>Ga0209652_1002840_pt1 | contig 13101 bp, 18 predicted proteins | sample SaaInl74LU_5_DNA_FD_184641 | JGI IMG/M metagenome (GOLD analysis project Ga0209652, IMG submission 184641) | Marine microbial communities from expanding oxygen minimum zones in the Saanich Inlet - ESP_74LU_5_DNA (SPAdes) (version 2) | ecosystem: Environmental > Aquatic > Marine > Intertidal zone...
GAAGCTCGAGGTTTCGCGGTAAATATGATTGACGCTACAGGTGGTACTTGGCAAGGTATTATACAATGTTTTGAAGCATTATTTATTACTATGGCAGGGGTGCCGAGTAAAAAGGCAAAATTAATGTTAGGACACCTTACTAGTTGGTTTAAGGCTAGCGATGATTATAGATAATTAACCAATGCCTAGTCAAAGTAAATCACAACAACGTCTCATGGGAGTGGCATACGCGGTTAAGTCCGGTGATATGTCACTTTCTGATGTAGATACGTCATATAGAGATAAAGTCAAAGAACTAGCAGATAGCATGTCTCTTAAAGACCTTAAAGATTTTGCAGAAACTAAACACGATGACATACCAGAAGAAGTTTCAGAAGGTTTAATGAAAATTGATCTTCGCAAAATTTTAACAAAGATTTCAGGTGCTATTGGTTATAAACACGACCCTAAAATGAGGCAAGAATTGTTAGCTGCATTTGAAGAAGACCTTAGAGAAATTATGGCTAAACACAATTATATTGTTGAAGGTGAAAATATTGAAGAAAACTTATCAGCGGTTACCCCAAATATGGTTGGTGGCATGGGCGATGCTGTTTTACCCAATGGAGACACCCCCGGTTCCGGTGATGTTCCAGCTGGTAAAGGCAAAGCTAAAAAGAAAAAGAAAGTATTAGGTCTTGAGGATTTTATCCAAGAACAAGAACAACTTAAAGCTTTTAAACCAGAACAAGGTGAAGGTGAAGAATTAGGTGAAGGTGACTATGAAGTCGGACCAGCACGTGACCCAGACCTTGAAATGGAAGAAATTCGCAAGCGTAGACATGCAGCTGTTAATATAGTTACCTTTAGTAATTTTAAGTAGTTTACATAAATTTAATTTCGAAACAATTTAAAAAGCCCGTGTATAAATTACATGGGCTTTTCTATTAATCCAAATACATATTATATAAAGACTTTATTAATTATAAGGTCTTGTGTAACACCATATCATTTTAAAGTAGCTGAACAATGTGTAGCGCTTTATGATAATCGGGGTGATTTGTATATAGATATATTTAGAGAATCCGATTTTAAACCTATTGTAGCACATACAGGTGACTACGACCATGAAACAGCAGTGTGGATATTAAAAACAAAACTAAAAGAAAGACAAGAGCTTTATGACATCTGAAGAACAAGTAATTGAAATTTTAATGGAGGCTGAGTCTTACGGCATGCGTGAAGAAGTCATTCAATATGCCAGACACCTTAGAGAGATAAACATTAGGTTAGATAGAGTAGACGCATATGAAATAGCGATGCAACATATTATTGAAGCAACAGAAAAATAAATGAACGATTTAGACAAACAATACCAACAGTTGTTAGTTGATGTACTATCAAACGGTGTAAAAAAAGACGATAGAACAGGTACAGGTACAGTCTCAGTATTTGGTAGAATGATGAGACATAAAATGTCTGATGGATTTCCGCTTCTTACAACTAAGAAGATGTTTATGAAAACGTGTATGACTGAATTAAAATGGTTTTTACGCGGTGATACTAATATTAAGTACTTAGTTGATAATAAGTGTAACATCTGGAATGGCGATGCTTATAAGAAATATAAAGAGAACAAGGGAACTTTAGGTATGGGTATGGATGCATTTATTGAGAACATTAAAACCAATGATGAGTTCGCTAGACAATGGGGTGAATTAGGTCCTATATACGGTTATCAATGGAGACACTGGGTATGTAAGAATGAAATTGAGTCTGGTGGTGAATACGTTTGGGCTGACCAAATTGAAGGGTTGGTTAATGAACTTAAGACTAATCCGGATTCACGCAGACTTATGGTATCAGCTTGGAATGTCGCGGATTTACCAGATATGACACTACCACCATGTCATTACGGATTTCAAGCATATACTCGTGTGATGTCATTAAAAGAGCGCCGCAAGGCTTGGGCTTTACAATATAATAAAAATGAAAGCTACGCTCGTGAATTTGGACATAAAGAATTAGACGAGAAGGGATTTGCCACAAGAACACTTTCACTAAAGTGGGACCAACGTTCGGTTGACACATTCTTGGGATTACCTTTCGATATTGCTTCATACGGTATGCTTCTATCATTACTAGCATTAGAAGTAAATATGGTACCAGACGAATTGTTGTGTATGCTCGGTGATGTGCATATTTATAACAATCATATTGACCAAGTAAATGAATTACTTTCAAGGCAATCTAAAAAGTTACCAAAGCTTGCTAAACTTGAAGGTAGTGTTTTGACTGGTGAATTTGAATATGAGATTGAAGGCTATGACCCACACCCGGCAATTAAGGCACCTTTAAGCAATTAATTATGGTATTTGTTTATTGGGCTATTCGATATTTAGCAGTTGGTGCAATTTTTATGTTGATTTTAGACTTACTACATAGAATGCTCATTAATAAAATTGACGAAGAATTTAAAGAAGGTTATCAAAACTGGGAACGTATATACATTATATTCACTTGGCCTTTCTTTTTATACAGCGTAATTAAAGAAATAGTCAATAGCAAGAAACAAAAATAATATTAGCAGTATAATAAACATGGATGTAAATTTTAAACTTATCAAACCGGATGGCACTGAAGTTAATGCAGATGCTATTAATTGGGTAACATGGAATATTGACGGAGGCGGTCTTAAAGCTGCTCATGACGGACCTGCAGTTGGCAGGAGCTTAGTTATGGATATGAAGACAATTCCTATGGATGTTTTACTTACAATGTCACAAAATAATTTTGAAGGCATAAAAGATATAAAAGTAAAAAACCCTTATGAATTTTTATCGGAACCGGTCACTAAGATAGTTGAATCTACAAAATCTAAAATTGTCTTTGAAACAGAAGAAGATACTTTTGAATTATTAATTAATACTAACCCAGTGTGGGTAAAACCACGCTCACCATTTAGCTTAGGATAATATGGCAAACGCAGACAATCAATGTAAAGACCTAGAGGTAAAAGACTTCTATGGTGAATCATCAACACACTTAGCGGATATCATGGAGCATCAGAAAGAGATGCAAGAAAAAACTTACGGGTTTAACTTTGAAGACATGAGCTTGCGTGATGTTATGAATTTCTGGCACGTTACAAACCACGCAATGATTGACGAGATTCATGAGATGACAGATGCACTTGGTGGTATTAATGATGGTTCTGGTTCTGCAATCTGGAAGACGTGGAAAAAAGACTTTAGTAAATACGACACTATGAAGGTTGCGGACTTAACAGACGACGACCGTAAAGAGTTGTATATGGAGTGGGTTGATATCCTACACTTCTTTATGAACTACGCTGCATCAATAGGACTTGATGCGAAAACGGCATACAATTACTACTTCGCGAAGGCCGAAGAGAATAAGAACCGTCAAAAGCGTGGATACTAATGCTATTAGATGTAGAACAAAGAGATAAAGAAATTATCGTATCGTATTACGATAAAGAAGGTCAAGTTAAGTTTCGTCGCTATCCGATTGAGCAGTATAAAAACTGGTACATTACAGATGAAAACGATAGATACAAACACAGCTCATTAAGAAATTGGGATGGTCGTCCAGTAAAGGAAGGTCGTTCAAGACAGTACAGTAAGTTCTCGCTTATTGCGTTTCTAGATAACTTACCAGAAAACGATAAGAAGCTTATCTTTGAGCCTACAATGCCTAAGACATACTTTGTCGATATCGAGACAGAGATTGTTGATGGTTTCCCTAAGCCGGAAGAAGCAAAGACAAGAATCCTCGCATTTTCAATCATTACACCAGAGCGTAAAGCAATCGTGTTGGGTCTTGAAGATATGCCACAGGAGAAGATTCAGAAGATTGAAGACGATACTAACGAATACTTCAAGACACTTGATTCTGATTGGACATTCGATTACCGTAAGTTTGATTCGGAATACGACATGGTGTTTACGTTTATCAACAAGTTTTTGCCTAAGTTCCCAATGATGACAGGTTGGAACTTTATCAACTATGACTGGCAGTACATTGTAAACCGTTGTAAGCGTTTGCAGATTGATATCACAGCTGCCGCGAAAACTAAAGCACTTGACCGTGTAGATTCAAGACCACTTCATATGGGTATTCTTGATTACATGCAGTTGTATGACAAGTACGACCGTAGTGTTAAAGTAAAGGAATCTAACGCACTCGACTATGTTTCTGGACAAGTACTTAAGTTAAATAAGATTAAGTTCCAGGGAAGCTTACAGGACCTATACGAGCAAGATTTCGTTAAGTACATCTACTACAACGTTGTCGATTCAGTTCTTGTATATTATATTGACCAAAAGCTTAAGTCGATGGAAGTACTGCTTACACTTGCTTCAATTACAAAGATGCCACTTTATAAGGCAGCGTCGCCTGTATCGGTTACTGAGGCTTTAATTGCTCGAAAGTTGGCGGAAGACAACAAGTGTGTTGCATCTGAACGCAAAGAAGACAGCCAGAAAGATGGTAAGTATGCTGGTGCTTATGTAAAGCAACCAAAAGTAGGATTCTATCAAGGGGTATCTGCATTTGACTTTGCATCGCTGTACCCCTCAATTATGAGGCAATACAACATCTCACCGGATTCGTACAAAGATATTATTCCAGTCTCTCAGATTCCTGAGCGTCGTAAGAATAAAGATGAAATTGTATGTGCTAACGGTGTTGTATATGATAAGAAAGACTCTATACTTAAACAAATCTTATCGGATTTGTATGACCAGAGAAAAGCTTATAAAAAGACTTCGTATGACTATTATTCAAAGTCAAAAGAAGTTAAAGACCAATTAGCTGAATTATAGTGATATATTATAATTGGTCATTTAGCCAGTCAGGTTTGTTTAGCTAAATATATAATTTAATTAAACGGGTCTGGAGTAATATCCTAGACCCGTTTTTTCGTCTAATAACGATTTTTTAAAAAAATAGAATTTTAAGAATGTCAAAACTTTTTGAAGAAAGAATAGAATATAAACCATTTGAGTACCCTGTATATTATACAGAGGGCTGGTTAAAACAAGCACAAGCATTCTGGCTACATACGGAAATTTCAATGCAGGGTGATGTTAAAGATTGGAATGAAAAGCTTACAGCTGAAGAAAAGAATCTAGTCGGTAACATCCTCCTGGGATTTGCTCAAACAGAATGTGCAGTGTCTGATTACTGGACAACAATGGTTACAAGATGGTTCCCTAAACACGAAATCAAGCAAATGGCTATGATGTTCGGTTCACAGGAAACAATCCATGCAACAGCGTATTCATACTTAAACGAAACTTTAGGTCTTGAAGACTTTGCAGGGTTCTTACATGAACCAGCAATTGCTGACCGTTTTGAATTCCTTATGAATACAGAAGCAGATTGGACACATGAAGACTTACAAGAAAACGCAAGAGCAAGAAAACAAGTTGCAAGATCATTGGCAATCTTTTCAGCATTTGCAGAAGGCGTTGCGCTTTATTCTTCATTTGCAGTTCTTTACTCATTCCAGATGAGGGATAAATTAAAAGGTATTGGTCAACAAATGAAGTGGTCTGTGAGAGATGAGTCGTTACACTCTAAAATGGGTTGTCAGTTATTCAGACACATGTGTGAAGAATACCCTGAGCTTCTTGACGAGATTAAAGATGATGTTGTTGAAGCAGCTGAGCTTATGGTTCAAATGGAAATGCAGTATATAGACAAGATTTTTGAAGCAGGTGACCTAGAGAATCTTAAGAAAGATGACTTAAAAGAATTTATCAAGAAAAGAGCAAATGAAAAGCTCGCAGAGATAAACATTCAACCAGCATTCATGTATAATGAACAGCAGGCTGAAGCATTAGATTGGTTCTACCATTTAACTGGTGGCCACACTCATACCGATTTCTTCGCAGTTCGTCCAACTGACTATTCAAAAGCAGGTGAAGACGAAAACTGGGATGAGGATGATTTATTTGATTAATAAGAAATTAGAAGAATGACAGATATTAAAAATTGGGGTGAAGGTTTCGGTTGGGAACTTGGTGTTGATTTCCCAATATGGGCAAATACCGAGATTTACGTTAAGACCGTATCTAAAGGTTACTTGATCGACGACGAAACTCCTAAGGATGCATATTGGAGAGTTGCAACGGCAGTTGCAAAAAGACTTCAGAAACCAGAGATGGCTTCTAAGTTCTTTGACTATATTTGGAAAGGCTGGTTAAACCTGGCAACTCCAGTGTTCTCAAATACTGGTACTGAAAGAGGTCTTCCAATCTCGTGTTTTGGTATTGACGTTGCTGATTCTATCTATGACATCGGTAACAAGAACCTAGAGCTTATGCTATTAGCTAAGCATGGTGGTGGTGTTGGTATTGGTGTAAACCAGATCAGACCGGCAGGTGCAACTATTAAAGGCAACGGCACATCAGACGGTGTAGTACCATTCATTAAGATTTATGATTCAACAATCCTTGCAACAAATCAAGGTTCAGTTCGTAGAGGCGCCGCTTCTGTGAATATTGATATTGAGCATGAAGACTTTTGGGAATGGCTAGAGATTCGTGAGCCTAAAGGTGATGTAAACCGTCAGTCACTAAACGTACACCAATGTGTTGTAGTTTCAGATGGTTTTATGAAGAAGCTTTCAGAAGGTGATAAGGAATCACGTAAACGTTGGGCTGCGGTTCTTAAGAAAAGACGTTCAACTGGTGAGCCTTACATTATGTTCAAAGGCAATGTAAATAGAGCAAACCCAGAAGCATACAAGCAAAACGGCTTAAAAGTTTACATGACGAACATTTGTTCTGAGATTACACTACACACTGATGAGAATCACTCGTTCGTATGTTGTTTATCTTCTGTAAACTTAGCTAAATATGAAGAGTGGAAAGATACTGACCTAATCTATACAGCAACTTGGTTCCTTGATGGTGTTCTTGAAGAGTTTATTACAAGAGCAAAATACATGAGAGGGTTTGAAAACTCTGTACGTTCTGCTGAAAAGGGTAGAGCATTAGGTTTAGGTGTACTTGGATGGCACACATACCTACAAGACAGAAACATTCCTTTCGATTCTCTATCGGCACAGTTTGAAACTCGCAAGATATTCTCGCAGATTAAGATTGAGTCTGAAAGAGCATCTAGAGATATGGCTACTGAAATGGGTGAACCGCTATGGTGTGTTGGAACTGGAATGCGCAACACGCACTTAAGAGCAATTGCACCTACGGTATCAAACTCAAAACTATCAGGTAACGTTTCTCCAGGTATCGAACCATGGGCTGCGAATGTATTTACTGAGCAAACAGCTAAAGGTACTTTTATTAGAAAGAACAATACACTAGAGAAATTCTTAGACCATGCTGACCTTAATACTAAGTATGTTTGGGATAAGATTCTAGAAGATGGTGGATCTGTACAAAACATCGATATGTTAGATGAGTGGTACGGCAAACACGGTGCATCGGGTGATTACGTAAATCAAAAACAATACGATGCTTTAGAAAAACTTCAGCAAGATGAGTATACTCCTATTAAAGAAGTGTTCTTAACTTTCAAAGAGTTAAATCAGATGGAATTGGTTAAACAAGCAGGTGTACGTCAACAATATATTGATCAAGCTGTTTCGTTAAACCTTGCGTTCCCAACAGAAGCAACTCCTAAATTTATAAACCAAGTGCATATGGAAGCATATAAGCAAGGTGTAAAAACACTCTATTACATGAGAACGGAGTCAGTCCTAAGAGGTGACATTGCAACAAGAGCAACGGATCCGGATTGTCTTTCATGTGATGGATAAACGTCTGTGTGGTTTGAAGACCACACCTTAGGACCGTTCTTAGTGAACGGATTAGAAGCCAGGAGTTCGCTACTTCCTGGCTTCGCTCTTTATGAAACAATCTTAATCGTATTCATATAATAAATGTATTGTCGCGTTAAAAACAATACAAATTATGGAAACACTTTATTTTATTTTAGGTGTGCTTTCAGTGGTAACTTTAATTGCTGTTGTGAGTGTGTTTAAGATTAGAAAAGAAATGGAAGAAATGGTCGATGACCGTTTAGACCAAGCAGTAAACCACCTTTCACATTATATTGAAAAGGTAGAACGAAATGTTGATGGAGTCGAATCTCGTGCAGATTCAGAAGCCAACAAACTTCACGATTATGCAGACCAACTACATGATCATTTAAGCACAGAGATGGACAAGCTGTATGGTTATGTTGACTCTCGAACAGACAAAATGGCAGATAATGTCTCTAAACATATTGCTGAAATTAATCAAAGGCTAGATAGCCTAAACAAATAAAAAATCAAGCGACAATACAGAGAGGACTTCGGTCCTCTTTTCCATTATTGAAACATTCTTTAATTAGACCATATAATAACTATACATTAAAAAAATAAATAAATGAAACTAGAAATCAATCGTATTGACCAGAACGGGTTTGTCGAGTTTATTAGTAGACTTAAGACAATTGACACGTTTCTGTATTTCAAGTTACGCAATGGACAAATAACATCAGCTGTTTATTTGCCACAACGTGATGCTGTGAAACTTCACAATGCGCCAATCACTGACGTATTCTCAATTTCAAGTGCACTACCGGAAGGTAAAGAGCTTAAAGTTGCATTCTTTGATGCTACTAAAGTATTAGATGCTCTTAAGATGTTCCAAACTGACCAAATTAGCGGTGAGATGGAATTCCAAGAAAACGAAGAAGACTTCGTATGTACTTCACTACGTCTATTTAATGACGAGCTAGAAATTACACTAGCATGTTCAGACCCTTCATTAGGGTTTAAAGATTTGACCGATACACAACTACAAGGTATCTTTGACCGTGAAGGTTCAGACTTTGATTTTGTATTGGACACTTTCACACTTAACAAGATTCGTTCTCTATTCTCTCTTGACAAAGAAGAAACATTCTCTATTTCAGCAGGCAATGATGAGGTACGCGTAAAAGGTAAAACTTACAATTACCAAGCAAACCAATCATTTAACGGTTCAGCTTCAGAAGCTACGCTTTACAAAAAGTATTTGAACCTGTTAGACCGCGAAGAATACAGTGTATATGTTTCAAGTAATAAAGTAGTTATGAAGTCTAATGACTCTGAAACACTACTTACTATTGCAACTTGTCAAACAGCGGGATAATGACAGTAGAAGAGTTACAAGAACAACCGATTGATTCTCTAAGTAAAGAAGACTTGCAGCGCTTGGCAGACCATTATGATATGATGGCTGCCAAGTATACTGCTTATGAGCAAGCTGTAAAAGTTACCCTTAACTCCATCTATGGTGCATTTGGTAACAAGTGGTTTCACTTCTTTAATATTGACATTGCAGAATCAATCACACTGCAAAGTCAGAATGCTATTCTGTATTCTGAGAAAATACTTAACAAGTACGTTCAAGAGTTTTGGCATAAAGATACGGCCATTCACGAACAATTAGGAGTTGAGCGTGTAAAGTCACCTTGTAATGAACCTTCTGTAATTTATATTGATACGGATTCATGTTATGTACAGTTTGATGAATTGTACAATACAATTGTTTGGAAAGACGAAGAAAACAAACCAAATATCGATACATTCATATTAGCACTTTACGATGCCCGATTAAAAGGCTATATTATAAAGACTATGGAAAAGTATGCAGAGTCAACTAATACTGATAACTTCTTGCAGTTTGAATTAGAGACTATTGCATACGGTGGTATTTGGATGAGTAAGAAAAAGTACATTCAAGATATTGCATGGGACGATAAGCTTCCTACGACTGAAAGACATAAACCTCTTAGTAAAGTTAAGACTATCGGATTCGATACTATTCAGTCTTCAACGCCAACGTTTGCACGTGCAAAATTAACAGAAGCGCTTAAGATTCTATTTACAGAACCTTCAGGTCCAACTGCAGAAACACTTGAGAAGCTAACTAAGTTTCTTAAAGGTGCTAAAAAAGAATTCAAGCTAGCAAAGCTTGATGATATTTCATTCAATCGCCGTACAAACAACTTAGAGAAGTATATTGTAGATGACCACATTGAATTTCAAACAGGTCTTAAATGTCCACCCAATGTTAAAGCAGCGGGTTACTATAACTTCTTAATGAATAACAATTCAAAGTACAAGCAAAAGTATAGAATGATTGGTAACGGTGAGAAGCTAAAGATTTATCAGGCTACAGGTACCAATGGCCTTTCAGATATGTTTGCGTATCTCCCAGGTGACCATCCATATGAGATTGCACCACCGGTCGATTACGAGACACAATTTGAAAAATGTATCATTGACCCCTTAAACAGGGTATTGACAGCAGTAGGTTTACACACTATCAATAGAAACTTAATCTATTCGACCTCATTATTTTAAGGTTGAAACAAAAGCTATTTAATAAACTATAACTATCATGGAAGACAATAACGCACTAGAAATAGTAAAACAAATCTTAGAACTTCACGTACAATACCCAAACGATCAAGAATTTGGTGGTGAAGTACGTAGTATTATCTGGGAAATGATCCACGGACAAACCGCAACTTATTAATATTATGAAAGACGATTTAACACCAAACGAAAGATACTATGTAGAACGATACGAATTCATTCATGGTGAATTAAGTCGTCTACAAGATGATATGCTTACTATTGAGCAAGCAACGGCTAAGCTACTTAAAGAACTACAAGAGCTTAGACAAAAAGAAACTAAACAACAAAAAGAAAAAGATGGCGAAGTCTAAAAAACAGTTTACATTCGACGACCTAAACGCTGAATTAAGTAACATTAATCCACTTGGCTCTGTAATGGAGCAATCTACGTTTTCGGACGTGACGGAATGGATTGACACAGGTAATTATCATTTGAATGCTTGTGTTTCTGGCTCACTATTTGGTGGCTGGCCAAACAACCGTTCATGTTCTATTGCAGGACCATCGGGTACAGGTAAAACCTTCTTAATTCTTAATTCAATTCGCGAAGCTATTAGCATGGGGTACAATGTAGTATTTTATGATTCAGAAGCTGCGGTTGATAAAGAGCTAATGAAGAAGTTTGGTATTGATACTAATAAAGTAAACTACCAACCTACTAACACTGTACAAGAATTCAGAACTTCAGTGACTACAATCACAAGCAAGATGCAGGAAGTTAAACGGTCTGGTGGTGAAGTGCCTAAGATTATGATTATTCTTGATTCAGCGGGTAACCTTGCAACGGCTAAAGAAATTGAAGATGCTAGGTCCGGTTCTGAAAAGTCTGATATGACGCGTTCTAAAATATTGAAGTCCATCTTCCGTATTATTATGACACCAATGGCTGACCTTAAGATTCCTTTCTTGTTTACTAACCACACTTACCAAACACAAGACTTTATTTCACGTCAAGTAGCAGGTGGTGGTACAGGACCAGAATACGCAGCGTCTATTGTTTTGTTCTTAGGTAAAGCACAATTAAAAGAAGGCACTGAGAAAGCAGGTATTATTGTGACGGCTAAGCCTAACAAAAATCGTTTTGCAAAGCCAAATCCAATTAAGTTTCACCTACACTACACGCAAGGTATGAATAGATTCGTAGGTCTTGAAAACTATATTGATTGGGAAGATATTGGTATCGCACGTGGTATTATTGAAAAGGGCGAAAAGATTCCTAAAGCAACAGCTCGTAACTGGATTTGTAAGCACCTTGATGAAACAGTATCAAATGCAGAATTCTTTAGCGAAAAAGTATTTACCGAAGAGATTTTGAAAAAGATTGACGCTAAACTTCATCCACTGTTCAACTACAATACTGAAGTTGATATGGACTTTGATACAATAATGATTGATGACGATTCAGACGAATGATACTAACTATTAGCGAAGATAGTACACCAATTAAGTATATTTTAGGTATACACAAAGAACTACCAGGATACCCTGAACCGCTAGACATTTTATATCATACGATTGAAATGGCGGTTAGGAATCCTAGTAGATATAAAGGTACGTTTACGACGCATCATTGTACTACTTATTGGTTTAAAGACGCGGACCCTGAAATAGTAAACGAGTCTATTAATAAATTAACACAAACGGGATACGTGATGCAAACAAACAACACACCCGGTAAAGAATCATATAAAGTAATAATAAATCCATTCGAATGATAGCAGTATTTGACAACTTCTTAAATGAAGAATTATTAAATGAAATTAAAAACGATCCAACATTCTTTCAAGATCCAGGTGTATATTACTACTGGGAAGGTGGATGGTGGGACCGAAGCATTGTACAAATTCCAACTCTTAAGCAAAGGCTTATTGAAGCTATTTGGGCTGAAAACTGCCCAATTAGTAAAAGCTTTGAATTAAATGGATTTGAATATTGGACAGGTATTCAAAGTGATAGTGTAGATAGTGGTCATAAAGATACATTACCAGTACATTATGATAAAGATGAAGCTTTATTTGCTCAAACTGGTGAAATTGTAACACCAGTAATAGGTACTGTATTTTATCCAGGTATTGAAGAATTTGAAGGTGGTGATTTAGCTATTTACACAGATGGTGCTGATTCAACTCCTGAAATTATTAAAGCAAAACCAAATAGACTTATTATCTTTGGCGCCGGAGATTATATTCATGAGGTTAAACCTATTACTAAAGGTACAAGACATGCAATTGCCATTAATCTTTGGAAAGAAAGACCGTACGAGACTGCAGTTGGAACATCACTAGAACTAAAGTCAGAGTAATATACATTGAAACATATACACAATAAAGTGTATAAATGTTATAAAAAAATAAATTAATGCAGTTTAATCAAGATTTTGAAAAGATATTTTTCAAGCTTTCTTTAAAGAAGCCTAAGTACTTGCAAAGTATTAAAGCGGGTTTTTACACTTCTGAGGAGATTGATATTCTATCTAGGCTTGCGGCTAAGTTTCATGAAAAGTATCAAGAGACGCCGTCTAAAGAGCAAACAAAGCTATTAGCACAGCGTACTAAGTCTGCTAGTAAGATTGACGGAAATATCATCGATATGATATTTGATGTTAACTTAAACGAGTATGATGATGAATGGTTAACGTCGACAGCAGAGTCTTGGATCAAGTGGAGAAACTTCGA
>Ga0209652_1002842_pt1 | contig 13098 bp, 8 predicted proteins | sample SaaInl74LU_5_DNA_FD_184641 | JGI IMG/M metagenome (GOLD analysis project Ga0209652, IMG submission 184641) | Marine microbial communities from expanding oxygen minimum zones in the Saanich Inlet - ESP_74LU_5_DNA (SPAdes) (version 2) | ecosystem: Environmental > Aquatic > Marine > Intertidal zone ...
GTTAGGTTTTAAACAATAGTTTTTGCAAATAACTCCCGCCTGATGAATTAGTGTTAAAACCATTTGTCCTATTTCACTCCATAAACGGGAAAAAAAATGAAAGCCTTCACATCAAATTAATCCAGCTAGGTTTTATACAATAGTACTACCAAATAACTCCCGCCTGTTGCATAAATAAATCGGCCAGTGCATCTTTGTTTTGGTGCGTTCCAATATAAATTAAAAAAGTACTCTCTTTTGAATGTCCTGTTATATTCATAAGTAGTGGCGTTTCAATTTTACCGTAATAATTTGACGCAAAAGACCTCCTCATAATATGTGAGGTTACAAACTCATATTTAGGAGCTTTAACAATTTCTTTCCTTCGTGTCCTTGGGTTATTCTTAAATCCAGAAACCACCTCATCAATCCCTGCCATTTTGCAAAGTGCTTTGATCTGTTTATTAAAAACTACTTGGGATACTTTTTTTGGTAACTCATCCTCTAGAATCTCAATCACCAAAGGATCTACTACTCCAACGGTCACCGATTTCCTCGTCTTTTGTTGAATAATATCGATATACAAGCCAGTGGGTGCTTTTCTAAGATTATTAAAACTTAACTTCAATAAATCTGATACCCTCTGCCCTATACACAATCCAATTAACAGCCATTTGTAACTATCTGCATAATCTTCTGGGATATGCTGTAATTCCTTAAGAGCTTTAATCTCCATTGGATTTAAAATATGAAGTATACGATCTGAGCTTTTCTGTTTAAAAGATTCTATATAATTGGAATAAGGATGTACTTCCAACCCGCTTTTTTCAGCGTCACGCAAAATAATTTTCAATAATTTTAAAAGTTGGCCGCAGTAATTATCACTATACTGCTTCTCAATTTTTAGAAAATGAGTAAAAGATTCGGCGGTATATTTATCAATAGAATTTAAATATAATTTCTCTGATTTCTCAAATTCATAGGTTTTTACTATTCGCAACAAAGATTTATACGTCCGAATTGTATTGTGTGCCAAACCGACCGTTCCATATCCTTGAACTCTTTTTGTGGCCGAATTGGAAATAAAATGATCTAAATAATCTAAAAATAAGATAGATTTTTCTACTTTTAGGGGTGTCTTATGTGTCTTTATTTGTAGTTTTTTATATAAATTAACGTGCATATAACGTATGTTATTTTAATTATTTAACATAAATATAACTTGTGTTTATTTATAATTTAACAAAATAAGAGCTAAATTATAACAAGTTATCTTACTTAAATATACGTTATTTATTTAAAATACAAAAGTTAAATATCACATTATTAAGGGTTTAAATTGATTTATTTTTGAAAAGACTACGGACTGTAGTCTCAATTAATTTATAACTAACTGATATTCAATCATTAAATTTTTAAAAACTCTTAAATTGCCATCAAACAGCCATGAGATTTTGAAAATTATAGGTTTTTTCTATGGGTTTTGAACACCTATTCTCCCTCATTTCCCAATCTCCTCAAACGTTCCATAAACACATCTGCAACAGCGTCTTTATTGGGGTTCTCCCCAATATAACTTAAAAACGTACTTTCCCTTGAGTGCCCTGTAATTTCCATTAAAATAGGGGTTTCAATTTTTCCAAAATAATTTGTTGCTAATGTCTTCATAATTACGTATTATGTGATTATTTTATATTTTAATTACATCTGTAGTTTTTCATTTATTATGATTATTTCTAAACAATCTTAATTAAATAAAATCATTTAATAAATTTTTTCTAAATTTGTACTTGGAAAAGAAAAAAAAATGCTAAAAAACCAATTACACCCAGAATATTTTTTAATTCTACTCTTTGCTGGAGTATTTTTATTAACTTATTTTCTGCTTCCTAGAATTAGAAGAATTAGTTTGAAATTTGATTTAATTGACTCACCTGAAGAAAGAAGTTCTCATAAAGGCATCGTACCCACTTTTGGAGGTGTTGCTTTTTATATAGGATTAATATTAACGCTATTTGCATTTCAAAGTATAGATACTGATGCTGTTATCATTTCTTTATTAGCATCCCTATCTATCATGTTTTTTACTGGGTTGAAAGATGATTTCCAAGATGTTTCTCCTAGAATGAAGTCTTTAGGACAACTTATCTCTGTTGGTTTACTCATGTTTCATGCTCAATTGAGAATTACGTCTTTTTATGGATTTATGGGAATTTATGAATTACATCCATTAATTTCTGTGCTTTTAAGTCTTTTTATATTAATAGGTCTAATTAATGCATATAACTTAATAGATGGTATAGATGGTATGGCATCAATAGTTGGGATTGTAGTTGCTACTAGTTTAGGCCTGCTTTTTTTTAATTTAAAACTGTATTTTTATTTAGCAGTTTGCGTAGCTTTAGTTGCTATGTTATTTTCATTTTTAAGATATAATTTTTCTTCTAGTAAGAAAATATTTATGGGTGATACAGGTTCTCTTTTAATAGGTTTGGTGTTAGGTGTTTTAACAATGAGATTACTATCTTTAGGGTATGAACCCGTTTCAGCAATTGCGATCTCTAGAAGTGAAATTCCTTTATTATTATTATGTATTTTAATTATTCCTGCTTTTGATATTTCTAGAGTAATTTTTATTAGATTAAGTAATAATTTACCGGTATTCTCTGCTGATAGAAATCATATACATCATGTTTTAATAGATGCAGGTTTAACCCATAAAAAAGCTTCAATTACAGTCGGTATTATAAATTTTTCTATAATACTAGTAATGTATTTTAGTATACGATTTTTTGGGTTATTGCCATCAATTTTTATATCATTTACATTGATTTTATTATTGATTTATTTCTTTTTTGTGATTAACAAAGCATATCAGACAAAAAAAATAAAAGTAAAAATTAGAAAATATCTTTTTAGATTGTTCAGTAAACTTTCTTTTAAAAGTAATGTAAGAGGCTTTTCTAGAGAAAATAGAATTGCATTTAATAGAAAATTAAAAAATATTAGAATATTATTTTTCTAAAACAAAATCCTTACATCAATTTTTTTAAAAATTTTTATATTTAAAATTTAAGACTATTATTTTGTGAAATGAGCTTGATTATATTTTATAGTCTTTGATGATTTATAAAAACTGATATTTTACATTTACTACTTCTATCTTCCACTTATTTTATCGATGAACTTTCAAAATTTCTAGAGATTAAACTTAAAAATTAAAAACTCTAAAAAAACTTGCAAATAATTTCAATTGAATTTTTAAATTTGGCAACAAAAAGAACATAACACATAACTTTTAACTTGAATTTTGTGTATTTTCGCAATTAAAATAAAACATATGAATTACAGTTTTAAAAATATTTATTTACTTATTTTTATTTTATTACTATCAGCATCTACTTTTGCTCAAGACATTTCAACCATAAAAAATACAGATATTAATGCTTTATCTGATGAACAAATAGCTGCTTACTGGGAGAGTATTCAAAAAAATGGATATACGATGGCCCAAGTAGAAACTTTAGCCAAAGCACAGGGTATACCAGCAAGTAAAGTGGCTGAGTTTAAATTGAGAGTAAATAACTTAAATCAAATAAAAAAAGCTGAAGATAATATTATAAAGACTAAAGCAATTGCGAATATAACATCAGAACCCTATGGTGTAAAAAATGGTCAAGTTGTTCAAAATAAATCAGAAGGTCCTCAATTATTTGGGTATAATTTTTTTAATAATTCTAAAATAACTTTTCAGCCAAACGTAAATATTGCAGTTCCAAAAAATTATCAAATTGGTCCTGGTGATGAAATTATGATTGATTTGTGGGGTGCTTCTGAAATTACATACACAGCAATTGTTTCTAAAACAGGTAGTATAAAGATAAATGGTGTTGGGTTTATTTATATAAATGGGTTTACATTAGAGGCAGCAACAAAAAAAATTATTTCTAGATTAAAAAGAAAACATGCGGGTATAGGGGCTAGTAAGAATTCTTACGAACGTATTAATACCAATGTTACTGTTTCTAAAATAAGAACGGTTCAGGTAAATATTATTGGTGAAGTTAAAGTGCCAGGTACTTATTCAATAAATTCTTTATCTACTGTTTTAAATGCTTTGTATGTAGCAGGTGGGCCTACTAAGTTAGGTACTTTTAGAGATATTAAATTAATTAGAAATAACAAAACCATTGCCAGTTTAGATATTTATGAATACTTATTAAATGGTACCCAAAATGCGAACTTAAAACTACAAGATCAAGATGTTTTATTGGTAGGCCCTTATCAAAATTTAATAACAGTAGAAGGTGCTGTAAAAAGACCAGGTATCTATGAGTTAAATACATCGCAAACTTTAGCAGATTTAATTAATTATTTTGGTGGCTTTACTTCTAATTCATATACAGACTTATTAGTTTTAGAGCGTTTTGATGGGATCCAAAAAGAGGTGAAAGAAGTAAATCTAAAGAATGCTAGTTCTTTTTTAATGCAGTCTGGAGATCGTATTTTGGTTCAAGAAGTTTTAGATTTGTATAAAAATAAAGTTTCTATTGAAGGTGAAGTATATAGACCAGGTAATTTTGAGTTAACAGAAAATATGACTCTTAAAGAGTTGTTATTAAAAGCAGAAGGGGTTACTCCTGAAGCTTTTTTAAATAGAGCGAATATTATAAGATCAACAGACAATACAAATCAAGAAAATATTCCGTTCTCAGTTACAGATATTTTAAATGATATCGTAAACATACCTTTACTTAAAAATGATAAAATTATTATTTTAAATAAAAAAGATTTAAGAGAAAATAGAACAGTAACCATTACAGGAGCTGTGAATAAACCACAAACTTTTGAATATATAGATAACTTACAAATTGAAGATCTCATTTCGAAAGCAGGTGGTTTAAAAGAAGGAGCAAACCCAGATTTAATAAGTGTTGCAAGGCGCTTAAAAGATGGTAGTTTTGAAACATTAAGCCAAATATTTTCAGTATCTTCTACTAAAAATTTAGAAATTAATAATGGCAACCCTTTTTATATTAAACCTTTCGATATTATTGATGTGCGTTATATAAAAGGTTACGAATCTCAAAAATCAGTAAAAATAGAAGGTCAAGTAAATTATGCTGGTAATTATATTTTACAAAATAAAGAAGAAAGATTATCTAGTTTGATAGAAAGAGCTGGGGGTATAAATGAATTTGCAGACATAGATGGGGCTAAATTTTTTAGAAATAATAGTTTGGTTTCGATTGATTTAAAACAAATTCTAAATAAAACCAATTCAAAAAATGATATCATTTTACAAGAAGGTGATCGACTAGTAATACCTGAAAAAGAAGAAACAGTAGAAGTAACTGGTAATGTAATACTACCCTCTTTAGTAAAACATCAGAATAGTAAGAATTTAAAATATTACATTGCAAATGCAGGTGGTTTTAAAGAAAGAAGCAGAAAATCTAATATCTATGTACGCTATGCAAATGGACAAGTAAAAACAACAACAAATTTTTTGTTTTTTAAATTTTACCCAAAAGTAAAACCGGGTTCAGTTATAGTTGTACCAGAAAAAGCTGAGAGAGAAAAAATGAGTACTCAAGAAGTTTTAGGGATTACGTCATCTATTGCAACACTTGCATTAATTATACAAACACTTGCTAAATAAGTATTGAACCAATGTCACAAGATAATTATACTAAAAATAATCAAATAGAAGAGGATTCAATAGATGTTATTGCTTTAATAAAAACATGTTGGGTTGCTCGTAAATTCATATTAAAAATAGTATTATTTTTTACTGTATTTGGCTTATGTATTGCCTTATTGTCTAAAAATTATTATACGGCTTCTACTACAATTGTACCTGTAACTCAAGGGGAATCTGTAGGGGGTAATTTGAGTGGTTTAGCTTCTTTAGCCGGTATTAACTTAGGTGGTGCTAGTAGTAGTGGAGGAGAAATATCACCTGCTCTTTATCCAGAGGTAGTAACCAGTATACCTTTTAAATTAGAATTACTAAATACGAAATTAAAGGTTAATTCGCAAGACACTTTAGTAACTTACAAACAATATTATCAGGAGTTTTATAAACCAGGTTTCTTAGCCGGTGTAAAAAAGTATACTATTGGTTTGCCAGGTCTAATTATTTCTTCATTAAAAAATGAACCAAAAGAGATATTAGCTAATAAAAACAGCAATACCATTATAAATTTAACAAAAGAGGATTTTGAGTTAATAGAACAATTAGATCAGCAAATTTCTCTAAATGTAAATGATAAAGAAGGTTTTATTTCATTAAGCGTTACTTTACCGGAAGCAGAAGCTTCTGCACAACTAACTCTTAAAGCCCAAGAGTTATTGCAGCAGTATGCCCTAAATTTTAAAACGCAAAAATCAAAAGAGCAACTTACCTATATTGAGCAACGCTTTGCAGAAAAGAAACAAGAGTTTGATGACAAAAAATTAAAACTTGCTTTATTTCAAGATCAAAATAATGCTATTAATACAGCAGTGGCCAAAACTAGATTGTTACAATTACAATCTGATTATGACTTAGCTTTTACAGTTTATACAGAGTTAGCTAAGCAATTAGAAACACAACGTTTACAAGTTAAAAAAGACACACCCATTTTTACCATACTAAAACCGGTAACCATACCCAATGAAAAAGCAGGCCCCAAAAGAGCCTTAATATTAGTTGTTTTTGTTTTTTTAGGTTTTGTTGTAAGTATTGGCTTTATATTTTTTAAAGATTTTTTAAAAAATATAAAAAAAGATTGGGATAAAGCTTAAATTCATTTCAAAACAAGAAAAAAGCCTTATTAAATGATTTTAATAAGGCTTTAATTATTTTACAAACGAAAACGATTGAAGTTTTTAGTACTATTGGATATCGATTTTACTTGGTTTATATTTGAATAAAAATAAAATATGATATTAATTGCAGATGGTGGTTCTACTAAAGCAGATTGGATAGCTTTAGATGCTAACAAAGCTGAAACTTTTAGAGTAAGAACACTTGGTTTAAATCCGGCTGTTGTGCCTCAAGAGGAATTACACAACAGAATTATTAATATGTTTCAATTGATTCAAGTAAAAGAAGAGGTGAAAGAAATCTATTTTTACGGTGCAGGATGTGGTACACCAAAAGCAGCTAATATTTTGGCTAATGTTATGCAAGCTATTTTTGTAAATGCAAAAATAGTGGTAGAAGAAGATATGTTAGCGGCTGTTTATGCAGCTTCTGGTAATCAACCAGCATTAGTTGCTATTTTAGGAACTGGCTCTAACTCTTGTTATTTTGATGGTAAGAAAATGCATATGAAAGTGGCTTCTTTAGGGTATGTGTTAATGGATGAGGCTAGTGGAAACTATTTTGGAAAAAGATTAATTCGTGATTATTATTATGGTTTAATGCCAAACTATATCGTAGAGAAATTTGAAAAAGAATATGTATTAGATCCTGATACCATTAAGCAAAATATTTATAGAGAGCCCAATCCAAATATGTATTTAGCTTCTTTTGCACAGTTTATGTTTGAGTTTAAAGAAGAGAAATATGTAAGAAGATTAATGAGAAAAGGATTTGAAAAATTCTTTAAATTTAGAATACTTCCTTATCAAGTAGCAAAAGATACACCTATCTATTTTATAGGTTCTATAGCTTTTTATTTTAGAGAAATATTAGATGATGTAGCTGCCAAATACGATTTAAAGATTACTGATGTTATTCAGAGGCCTATAGATAATTTATTGGCTTATCATATTGAGAATATTTAGCTGTTAGCTGTTGGGTGTTGGCTTTTAGCCTTTAGCTATTAGACTATTCTTCAGACTACCGAGTAAAATAATTTATTTGAAAAAATCTAACGCTCTCTCTAAACGCATGCCTCTAGAACCTTTAATTAAAATTGATTTTTGTTGGATAGGGTGCTTATCGATATAAGATTTGAAATCATCAAAAGTTTTGAATTTTTTATGAGTTGTATTCACTTTATAAAAGTGTTCTCCAATAAAATATTGACTTTCTAATTGAAGTGAGCTTGCTAAATCTGCAATAGCTTGGTGTTCTTTTTCGCTTTCAACACCAAGTTCAAACATATCACCTAAAATTATTAATTGACCTTCTTCCTCTAAAGCTGCAAAATTTTCTAGAGCCACTTTCATGCTAGAAGGATTAGCATTGTAGGCATCAAGTATAATTTTTGTATTATTTTTTTCAATAATTTGAGATCTATTATTTTCAGAAACATAAGTTTCTAGAGCATTAATTATATCTTTTTCAAGAACCTTAAAAAGTTCTCCAAATGTAATAGCTGCTGTTATGTTGTTAAAATTATAGGTGCCTATAATTTGAGTTTGAATCGTGTTAGAATTGTAGTTTACACTTAGAAAAGGGTTGGTTCTTTTTAATTGAATTTTATCTCTATCAAAGAATATTTTTTTTATGTTTTCTGTTTTTTTAACCTGAATTTTGTCATCAGGATTTACAATCGCTGTTTTATGATTTTCTTTTAAATAGGTATACAATTCACTTTTCCCTTTAATGACACCCTCAACACCACCAAAACCCTCCAGATGCGCTTTTCCGAAATTGGTGATGTAACCATAGTCAGGTTCACAAATAGAACATAGAAATTCAATTTCTTTTTGATGATTAGCGCCCATTTCTATAATCGCAATTTCATGCTCTGGTTGTATAGATAATAACGTTAAAGGAACACCAATATGATTATTTAAATTCCCTTTTGTTGCTATTGCATGATACTTTTTATTTAATACTGCATGAATCAATTCTTTGGTAGTGGTTTTACCATTACTACCTGTTAAGCCAATAAAAGGAATCTCTAATTGATTTCTATGATAATTGGCTAACTTTTGTAGTGTTTGCAACACATCATCAACCAAAATAATACGACTATTAGTTTGATATACTTTCTCATCAACTATGGCATAATTAGCACCAAGTGCTAAAGCTTTTTCAGCAAATGTGTTGCCATTAAAGTTGGCTCCTTTTAGCGCAAAGAAAATAGTGTTTTTTCTAATGTTTCTAGTATCTGTATCAACTAAAAAATGTTCTTTATATAATTCGTAAAGTGAATGTATTTCCATAATTTAAAAATAAAAAAAACCTCATTACTTTAAAAATAATGAGGTTTAAATATTGTAAATATTTTTTATCTAGAAGGGTTTCTAGCTCTTCTTTTTCCTGTAGACATTGGACCTACTTTATCAGACACACATCTAAAGCCTATATAGTTTGTAGCCATATATTCTGGTAAATATCTTCTTTGTGCTGGGTCTAACCAATATTCTCTATCAGACCATGCACCACCTTTGTAAACTCTTGTTTTATCACTAATTAAAGTAGTACGTTTTTTAGCGTCATTTACAAGTATTTCTCTACCAGTAACAGAGTCTAACACTCTTGTTGGTTTTCTTGGAGAATTGTACATGCTAGGTCTACTTTTAAAGCTTTCTTCATCATCCTCATAAAAACGAGAAGATAATAAATCTCCATCTCCAATATTGGCATTGTCAGATTTTGCGAAATTTCTTCTTAAAGTAACATCTTTCTTTGTGATAGGCACATAAACGATAGTACCTGGTAATTGCTTAGGTACAATTTTACCATTTGGTAAAGTATCATAATCTACATTTGCGTTAGCGCTATTTTCTGCAAAAACTACATTGCCTTCACTGTCAATTAATTTTTTTGTGAATAGGTTTCCTCTAAAATAGTTAAAGTCATTTGCTTCATTATCTATAATAGGTCTGTAAACGTCTGCAACCCATTCTGCAACATTACCAGACATATCATACAAACCAAAACCATTTGGAGGGTAAGACTTGATTTTATTAGGAATATCAGCACCATCTGAACTCCAACCAGATAAACCACTATATTCTCCTTTACCTTGTTTAAAGTTAGCTAATTGATCTCCTCTTGTTCTTTTGTTTTTTGAACGCGTATACTTACTATTCCAAGCATATTTTTTACGACCTCTAATATTGTTGTATTCTCTATTTTCGATATTTGCTTTAGCTGCAAATTCCCACTCAGATTCTGTTGGTAGTCTAAAACGTTGCGTTAAAATACCATCTGCTTTGGTTATTTTTCTTCCTTGAAAAGCATCTTTTGGAGGTCTTGGCTCTCCTCTTTTTCTCATGGTTCTTCCTACACCTCTTTTGTAAATAGTAGTGTCACCATCAAACAACTTAGAATCATCTACTAAGAAAACATCAGTATCAAAAAAGTTACTTACAGTATCCATTTCAAAGATGTTTTTAATGTGACCTTTGTCTATTAATGTTTTAAGGTTTACAGCATTGGTTCTCCATTTACAGTATTCGTTAGCTTGAATCCAACTAACACCTACAACAGGATAATCTCCATAAGCAGGATGTCTAAAATAGTTTTCTGATAAAATATCTGTATTTCCTAAACTTTTTCTCCAAACCAAAGTGTCTGGTAAAGTAGAGTTGTAGATATGTCTATATTTTTCTTCTGCAGGATTAAATACATTTTTCATGTATTGCACATATAAAAAATATTCAGAGTTTGTAACTTCTGCTTCGTCCATAAAAAAGGAACGAACGTGCATTTTTCTTGGGGTAGTATTCCAATCGAACATTACATCATCTTGCACTTGACCCATGGTATATGAACCACCTTCTATGGCCACCATTCCTGGAGGTGGTTTTTGGCTGGCATCATATTTACCTTTGATAAAGTTACCATTGTTAGGATCGTTGAAAGCTAAACCAGTTAAACTAGATTTATTATCACTGTTTCTATTACAATTTGCTAATAATAATGTAGTTAGGACTACTAATGTTATTTTAAATATGTTTTTCATTTCCTAATTTAAAATTGTCAGGGTTTTTATAGTGATGCAATTTACAATAATTATAATTTAGAACAAGTAAATTATTAATTTTAACGCATCTATTTTTAATACATATTCTTTAAAACGATTGCTTTTTTGGTTTAGTATACTATATCTTTGTTTCTCATAAAATATCTACATATTATTGTCGTTATTTGAATAGTTATATGAAAAAACGATTTCTTCTTTTTCTATTAATTTTATCAAGTCAAATTGCAATAAGTCAAAATAACTCTGTTTTGTCTTCTGGAACTTGGTTTAAGTTTAGCGTAGATACAACAGGGGTTTTTAAAATTGATAGAAACTTACTACAAAGTATTGGTATTTCTACAAGTGGTTTAAACCCTAGAAAAATTCATATTTATGGTAATGGAGGTCAGTTGTTACCTGAATTAAATAGTGCTTTTAGATATGATGATTTACAAGAAAATGCTATTTACATAGAAGGTGAAACTGATGGCTCTTTTGATGCCAATGATTTCATTTTATTTTATGCTAAAGGGCCTCATGACTGGGTAGTAGATTCCACCAATGAAACAGCAACTCATAGGCAAAATATTTATTCTGATAAAGCGTATTATTTTATAACAGTTAATGAAACTGATGGTAAAAGAATTCAAGCTAAGACTGTAAATAACAACACAGCTACAGCAACAATTTCTATTTTTGATGATTTTACCTTTATCGAAAAAGAAGAAAAAAGCATTTTGGCAGCTGGTACACAATGGTTTTACAACGAAGACTTTAACATTACCAATACACAAGAATTTAAAATTGCTTTTCCTAATGCTGTAAGTGCAGAAGAATTAGAGGTAAGTGTAAGAGGAGTTACGAATTCTGTGGTTAATTCTTCAATGGCTGTACAGTTGAATAGTCAAGATATTTTTACCATAAATTATCCAGGCATAAATGCAAGTTCTTTAACAAAAGCAATTGCATTAGAAAGAAGTGCAAAAGTGACTAATTCATCAGAAAATTTAGCCATTTCTATTACATATGATAATAATGGAAATCCTTCTGCGAGTGCTTTTTTAGATTATGTTGAAGTTATAGGAAAAAAGAATTTAAGGTTTTCAGATTTTCAGTTTTCATTTAGAAGCTTTCAGCAAGCCAATGCAACAGGCACTATAGCATATCAAATTCAAAATGGAGCTAATGCTTTTCAAGTTTGGGATGTAACAGATTATATAAATCCCACACAAATTATAAATGAAGATACTGGATCTAATTTTACTTTTAAAGATAGTACAGGTGAGTTAAGAGAATATATTATACTTGATCAAAATGATTTTTACATTCCAGAAACGATACAAAATAGTAGAGTAGAAAATCAAAATTTACATGCTTTACAAGATATTAATTACATCATTATAACAAACGAAGAACTATCTAACCAAGCACAAAGATTAGCAGATTATCATCAAAATAATTCAAATTTAACGACCAAAGTAGTGTTGATAGATGAAATTTATAATGAGTTTTCATCAGGTTCAAAAGACATTACAGGGGTAAGAGATTTCATAAAATACATCTATGATTCTAATACTACATCTGATAAAAAATTACAATACGTTTGTTTTTTTGGAGATGCATCTTACGATTATAAAGATCGAATAGAAGCTAATAATAATGTAGTACCTGTAAAATTGTCTACTATTAGTTTTAATTTGGCAAGTTCTTATGTGACAGATGATTTTTTTGTGATGCTAGATGCTGATGAAGGAATTATGAGAACTTCTCATACCATAGATGTGGTTTCAAGTAGAATACCTGTGTCAACAGTTTCTGAGGCTACAGGTGTTATTGATAAAATACTTTCTTATTATAGTAAAGAAGCCATTGGAGATTGGAGAAATACCATAACACTTTTGGCTGATGATATTGATGTTGCAGGTGAAGAAGTTATTGAACAAGGCGTAGAGTCTATTGCAGATGAAATAAAATCCAATAAACCTATTTTTAATATCAATAAGATATATGCTGATGCTTTTGTGCAAGAGAATTCTGCTGGAGGAGAACGTTATCCAGAAGTTAATAAAGCGATTACAAATGCAGTTGAAAAAGGGACTTTAGTGTTCGATTATTTTGGTCATGGAGGAGAAGATGGTTTTGCTTCAGAACGCTTTTTAGATAAAGAACAAATTCAAGGATTTAATAATACAAATACTTTACCACTTTTAATTACAGTAACTTGTGATTTTTCTAGGTTTGATAACCCAAATAGAATCACTGC
>Ga0209652_1002843_pt1 | contig 13096 bp, 8 predicted proteins | sample SaaInl74LU_5_DNA_FD_184641 | JGI IMG/M metagenome (GOLD analysis project Ga0209652, IMG submission 184641) | Marine microbial communities from expanding oxygen minimum zones in the Saanich Inlet - ESP_74LU_5_DNA (SPAdes) (version 2) | ecosystem: Environmental > Aquatic > Marine > Intertidal zone ...
TAAGCTTCCTTTTAAGGTGAGAGCTCGGACTAGCTGTGGGCCGACTCCCAGGGGTGCGACTAACAAAGATACAACGTAGTACAGGCCGCATGGCACGCCTCCAAACAAGCTCACAATGAGGTTGAAGTATGCAAGCCAACCTGCCAACGAAGCAATGCAGATAGCCCATTTGTTTCTCTTTCGTATGGCGAGATCATTTCGTCTCCATCGCAACAATGCGTAGCAGAGGATCTCAAGTAGAGGATAAAGCACGAGTAATGCGAGAGAAAAATTTCGCAGTACTGTCATTTTAAGGAATTTCGAGGCAGAATGAACCAAGAGAGAATTATCTATAGTGACTTCTGCGATTCATCGAATGATTGTTGTCTTCTTTGTCTTCGCTTGCGTCGCTTGCGTTTCCGATCGATGAAGCTTGTCCATGGATGAAGGAAGCTTTCTCTCGAGATCGAGTCGATCTTGATTTTCGATTTTTCCCGTCGCCACAGGCTCCCGCCAAAATTAGCTTCCTTTGTTTTTCGTTTATTTCAACGCAACGCCAAAGCAAACCACTCATAATAACGCTGCTATTCACCATGTTCGCCCGATCAGCAGTCCGCATGGCACGGTACGATGTCTCCCCCCACTTATCCAAGTGGTGGAAGGGCGTCCGACCCGATGATGGTCAGGTCAGTTACCTTACTAGTTGCAGCAAGAGACAGATTCATTGGCGATTTATTTTGAATGGCCGGCGGCGAATTTGAGGGTGGAGAGGAGAGGAACAATCTCTCCAATACATTTGAGGAGGCGACGACGCTGATATGAACGCATCATAATTATAATTAGGCAGTGCTTGGGCAATGTACCACTTTTTTGCATTAATCCGTTTCTAACTATCGCTTCTCTCATCATCTATCAATCATCATCATTTACAGGTAACTCGCCATTTATCTCCCTTTGAACAACAAATAGTCATGCCTTGGTTAAAGACCTTCCCAAAAAGGGCATACGCCAAATTTTCAGACTCTGGTCCTTACATTGTTGTGACCGCAATCATTGTTTATGGAACTGCTGCTGCGTCAGATGCTGCCGATGCTGCCCAGGATAAGTCTTACAGGTATTAAACAATAATAGATGTGGGGGGGAATTTGGTAAGAGGGGGATACATAGAGGGGAAGTTGGAAGTGGTGTAACAACAAATCATTAGGGGGAGGGACGTCTTTGCATTCTTAGTGGAGTTATTGGGTTAACATTATCTACTCCAATCTAACGCCAAGTAATGCACGGCAATTAATTATCTCTCCTTAAAAAGTCAACAACAAAGTGTTCATCATTTTTTGTGTAGTCAGTAATCATCTGGATATCATAGATACTTGCTAGAGGGAGAACGTCTCAGCAGTCTGAAAAATATTATCCTTCCTTTCACACATGATGTCAAAGTTTTTCAGTTGTGTGTTACTTTATAGCTATTAAACAGGAAAGCTCAAGCGATTATGTATGCCTATAGCCTTGTGGCAGCACGTGCCCTCACTTTGGAAAGAGTCCTCTGGGTCAGCTCGGTGACAATCTCATCCAACCTCTCTTTTTCATCGTCGGATAGTTTGGCCGTGACCTCTGCCAACACCTCTTCAACACTTCCACCTGCCTTCGAATTGAGCCTCTTCAGCAGGTTAGAAACAGTTTGAATCACGTTTTGGGCATTTTGAGTTCCCAACAGGTCCTTGTTACCAAGCAAACCGGTAGATGCGGCTGCCAAGACAAGAGATGCAGATTGCGTACTGATAAGACCATCACCTCTCAAGAAGTTTGCGACATTTGGCCCCAGGAACTCCTCAGCGGCATCAGATATACTGATGGCATAGATTTCTTCATCCCTAGTCAACTTGGGAGCAATCAAATCAGTGAATTGGTTAGCAGTCATAAGGGAAACAGATGGAGTTGATGTGACCTCCTCGCCAGGGAGAAGGAAGGGCAGCGGGATGTCGTCAAGTTGAAGCTTTGGAGGAGAAATTAAGTCCCCGATGAAGGGCAAGCTTGGCGGGCGGGGTGGTGTCAATGCAACAGAGGCCTCAGTCATTCCCTTGCGGATAATCTGTCTGAAGAAGACCCAAGCAATGTTCTCGACTTCTTCTTCCAACAGCTTGCGAACACTCTCGGCATTATCTGAAAGTAGCAACTTAAGCCCATCTCCAAGACTCAGTCCATCTTCAGGGACGGCGTCAAGATCAACAAATGCTGCTCCCTCTTTCGTTCCAACTGCACCCGAAGCATTATTAAGTAGAGCCAAAAGGCGGTTGAGTTTCAAACCAGGGTTGGAAGAATCTCCTACACTGAACAATACTTCCTGCAATGCCTGCTGTATCTCTGGCCTATTCTCTGATAGCAATTTACGAGCAATGAACGGATAGGTTTCCATGATGATTCCGTAGTCCTCGTTTCCTGTCAACGCAATTCCTTCAAGCGTGACAATGGCACGACCGAGAATGGCGAAATATGGCGGAATACTGAAAGGGATATCATTCAACACAGTCAATGCATCTTGTGTCATTGCCTGGAACCCACCGACCTGTGAAGACACAGAGTCCTCCATTCCGTACATGCGCTTGAGTTCCTCCTCGTATTTCTTTGCTCCTCCACCTTTCACATAGGGACTCAGTGCTTTGTCCATCAGAGGAATGATTGCGGCTCTATCACAATCAGTTGGGAGAATCTTCAAGCGAATGAAGTCATCGACTAGACTGGCGTAGTCCTTGTTTGCAAGATGAATGACGGCACTGATCATGTGGTCTTGATCCGCCTTGTCAACATTAGCCATGAGACCACAGTCAATGAGAGCAACTGTGTAACCCTCGGGTGTAGGCTCGTTTAACTTCAAAATATTTCCTGGGTGTGGATCTGCGTGGAAAAATCCCATCCCAAAGAGCTGTGTCAAGAATGCCTCTTGAGCGATTGCAGTAATTTCGGCAATCTCATCTTTCTCACATTCCGACAATTTGACTCCGTCCATCCATTCACTGACAAGAACGCGTCTTGTGCACATTTCATCGTAAACCTTTGGCACAGTGATACCCTTGATGCCTGCCTCGATGAGACCAGTTCGTAGTCGTTCTTGGTTCCTTCCTTCGTTGGCGAAGTCTAATTCCGTGTAGAAGCCAATTGACCACTCATTCAATAAAGCAACGTAGTTGGTCTTTTGTTGTGGTGCAAAACGCTCGACCAACCCCTGAAAGACTTCTGCAGCACGACGGAGCACATAGAGATCTTTAGATACTGTAGCGAGAACAGATGGCCTCTGTACCTTGACGGCTACCTTCGTGTCTTTGCCGTCATTCAGTGTCGCAAGGTAAACCTGCGCAAGACTTGCTGCGGCTACTGGTTCCTCGCTGATAGAAGTGAAGAACTGTCCAAGCGGACCGCCCAACTCATCTTCAATCTGTTTCACTGCAATCTCTGTATCGAATGGTACAACTCCATCTTGCAACTTGGAAAGTTCATCCAAAGTTGCCTCTGGCAATACATCGGGACGAACACTCATCATCTGGCCTGCTTTGATAAAGGTTGGGCCAAGATCCTGAAGGTCAAGTCTTGCCTGCCGTGATAGACTTGGAATATGCCTCTCGTTGATTTCGCCCTCAGAAATGAATAAAGTGACAAGCCTGGTTAAAAATGGCACCGCCTTGCCCACGAAGTATGACCAGCGTTGATTCAAAGCACCCCGCTCTCTTTTCCAGTACTGTTCAATTAGATCTTTGTCGTACACCAAAGGTAGCCCTTCTCCGTCAATAGCTTTAACACTTGTGTCCAGAGAAACGTATGACTTATCCGTAGACGATGCAGTCAGAGATTTCATAGATACAGCCGCATTCACAGCTGCAGTTGCTACCGCAGCAGCACTGACTGCTCCTGAACTGCTGATACGATCAGTAAGGCTGTTGCTCTTTGATTCAATGTCGATGTCCATTTCCTCAGCTGCACTCAGTTCGTCATCATTATATACCTCCTCAATTCTTTTTCGCTTTATTGTTTCCTTTGAGGATGTCATCTTGACGCCATTGATCTCGCCAGTTACGTTCATTCCCACAAATCCATCCTCTGGCATGGGTGGGATATCCTCTACAGTATTCAGTTCTTCTTCTGCCACGGTATCGACAGCGTTGTTAGCATCACTGTGAGCTACAGTTTCCTCCGCAGTTTCCTCTGAGAGCACTGCGGTTGCAGACTCTTGATCCGTCGATGTTGACTGTATTTCAAAAAACCTCCCTGTCTGATCATTGTATCCCAAGTCTTTATTACGATTAGTTGTTACAATTTTATCAAACTTTTCTGGTTGCAGAAGCATCGATCGTTGGGAGGAAGCGCGATGGCTGCTGCTGCCGATTTGAGTAGTAGTGAACGCATTCGAGCTGGCGACGATGGCAAGCCATGCTGTTAGAGTCGATGAAGAGAGGTTCATGGTGTGAATTGTATGTTATGTGTTCTTTGCTAATGTGTTCTGTGCTACTGTCCACCATTTGCCAGCTGCAAAGCTGCCACTTCATTTTTTGCTGACGATGAAAATGGGTGTGCGTGGTCTCGGGAGAAGGGGGTAAAAAAGGGTTAAATTGGGGCGTACCGAATAAAGTTGTACCAATTCCTATTGTAGACGTGGTAAACGTAGGAATAGTACAGGCCCTTTCAAACCCATTCAAATCTTCATTCATTCTGCAAAACTCGAACCCAAGACCACAGACCACACAACCAGCAGAGCAGCAGGGTTGAGTAGGAGTGACCTGAGTACACCGCACCCCCCACATCGTCATGAAGGACAAGACAAAGCAACACAGCTGGTCTGTGCCTCACCGCAAAGATGAGGAAGACGTTGGCCCGGCTATCCCACAGCAAGACCACGAGCTTGCGCCTCTTGTTCCCGATGGTTACAACACGGATGCGTCGTATGGCTCATCTCCTGCTGAGCCGCATCCAAACGGCTCCGAAAACACAACTACAAGCACCAACTTTAAGGAATGGGCTGCTAAATTTGATGCTGATTTTTCCCTTTGGGAATGCCTCTACCTTACGCTTATTTTATTGGCCATTGGCGTTGCTGTGTTTTCTCTGTTAGTAGAGAAATGGTCTATCATTGATAGTCTTTATTTTACCCTTGTTCTCTTAACTACGGTCGGATATGGAGATATAGCGCCCATAACTCCAGCGGGGAAGATATTTACGATAATCTTTGCCTTAGGTGGCGTCTTTGTAATAGGATTGGCCCTCGGAGTAGTTGGATCTGAGTTAGTCGACTCTGAAATCGACGTCTTGATTGAAAGAGCTTCCTCCCGTGAATCTCGTGAATCGTCGTCAAGTCGGGCATCTTTATTGGAATCTTGGGGGAAATTTGGACAGATATGCTCGTCAGTAATACGTATCCTTTCCCCTATATTTGTAGGTGCTTTCATTATAGCCTACTTGGAGGGCTGGCCGTGGTATGACGCCTTCTATTACACAGTTATAACCGCAACAACTGTTGGGCTGGGCGATCTGTCTCCGAGAAGCAAATGGAGCGAGGCTTGTGCAATCTTATTCATCCCATTGGCTGTCGCAGCTATGGCACATATCCTGGACGAATGCACGACGTTTGTCATGAGGCGGCGACGTGAGAAACGTTCTAAAAAGCTAGAGACTATCAAAATGACGGAGGAAGATATTCATGCCTTGGATGGTAATGTCACTGGAATTAAAAATGGAGAAGTGGGCATTTTGGAATATGTCGAATTCATGCTCAAGGCAATGAACAAGGCTGATGATCATTTGTTTAAAGAACTTCACAAACAATTCAAAAAACTCGATGCAAATACTGATGGCGTCTTGACTAAGAAAGATATTGAGCGAAGAGTTGAAGTTCATCTACAAGAATTAATGAATTCACCAACTGCAGATATGTAATTATAGCACAAGAGAGCTCAAAACTAGGCGATCCATCTCATGTTGACAAAGTAGACTTTGAGAATGCAATAAAGTGCATATGAGCACAGATCCCAAACAATTAGACAATTGTCTGTAAAGAGAGCACTAACGCTAATCCATTTATAGTTGAACCGGCTGCGTCCATTCCGATTCCTTTATATAATGCATTACCTTAGCTGGCTTAGCTCTTCTTTGTACTCAATTAGACTGAATGTATTCTTGGCTGAAGAAGAGTATCATACTCCAACGAGGAAAACTTTACCCGCTCAAACCTATAACATACTTGTTCTCAATGCAGAAGCAGCAATTGAAGATAGATTTAATATTTGAACACATCTGATGCTTCATAACCAGCCTCCTTCAAAACACCGAGCAAGTCTCCTTGGATTTTTGGGCCTTTGCTGCCATCAGGAAGAGGTGGGGCCCTTGCAATTGGGCCAGCCCACATGTCTCTAAAGCCATCTGTACCACAGACAAAGATCATTGTAGTCTTTCCATCACTACTACTTGGTGGAGGCAGTGCATTTTTGGCCATGTCCACTGAACCTCTGCCGATATATCCTTCCCAGTCACTTCGTATGTTCTTACCCGTCAAAGAGTAGCTAACATTCAATCTATTTGGGTGATCTTTTGCCAACTGATCTATCTCCTTTCTCATCAATATGTCATGTTCATTGCGATTGATACTCAGCAGCTGCACATGTGAAAAGATATATCAGGGCTTTTGCATCAAAATTTGACAAGACAGTGAGGTCATATTATAATTGGGAACACTTACATAAACCTTGGTATCATCAGTAGGATCCTCCAGAATGATTCTCGCAAGCTGAATCAATGGAGCAATACCTGTACCTCCAGCCACTAATCCAATTCTACTCCATCGCTTTCCGATCAAAGGACTCCCATGCACCAAGCGCTCTGCCTTTAACTTGCCCACGAGTGATTGACCTACTTGCAGCTTGCAGATTGCATCCCCTACGCCTCCACCAGGCACCGGCGTATACGCCTTCACGAGCAGATCAAACGTGTGCTCTTTGGCTGGATGTGAAATTGGACTATACGACTTTTTCAGCAGACCAACTTTGTTATTGTCTTTGTCGAGTAGCGAGCTATCATGATGAACTGAAATGCATGTTGGTAGATTTGGATCAGTGCCAAGAAACTTTTGATCAGTTGGTAATCCAAAACGCAATAACCAAGAATCATGGGATTGTTGCCATTTTTCGAGTAGGGGATAAGATGAGACACCCATTTTAGTTGTCTGACAAGATGATGCAGTGGATGAGCGGGCAACTGCTTGATGTACTCCTCCTAGTTGCAGGAAGAAGAAGATGTATTTTTTCCGTGCCTGATGATTGCTGAGGCGGCTCGAAAAAAGCATATCACACTGCCAGCTGCTGCTATCGTTTAAATGAGTACCCACGACGATCTTCACAGGTAACGCCAATGTTGTTGTTAGAGTTGAGAGAGCGAGGTCGTAGATAGTGTGCACTGGAGAGGATATCTGGTGATTTTTTGCGCCAGAAAAATGCGGGAAGAAGAAATTTTGCGGGAGAGATTTTGGACATTTCTGTTGAAAAAAGGAAACACTCTCGCCGCGGCGCAGAAGTAGAAGGCGTCTCTATGATCTGAACCTCCAAGCGCATCAATTATTACACTGGCTGTTTCTAATACAATGCATGTAGTTAGCGCAAGACGGTGATGGTTGAGATGATACTTTCAGTGGCTGCCAGCAGCAATTCAGGAGAACCATCGAGTTTGACTCCCTCCAAGTCTGCTGAACCTTCATCTCTTGTCCATGCTTCATCCGAGCGTAGTTGCAGCCGACAGCTTGGGCAAGCTCTACAGTACAATCTTCCTCTCTACGTTGCGTTCTTCTTGTCAGTAATGGCGATGGCATTCTCTATTCGCGCTTACAATTCAACAAACTTTGTGGTGCTGGAACGCCCTATTCGAGTCTCTCCCTACTTGAAGAGCATACGACAAATTGGTTTAATCAGCTGGGAACTGTGCGCTCTCGAGCAAGAAGCTCTGGATAAGATTATAGAACAAGTTGGAGAATATGCTGGAGAAGATATTGCTCCAGTAATGATTGAGCTATACTCTGCTATCATTCCTACGACAGATTTACAATCAAATAAAACAAACTATGTACGGACTACATATCACTTCACGCCGCATGCTGTTGATACCTCTGCATCATGGTTTGAAGCACCTGTGCACGATGATATACTCGTAGATGCTGACTATCCCTACAACGATGATGATGCATTTCTCGCAAGCTTCCCTGAAGAATATTGGAGCTGCCATACATTGAGATTCAACTCCAACAGCATCGTCAATGATAGGCTGTGGATTTTAGCACGATTCTTCTTCACGTTGGGGACAGTGACTGGTTTTGCTGCAATGATCTTGCTAACTTTTCTTCTTGTACTTCGTGCAAAAGATGTGGATGCAAGACACTTACATATAGATGAGTCTTTGGACAGGAAATCACGTCAAATAGAACTAGCAACGCCCAGCTTGGAAGAGAGAAAGGAGCAATCAATAACATCTATTGAAACCGAAATGCAATTGCTAGACACAAACACATCAGGGTGTAGACATATCTCGATTTGTTTCCTGTTTGCATACCTCATGCAATCCCTTACGCTATTGTTTCTGAATGGCAAAGTGTGCGTCAGCCAAAAATGCTCCCTGTCAAACGGTGCTCGTAGTTTGATCACATCATGTATTCTCTGGGTTTTCTGTGCTCTGTTGCCCATACTCATGCTGAGGAAAGGAAGGAAGAACCAAAGGAGGCTGCGACAAATGAGGAGACAGATTGCAAGAATTAAGGAACAACACGCAGATGAAGGCAGTGCAACGAGTGAACTTCGCAAGAACACTGACAATGATGTCTTGGATACGACAATTGATACGAGCGATGATTCTGACACATCAGACATTGTTCAAAAGGAAGATGTATAATGACTCTTTATACCATGTGTATTTAATCCTAATTATAGCCTTCTTTATATGAAGCAGACTGGTCGGAGCGTTTAGTGCTTCCCTTTTAAGCCAAGAATGCAAACACAACCGACAACGCACAAGCAAATTGTAGATAGATGTTATTTCCTCGGACAGAACCAGGGTTTCTGCCCTTCACTGCAAATGCCGGTTCCGATCTCGTTGGGCTAAACGTTGGCTCTGGAGATATAGTCGGCGAAGGTGATATTGTTGGAGGATATTCATACACACTTGTGCCATTACAATGAGGGGATGTGTCCTCCCGATCAAAGCAAGAGCATCGCGGAGGAGACTGGGTATAGTCGCATTCTCCTCTTCCTGAACAGAGTCCTGGACATACAGACTCTGGGCATATTTGTGAAAAGGAAGGGCAGATAACGTCACTTCCTCCGGGCAGTCTCAATACCTGCCCTGTATACTCGCACCGGCCCTGTTTTCCACTTTCTGTCTCTAATATCACTTTTCCTGCATCTCTGCCAGTCTCGCCACAAATAACGTTCAAACACATGGGTCTAATGCCATATGAATCATCTATACATCTACTGGAAGCTCCATATACTTCGTCTCTGAGTTCAACCCAAGAGTCGTCGATCTTAGGATTGGTGCAATCCAACACTACAATGTCTTCTTCTTTTGATTTTGCTTCGAAACGGAAAATAGTGCTATAAGAAGAACAAAAGTCCATTTGGCTAAGCCCTCCAGCAATATTCGCCCCCTCATCATAGTACTGATAGCCACTTGGGAGATTGGCATCCCATCTTGAAATGTCACAATATGCCAATAGATGCTTGTCTGGTGTGCATCCGATAGCTTCGGGACTGTTACAGAAAAATTCTTCACCCCATTTTGGAACTTGACCGTCCTGAATACACTCTTCTTTGACAAAATCACACCCAGCACCCAAACCAAACGGAGAATTTTCAGCTATGGAATAATTTGGTTTATACCATCCTGAATCTTCCAACAAAGCAAGTGTCAAGGCAGTAACATACTGTGTAGATCCAGTGTAAACTGCAGCCATGAACTCATTATTGTATAATCTGTGATCCCAGTGACTCCCATAGCAATCATCATCACCAGTAGGTTGATTTTCCAATCTCCCTCCAATCAAGTCCTGACAACCAAATTGATTCCGTGCCACTTGACGTACTGTTTCTGTCACTACTTCATAAGCAATGTACCCATTGGCTGTGGTCACCCGCATAACCGTATCAGAGGATGCCATTTCCACCGTCTGACGCTTGCCATTGACACACAGAGCATTTTCCTGTGGAGGTTTATTATATTGATCACGGGCAGTACGTGGCTTGCCAGTTTTGGGATTGTAAAAGTAGGGCAAATCATATGAATTCATCCCAAGAATATGAGTGAATTCATGTGCCACCGTAGTCAATCGGCGGTGGTGTGTCTTGGACGTTCTGTCGGATGGATCCATTGGTCCAAAACAAATTCCAGTGTAGCCGACAGTAGGTCGATCCAATTGATCATGTTGACAATTGGTGGCAAAGGCAAGCGTTTTCAATTGATCTAACCCATTTGCAGCAGGACAATACACTGTCCCTTCTACTGGAAGGACAATAATGACAAGGTCAGTATTGCCATAAGTGATACTTTTCGGCCGGCCTCCTTCCATGTTAACGTTGACATCATTATTCATATTTGTGACTGGGACGGCAGCACGGGCACTGATTGTTGTATCATACTCTAAGAAATCTAATAAATCAAAGCCACTGATAGATTTGACTTCGCGGTTACAAATTCCATCTAGAGGAACGTCAATTTGTTGGGTTGGTACAATGTTGAGAGTGGTTGCCCAAAAGTTGCGAAGGCTCGGCAAGAGGACATTTCTGAGGTAAGACACGTGTTGTGGATAGCTCTCTTTATACGCATCTAGCAAGTGAGTGTCAAATCGCAGCCTCAAAGGAACATAATCTTCATCTGTAATGAAGGAACTTTGAGGGTTACGTTGTGTCCGCCGTTGTTCATTGTCATCAAAGAGTTGTTGTGTAATGTCTAAAACTTCACCTTCCATCATGCGCTCATAAGGATGCTTCCCCGCAGCATATTCTACCTTAACATGCCCTCGCTCACGACGGGATGTACGCTGTGATAGAAACTCTTCCCAGCTGGTTCTATCTTCTTTCATGATGCGCTGGTGGATTGACGATATGCCGCCGGGACCGTCATTATCGGTGGGGTCCAATGACAGATAGGAGGCATCAGCATGCTCTCTTTGTAGAGTCTCGATAGATGAGCTGCTGACTGTGGCAAGCCAGCATAGCGAGATAATCAGGATGGTAGTTATTGATAGCAAGCGGTTCATTGTTTCGGTCGGTATTTAATGGCAACGCCGTTGTAGGTACGCCGCAATTCAATTTACTACGACGGACATGGGAACGCAAATTTTGAGGTGAAAGTTGAGTTGGCTCGTGCATTTTTGGCACGACATGTTCCAGGGATATCACCCCTTGATTTTATGTTATTATCAGTGTAAGGGGTATGAGAGTTTCTGTTAGATTATCTATAACGAAATAATCTTTTGGCGTGGGTGGAGGCTTTGTCGGGTCTTCACTTCAATCAAACCACCCGCCATCAGCACAGCCACCAACTCCTGCAGAACTTTTGAAATAACCATACCGACGACAAGCTAGGCAACCATGATGGATCCAGCGTCCTCCAGCGATGATGAATCATCTTCCTCAGCCGAGGAGGTAAGCAACAGAAAGCCTCTACATGATGATGACGACGATGACAGCAGCGACGATGATGATGCACATCATGTGTCAAACTTTGATGATTTGCCCACTGATGACAGCGAAATGGAAAGTGACAGTGATGATGATGATAGTGATGATGATGAGGAAGATAATGATGAATCAAACAACGCACATGGCGACGAAGAAGATCTCCCTCTAGCAGAACGCGTAGCAAAGCGTGCGCAATTAGGTCGTCGTTACAACGATTCCAACAGAGAAGACCGAGATGAAGATGGAGGTAAAAAACGGCTATTGGAACGTAAAAATCGTGCCATTACATTGGCTTCAGAGCGGTTGCGCAAAGCCAGAAAGAATAATCATGACAGTGACAGCTCCTCTGTTCCAAGTTCGTCGGATGATGACAGTTCTGTGGAAGAGGCAACATCCAACAAGGGTAAACAAACGAAAAAGAAGAAATCAAAGCATGCACCTACAGAAGTATCATCAAAGAGGCGCGACTTCTTTTCAAGAGGTAGACCCGATCTCAACTCGTCTGGTATAGGTGTATCCGTCGGTGCTAATAAGTACAAACCTCGTGATCCTAGAATGGTAAGTCTCTCGGGACATTTAGATGAGGATGTATTTGAGAAGAGGTACGGCTTCTTAGATGATGTGCAAGAAGCAGAAATTGCCAAGTTGAAAAAGAGAGTTAGCGCTTGGAAGACAACTGGAAAGAAAGGACAAAAGGCAAGGAAGAAGTTGGGCTTGACTCAGGGAAACAATACATTTGAGAATGATCAAGAGGAACTGACAAGACTCATTCAAGAAGTCGCTGAGAGGAAGAAGGCAAACCTCGTCCGTGCAGCGAAACGGACTGTGAAAAAGAAATTACGAGAGGATGTGGCATCTGGAAAGGGTGTTTACTACCCCAAGCGGAGTGAATTGCGCAAGATGGAGTTGGAAGCCAAATTTGAAGAAATTCGTAAGCGTGGTGGAGATGAAGCAGTTGATAAGGCTATTGCTAAGAGAAGGAAGAAGAATGTTGCAAAGAGTCACAAGCTGATGCCTTCTCATATGGTTAAATAGTAGATGGGGCATTAAAGAATCAAATAGTACTAGAGTTCTATACCAAATATACTTTTATGTGCTTATCATCTTTGCATTACTTATTCATGTGCCGCTGTACATGTCCTTACTTCGTTGGATTGCCTGCCACGCATACAAGGTTGATGCAGTAGCGAGATCCTTTTCTATCCGGTAGATTGTGGCCCAAGTGAGTTCCATCCACGCTCACAGTCTCGCCATTCATCAACACACGGACATTCTTCCACTCTACCTCATCATCTCTAAAGCTAGGCCAGCCGTGATTGCGACTCTCCTTGATGAATTGCTCCATAGTACGACCACGTGGTGCGTAGAATAGAGGTTTGCCCGTGTTAGAATCGTAGAATGTGATTTCTTTATCGGCTGGT
>Ga0209652_1002844_pt1 | contig 13092 bp, 13 predicted proteins | sample SaaInl74LU_5_DNA_FD_184641 | JGI IMG/M metagenome (GOLD analysis project Ga0209652, IMG submission 184641) | Marine microbial communities from expanding oxygen minimum zones in the Saanich Inlet - ESP_74LU_5_DNA (SPAdes) (version 2) | ecosystem: Environmental > Aquatic > Marine > Intertidal zone...
GCAACTATAACTGTGTGATGAGGGATTAACGAGAATCATCACATTCTCGACATGCACCTAAGGGTTCGTAACCAGCGTCGAATCCAAGTCACCCCCGGGTGGAAGAAGTATAGCGTGAGTCGGGGGTGTTACAACAGGGCTTTTATGGGTTCTTTCGTGTTATTGGTTCTTACTAAGAACGCGTGCTTTCTCACGATTCCAGTCGCGCTCTTTCTCGGTTGCGCGCTTGTCATGTAACTTCTTACCCTTCGCCAGGCCGATCTCACATTTGATCTTGCCTTGCTTCCAGTAGAGCGCCAACGCAACACAAGTCTGGCCTTTGGCCGCAACCGCATTCTCAAGACGCAGGAGTTCGGTACGGTGCATCAGTAACTTGCGTGGACGCAGTGGATCAGCAACGACATGAGTACACGCAGTTTTGAGCGGAGTGATGTGTGCTCCGAGCAGCCAGGCTTCACCGTTCTTGAAATCCACGTAGGACTCAACAAGCTGAGCGCGGCCGTCACGCAGGCTTTTGACCTCCCATCCTGTCAGCACAAGTCCAGCTTCGAACTTGTTTTCGATGGTGTACTCAAAGCGAGCGCGTTTGTTTTGGCAGATCGTATTGCCGCCAGGAGACTTTTTCTTTTTTGCCATAGCCGCGGATTATATAGAGCGCCCCAATGCTTTGAAAGCATAAACCAAGTGACTCATGTTGCTTTGGGAAAGTGCCCTTGTTTCAAAAGATTAGAAACGGGAAAATAGCGTTTGCAACAGAATTTATAGTTGAGAAACGAATGACTGTCATTAACCGCACTGCGCTGGTGCTGCACACCGCTGAAGAGATGTTCGATCTCGTAAATGATGTACGGCGCTACCCTGAGTTCTTGCCATGGTGCAGCAAAACAGAGGTTATCAGCGAGAGCCAAGATCACATTGAGGGTACGCTGTATCTTTCAAAAGGCGGTCTGAGTTACAGTTTCACTACTCACAACGAACTGGTGCGCCCAACACGAATGCGAATTACGCTAGTTGAGGGGCCGTTTAAGTCCCTTGAGGGCGAATGGACCTTTACGCCTTTGAGCGATGAGGCGTCTAAAGTTGAGCTAAACCTCAGCTTCGAGTTCGCTGGAAAATTGACAAGCCTTGCTATGTCTAAGGTTTTTAATCAGGTTGCTACGACACTGGTGGATGCCTTCGTAACTCGCTCGGACCAGATCTACACCTGAGGAAATTATGATCACCGTTGAAGTAGCTTATGCCCTGCCGACTGAGCAGAAGATTATCGCCCTGCAGGTTGAGGAGGGTTCTACCGCATTTGAGGCGGTCGCGCGTTCGCGAATCGCTGAACTCTTTCCTCAAATCGATATCAATAAGGATCCAATGGGTATTTTCGGTAAGGCGATAAAAGACCCCAAGACTCAGGTGCTTAATTCAGGCGATCGTATCGAGATCTATCGCCCGTTGATTATCGACCCGAAGGATGCGCGTGCTGCGCGAGCTGCCAAGGCTAAAAAGAAGAAGGAGCAGGGCGAGGGTGCCGCTTAGTCTTCTTACACACAAGCTCTTTTGAATAGAGAATGTTGACGAGCGCCCAGTTTCGCTGAGCACTCCTTGGAATTACTGTGCGCCGGGCCGCAGATCGCCTTCAAGTCGGACAAGGCGGTTGTTTTCGAAGTAGAGTGTTACACGACGCTTATCGGTACGCTCGTCCTCTTCAACCATCTGGTAGATATAGTCCCAGCGGTTCTGATTGAATGTGTCCGTTAGCAGTGGTGTGCCCATTACATAGCGTACTTGGGACTGCGTCATACCAGGACGAAGTTGATCAACCATCTCTTGGGTCACTTCGTTGCCTTGCGCAACATCCATTTTGTAAACACCGGGAAAAGCAGTACAGCCAGAGAGGCTAATCAGGGTCAGAGCGACGAGAAGTTGCTTGCGCATGGGTTAAAAGCTTCCACTTTTGTCCGTTACAATTGATAATTCAGTCTAACATTGAGTCGGGAAGCTGCGCCACAGATTCCCGACCTGACAACGCACCCCGAGAGACAGGACCTATCTATGCCGCTCGAAAATCAGGAACTTCGCAAAGCTGGCCTCAAGGTGACGCTACCGCGAGTTAAGATCTATCAAATCCTCGAAGCGGGCGGCGAAGGCGATCACTTTTCGGCTGAGGACATCTACAAGCTGTTGATGGAGCAGGGTGAAGATGTCGGCTTAGCGACCGTGTATCGAGTACTGACTCAATTCGAGGCTGCAGGTTTGGTAATGCGTCACCACTTTGAAGGTGGGCATTCGGTATTTGAACTATCTCGCGACGAGCAACATGACCATGTCGTTTGCGTGAAGTGTGGCCGTGTGCGTGAATTCAATGATGAGCAGTTGAGCGCACGTCTTGCTGAGATTGCTGACGAAATGGGTATCGTTATCAGTGACCGTACACTCTACCTTTACGGCCACTGTGCCAACGGCTGTGACGAAGCCTAAGCGCTTTTAATTTTATCGGTTAATCCGCGCTGGTTAGCATCTCTTGGGCGTGCTCCAGCGTCTTCTCTGTGATCTCGATACCACCTAGCATGCGCGCGATTTCGTTGACACGCTGATTATCAGTGAGTTGTGCGATGCGCGTCTCTGTATTGCCGCTGTCTGCGTTTTTGCTGACGAATAGATGCTGATTACCCTGAGAGGCTACCTGAGGTTGGTGGGTGACACAGAGCACCTGTGCACGCTGCCCTAACTGGCGCAGCAGGCGACCCACAACTTCAGCGATGCCTCCGCCTATACCCACATCGACCTCATCAAATATCAGCGTCGGTGTTTCGGTGACCTGAGCCGTCACCACCTGAATGGCCAGACTTACTCGTGAGAGCTCGCCGCCCGAAGCGATGCGCCCAAGAGGCTTGGCGCCCTGGCCCGAGTTGGTACTTATGAGGAACTCGACCTCCTCAAGGCCCTGTGCACTGATGTGCTTGGCATCAATTGGGCTGAGCTGCGCGGTAAAGCGAGCAGAGTTCATGCCCAGCATCTCGAGTTGCTTATTCACTTCACGACTCAGCGAAACGGCCGATTTCTCACGTGCCTTACTTAGTTTGCGAGCACTAACTAACAGCGCTTCTCTTGCAGACTCAACTTCCGACTCTAGATGTTCGAGATCTTCATCGACATGACTTAACTTAGCTAATTGATCGTTGAGATCTTGCATAAGCTCAGGCAACTGCTCGGGTGCTACGCGATGTTTGCGAGCAAGATCGTAGAGCGCTGAAAGTCGCTCTTCGACTTCGTTAAGGCGCTCGGGGTTCAGATCTATCCCTTGTAGATAGTGCTCCATCTCACGCTGCGCCTCTTCTACTTGAATCAGCGCTGAGTTAAGCATCTCTTCCGTTTGGCGAATCGCGGGTGAGTTGCCCTCCATCTGTCCAAGTAACTGCAGTGCATGGTTGAGCAGAGAACTTGCATGATCGTTATCCCCCTCCCCAAGCAACTGACTCACCTGCTGTCCGCGCTGCAAAATCGCGCCGGCATTGGCCAGCTCTTTCTGCTCCTGCTCTAATAGCCCAAGTTCGCCCGCTTCAGGGTTGAGCTGATTGATCTCGTCGGTTTGATAGCTCAGCAGCTGTAATTGGGCACTGGCCTCCTCACTCAGCGACTGTAAACGATTGAGCTCGTGCGATTTGCTTTGCCAGGTTGAATAGAGCGAGCGCACTTCAGCAGCTTGGTTCTCACACCGAGCGAAGGCATCCAATAACTGACGATGGTAGTCGCGCTTGAGAAGACGCTGGTGCTCATGCTGGCCATGGATATCAACTAGTAGTTCACCCAGTTCACGTACCCGCGCGAGTGGGCAGGGGTGACCGTTGATGTAGGCGCGACTGCGTCCATCTTCTGTTAGGGTGCGGCGAAGTAGGCACTCACTCTCATCTTCGGCTTCTAGTTCATTGGCTGCGAGCCACTGCTGTGCTTCCGCTAGTTGCCGTATATCGAATACTGCACTGATCTCGGCTCGCTTTGCGCCCGCTCGAACCGCATCACTTTCTGCGCGTTTGCCAAGCGCCAGTCCAAGTGCATCGAGCATGATCGATTTGCCCGCCCCAGTCTCACCGCTGACCACGGTCATACCGTTTTTAAGTTCAAGGTCGAGGCTGGATACGATGGCGTAATTGCGAATGCTTAGCAACGTTAACATGATCAATACCTGTGGGTTTGTACAGTATTTCTAGTTTTAATCCAAAGCGAACTACTGTGCAAGTATACAGTTAAAAAAATTGTCTCCTAGGGTTGAATCAATCGCCGCCAAACCCCAAATAGCTGACAAGTTTGAAACGAATTCGGAGAGACTTGGCATGTCCAATGAAGAGCAAAAAGCCCCAGAGGTAGAACTCGAAGAGCAGGCTGGTGCAGAAATTGAAGCAGAATCTGCTGATTCAGTGGAGATTGAAGAGCCTAGTGTTGAGTCGTTGACAGCAGCGCTGGCAGAGGCTGAGGCAACAATCAATGAACTGCAGAAGCAGCTCGCTGAACTGGAGCCACGCGCGCAGGCTGAGATCCTTAATCAGCGCCGTCGCGCAGAGCAGGAAGTTGAGAAGGCCCGCAAGTTTGCGCTGGAACGTTTTACCAATGAGTTGTTACCGGTAGTTGATAGCCTAGAGCGTGCGATTGAAGCCGCAACGGGTGACGACGAAGCGGTTAAAACATTGCGTGAAGGCGTCGAGATGACGCACAAGATGTTCATCGACGGTGTTGCCAAGTTCAACGTTGAAGTTCTGAACCCTCAGGGTGAAGCATTTAATCCAGAGCACCATCAGGCAATGTCTATGGTCGATGCGGGGGATGCTGAACCTAATACCGTCGTAGCGGTTATGCAGAAAGGTTACCTATTGAATGGTCGCCTGATTCGCCCCGCGATGGTGATGGTGGCAAAAGGTTAATTGCCACCACTTGAAGTTCGAATTTGCATACCCATATAGGGTTTAAGGTTAAAAATTTATCGCTCTGGCAGACCCAGAGACTTAGTAAAGATTGGAGATAAACATGGGTAAGATTATCGGTATTGACCTGGGTACCACCAACTCCTGTGTCGCAGTACTAGACGGCGAAAAGACTCGCGTAATTGAGAACGCTGAAGGCGATCGCACCACACCATCCATCATCGCGTACACCAACGACGGTGAAACTCTGGTAGGTCAGTCTGCTAAGCGTCAGGCAGTTACCAATCCAGACAACACACTGTTTGCGATCAAGCGTCTGATCGGTCGTCGTTTTGAAGATGACGTCGTTCAGAAAGATATCAAAATGGTGCCTTACAAAATCGCCAAAGCGGACAACGGTGACGCTTGGGTTGAGGTAAAAGGCAACAAGATGGCACCGCCGCAGGTCTCTGCTGAAGTGCTGAAAAAGATGAAGAAGACTGCTGAAGACTTCCTCGGTGAAACTGTTACCGAAGCGGTTATCACGGTTCCAGCTTACTTCAACGATTCACAGCGTCAGGCAACTAAAGATGCCGGTAAGATCGCGGGCCTTGAAGTTAAGCGTATCATCAACGAGCCAACAGCAGCGGCGCTGGCTTACGGCCTGGACAAAGGTGCAGGTGACCGTACTATCGCTGTGTACGACCTCGGTGGTGGTACCTTCGATATCTCAATCATCGAGATTGCTGATGTTGACGGTGAGCACCAGTTCGAAGTGCTGGCAACCAACGGTGACACTTTCCTTGGCGGTGAAGACTTCGACCTTGCAGTTATCAACTACCTGGCTGATGAGTTCAAGAAAGAGTCTGGTATCGATCTACACAACGATCCGCTGGCGCTTCAGCGTCTGAAGGAAGCGGGTGAGAAAGCAAAAGTTGAGCTGTCGACTTCACAGTCTACTGACGTGAACCTGCCATACATCACAGCTGATGCTACAGGTCCTAAGCACCTTAACGTGAAACTGAGCCGTTCTAAGCTGGAGTCACTGGTTGAAGATCTGGTTCAGCGCTCACTTGAGCCTTGCCGCATCGCACTGCAGGACGCTGGTCTGTCAGCTTCCGAAATCCAGGACGTTATCCTGGTAGGTGGCCAGACCCGTATGCCAATGGTACAGGCGAAGGTTGCTGAGTTCTTCGGTAAAGAACCACGTAAAGATGTAAACCCAGACGAAGCTGTAGCTATGGGTGCAGCAATTCAGGGTGCGGTACTCTCAGGCGACGTTAAAGATGTACTGCTGCTGGACGTTACCCCACTGACTCTGGGTATCGAAACCATGGGTGGTGTTGCTACGCCGCTGATCGACAAGAACACAACGATCCCAACACGTAAGTCTCAGGTTTTCTCTACGGCTGATGACAACCAGACTGCGGTAACTATTCACGTGGTACAGGGTGAACGTAAGCAGGCTGCACAGAACAAATCTCTGGGCCGTTTTGACCTGGCGGACATCCCACCAGCACCACGCGGTGTGCCACAGGTTGAAGTAACCTTCGACATCGATGCGAACGGTATTCTGAACGTATCGGCTAAAGACAAGGCGACTGGCAAAGAGCAGTCTATCGTGATCAAGGCCTCTTCTGGTCTGAGCGATGACGAGATCGACCAGATGGTTCAGGATGCTGAAGCGCACGCTGAAGAGGACAAGAAGTTCGAAGAGCTGACCGCTGCGCGCAACCAGGGTGATGCGATGGTTCACACCGCTCGCAAGACTATGAAGGATGCGGAAGACAAAGCGTCTGACGAAGAGAAAGCTGCGATCGAAACTGCTATCACTGAGCTGGAAGAAGCTCTGAAAGGTAGCGACAAAGAGGCGATCGAGCAGAAGACTGAAGCATTGACTGAGGCGATCTCAGGTGTTGCTCAGAAGATGTACGCTGATGCCGCTGCGGCTGAAGGCGGCGAAGCGGGTGCAGAAGAGGCACCACGCGACGCTGGCGACGATGTAGTGGACGCTGAGTTCGAAGAAGTCAAAGACGACAAGAAGTAATTCAGCCCCGGCTTTTGACCGATGTTACAGCGCGGGGGCGAGAGCTCCCGCGTTGTCATATCTGAGCCAATAAAGTTTTAACCAAACCGGATGATTACGGATTATGGATAAGCAGGATTATTACGAGCTGTTGGGTGTGTCAAAAGGCGCATCGGATGCTGAGATTAAAAAGGCCTATCGTCGTCTGGCGATGAAGTACCATCCCGATCGCAATCCGGATGACAAGGACGCTGAACTGAAGTTTAAAGAGATCAGCGAAGCCTATGAAGTGCTATCGGATGCTCAGAAGAAAGCGGCATACGACCAGTATGGCCACGCCGGCGTTGATGGCCAGGGTGGCTTCGGTGGCGGCGGCTTCGAGGGTGGCTTCTCCGACATCTTTGGTGATGTATTTGGTGATATCTTCGGCGGAGGTGGCGGTGGCCGCCGTCGCTCTAATGTGCGTCGCGGCGCAGATCTGCGTTACAACCTCGACCTGACTCTTGAAGAGGCGGTACGCGGTTGTGAGAAGACACTGAAGGTTCCAACCTACGTAAGCTGTGAGCCCTGTGGTGGTTCTGGCGCCAAGCCCGGTACCAACGCCAAGACCTGTGGCACTTGTGGCGGTGTAGGCCAGGTTCGCATGCAGCAGGGCTTCTTCTCGGTACAGCAGACCTGTCCAGCCTGTCATGGCGAAGGTAAAGTGATCAGCGATCCATGTAACAGCTGTCACGGCCAGGGCCGCGTTGAGAAGACTAAGACGCTCTCGGTTAAGATTCCTGAGGGTGTGGACACCGGCGATCGCATTCGTCTCTCAGGAGAGGGTGAAGCGGGCAGTCATGGTGGCCCTGCAGGTGATCTCTATGTTCAGGTTAATGTGCGTCAGCACCCGATCTTTGAACGTGATGGCCAACACCTGTATTGTGAAGTTCCAATCAGCTTTGTCGACGCAGCCCTTGGTGGCGAACTCGACGTGCCAACCTTAGACGGTCGGGTTAAGCTGAAGATTCCAGCTGAGACTCAGACTGGCAAGATGTTCCGTCTACGCGGCAAGGGTATCAAACCGGTCCGTGGTGGTGCGGTGGGTGACTTGATGGTCAAAGCTGTGGTGGAGACTCCGGTTAACCTGACTAAGCGTCAGCGTGAACTGTTGGAGGAGTTTCAATCTGAGACCAAAGGGCACGAGAAACACGCGCCCAAATCACATGGCTTTTTCGATTCAGTGAAGAAGTTTTTTGAGGATATGACCTGAGGTCAGTATGCAGCAAGCACAAGAGCCGGTGGTAGAACTAGATGTCGCACGCGTGTGGCAGGCGCTTCAAGATGAAGCGCGAACAGAGATGGGGCGTGAGCCACTTCTGAGTAGCTTCTACCACGCTACGATCGTCAGCCATAGTTCGTTGCGTGCGGCTCTGTCGTATCTGTTGGCGGAGAAGCTATCAGACGCCGTGGTTTCGGCGGTCGCGATGCGAGAGATTTTTGAGACGGCTTACGAGAGCCGTCCAGAGTTGATCGAGTGCGCTTGTGCTGACTTGCTTGCTGTTTATACGCGTGATGCGGCTGTGAATGACTACAGCACCGTGTTGCTCTACCTCAAAGGTTTCCATGCGCTGCAAGCATATCGTGTCGCCCATCACATGTGGAATGCGGGTCGCCAAGGCTTGGCAAAATATATCCAAAGCCGCATGAGTGCCGTGCTGCAAGTCGATATTCACCCAGCGGCGCGTATCGGGCGCGGTGTGATGTTTGACCATGCCACCGGTATTGTGGTGGGTGAGACCTGTGTTATCGAGGATGAGGTCTCCATTCTGCAGTCGGTCACTCTCGGTGGTACCGGTAAAGAGTCGGGGGACCGTCACCCTAAAATTCGAGCCGGCGTGCTGATTGGCGCGGGTGCCAAAATTCTTGGCAATATCGAAGTAGGTACAGGCGCCAAAGTCGGAGCCGGCAGCGTTGTGTTGGAAGCCGTTGCGGCTCACACTACGGTGGCTGGTGTACCGGCCAAAGTGGTTGCGTGTACCCAGTCTGAGATGCCAGCGCTCGATATGGATCAGGGCTTGAACGGCTCAGCCGTCGAATAGAATTTATTTTTCACAGGAATTACAGATGATTCGTGTAGCAGTGACCGGCGCAGCCGGCCGTATGGGGCGTACCCTAATTGAAGCTGTAAATCAGGCTGAGGGTCTGGTTTTGAGTGCAGCGATTGTTGAACCGGGTAGTTCTCTAGCGGGGGCTGATGCCGGCGAGCTAGCAGGTCAGGGCAAGCTGGGCATTGCGCTGAGTGACTCTCTGGATGCTGTGATCAATGACTTTGACGTACTGATCGACTTTACAGCTCCGGTTGTTACCCTGGCGAATTTAAAAGCTTGCGCAGCAGCCGGTAAGAAGATGGTGATCGGTACTACCGGTCTGACTGATGAGCAGAAGGCTGAGCTGCAGGCGGCATCTGATAAAATTGCGATTATGTTCGCATCGAACATGTCGGTTGGCGTTAACCTCTGTTTCAAACTGCTTGAAGTTGCTGCCAAAGCTCTGGGCGATGATGGCGGCTACGATATCGAAGTGATCGAAGCGCATCACCGCCACAAAGTTGATGCACCCTCAGGCACCGCACTGCGCATGGGTGAAGTTGTTGCCGATGCATTGGGTCGAGACCTTAAAGAGTGTGCCGTCTACGGCCGTGAGGGTCAGACGGGTGCGCGTCCAGAGAAGCAGATTGGCTTCGAAACTATTCGTGCTGGTGATGTGGTTGGCGATCACACCGTGCTCTTCGCGACAGAGGGCGAGCGTATCGAGATCACACATAAAGCATCGAATCGAATGACCTTTGCCAAAGGCGCGGTTCGCGCGGCAGGCTGGCTAAAAGATCGCGAAACCGGTCTTTATGACATGCAAGATGTCCTCAATTTGAGGTAAGATGTACGGGTTGTTGTTCCTTTTTAGAACCCGCCCCGGGAGACCGCGGCGGGTTTGTTTTCGTCTTGATGTCCTATTCTGTCCTGATACCAGGCTTGCGATAAAGCGTTACAGCACTTGGTAAGGCGCTAGGTATTTCAGCAAGTCGGTACTCAGTTCTAAGTTGTTTAGAGCTTCTGTTGAGAACCAGCCGACATCCGCTGCATCATCTCCCGCTTGCAGATTTCCTGAGATAGTACGCGCAAGAAAATGGTGAACTTCGTAGTTGTACCCCTCGTCAACTCCAAGGTTTACGGAACCGAGTTTCATGATTATCTCCACGTCCAAGCCCGTCTCCTCTCGAGCCTCGCGTCTGGCTGCTGACTCTAATGATTCTTGCGCTTCAACGCGCCCTCCGGGAAGTGACCAGCGTCCCTGCTGGGGTGGATTAGCACGTTTAATCAAGAGTAGGCGGTTAAAATCATCTTTGATGACGCAACTGGCAGCTAGGGTCGGAGGAACATTCATCATCAATATACATAACTCCGCACTATTGCTGTGTGAAATAAGCGTTCGCATGCAAACTAAATTGCATTGAGATGCTACGGGTAAGAAGAGACGATGGAGCAATAAACGGTTCGACGCGACGAGATTGACCCGAGAGGCCTCAGTCTGCGTAGGTCCGTCCGACATATTAGGTTATTGATTTGGCCGCTAACAAACCAGAGCGGACCTTTCCTGATGAAAGCGGTGATGAAGAATATGGCAGCACAACATCGCGTCGACCGGCGGTCCCCTTCGATAGGCCCCGTGACAGCGGCGTATGAACGCAAGGTGGATGCGGGGGAGGTGCGACGAGATGAGGCGCAAGTCGCCCTGGCAGCAGAACTCGATGCTCTACACCAGTCTCTCACCTCGCTCCCACCAGTACCTGTGCGCTCCGAGAAACCGACAGTGGGGAGCTCTACCCGCAACAGTCCACCGTTAGTGGCGCGATCTTTGGTAACTGTTCGGTCCTTTCTTCGAAAGAAGTTCCATTTGTGGTCTTTTGGTCCTCCACCGCGAGGCATTTACATTCATGGATCGGTCGGGGTCGGCAAGAGCTTTCTAATGGATCTCTTCTACGCGTCGGTTAATGCTCCTGATGATTCCGGCTGTAATAATGGCAGCCGCAGCCTCAAACACGCAAAAATTACCAAACGCCGCGTCCACTTTCATGAATTCATGCTAGACGTCCATCATCGAATCTTTGTCTACAAACAGCAGCACCCCCGAAATGATGCGATCCCTATCATCGCGCAGCAATTGGCACAGGAAGCCCAACTCCTCTGTTTCGATGAATTTCAAGTAACAGACGTTGCCGATGCCATGATTTTGAAACGACTTTTCCTGTTATTGCTGGACTGGAATGTCGTGGTGGTGGCCACCTCGAATCGCGCCCCCGATGCCTTGTATGAGGGAGGCCTTAACCGGTCTCTCTTTTTGCCATTCATAGATATGTTGAAACACAGGTTCGACATTATATCCATGGAGGATTCCGCCAAGGATTATCGACTCGAAACTCGAGCCGATGGTCATTCCTATTTTTGGTCAAACAAGGATGTTCATGGCGAAAATGGTAGTGATAACAACGCGCAGGCGCAGTTGAGAGAAATATTTGGTGCCACAGCATTTAGAACTGAGGCCGAGGTCATTCACGTGCTCTTCGGTCGCACCGTTCAGGTGACACGATTGAATGACCGGTGCGCCTGGTTTCACTTTTCCGAGTTATGCTACCAGCCGCTCGGCGCGGCAGATTATATTTCCCTCTGCGACCGATTTCCGGTCCTCATCTTGGACCACGTGCCGCAATTAGATGCCAATCGCCTCGACGAAGCACGGCGATTCGTGACCCTCATTGACGTCTGTTATGAATCTCGCACCCGCTTAGTGCTGGCGGCAAGCGTCCCTCTGGATCAATTATTTGTCGATTTTGAAGCGCAAGTAGAAAGCAGCGATGTAAATGAAGAGCTGTTTGTCAGTGAGAAAGGGGGGAACTCGAGTTCCTTTGCGACGACCATGATTCGCACCAAAGAGGGTGAACATATGGAGTGGTCGGCGACGGGGCGAATGGGCGCGTCACTGGCACAATTATCGGCTGCCAATGATCTCGCCTTCTCCTTTCGACGAGCCGCGTCTCGGTTGGTAGAAATGGGTGGAAAGGAATGGGGACGGCAATGACGTTTCACGACCCAGAAGAGACATTTCTATTACAATAATGCGTCGCATATTGCGATGCAATATGAGATACAATTTAGCAGTTTTTGTCTGTTTTACCCTCTACGCCTGAAGCGCTGACTGCAAAGAATCCATCGTAAGCGGCTTGGCGACAACCTGCGTAGCACCCTGCTCAAGCAAGCGCTCGCGCTCCTCACCGATAGTAGCTGCAGTGATTCCAATAATTGGTAGGTTGCAGCCCAGTTCGCGCAGCTCCCGGGTCAGTTGGTAGCCGTCCATTCGCGGCATCATAATATCGGTCAAAATAAGATCGAACGCTTGCGGCGTGCTAGCGTAGAGCTCTAGGGCCGTCTTGCCGTCGTCAACAAGAGTCGTGGTGGCCCCGGCGCGTTTAAGCATTTTGGCGGTAATCATCTGAATGGTTTTATTATCCTCTGCAAGCAAAACACGCTTGCCTTTGACGTTATCTGCCAACTCTCTGGGCTGCAAGCGTTGTAGTGCTTCTTCGTTGGGAAGCTCAGCTGAAAACTGCAAAATAAAAGAGCTTCCGCCGCCATTGCGAGGCTGATACCTGAGTTCACCACCCATCTGCTCTGCTAATTGCTTGCAAATGAAAAGCCCCAATCCTGTGCCATCGGCATCTGTGTTACCGCGCGCAAACGCCTCGTACAAACTAGCCTGCATGGATGGATCTAAACCGCGGCCGTTGTCGCTGATGGTGAGTTGAACATTAACTTGCTGGTCGCTGTGGTCGCTGTGGTCGCTGTGGATATCAATCTGAATCTCTGTGCCACCGGAGTGTAAAGATGCGTTTTTGACCAAGTTTGTGACAATCTGTCTCACGTGTTGTCGGTCGAATAACAGCGTGTGGGGAAGATTGCCTTGGGTCTTAATGGAGAGTTTCTGATTGTGTTCGTGGAGGATTGCAGTGAGCGAACTGGTTGTGCGCTCGATCAGTTCGAACAGATTGGTCGGTTTCAGTTCGGCGAACCGGACCTGGTCGGGCTGAGCTACCTGGCGTAGGTCGCTTAGCACGTCCACAAGGTGGTCGGCTAGCTGAACACACTC
>Ga0209652_1002845_pt1 | contig 13086 bp, 12 predicted proteins | sample SaaInl74LU_5_DNA_FD_184641 | JGI IMG/M metagenome (GOLD analysis project Ga0209652, IMG submission 184641) | Marine microbial communities from expanding oxygen minimum zones in the Saanich Inlet - ESP_74LU_5_DNA (SPAdes) (version 2) | ecosystem: Environmental > Aquatic > Marine > Intertidal zone...
TGCCCTATGAACTAAGGGTGCTTTGGATCTCCATGAATGTGGATATGAGTGTGTTAGCTCACCATTAGCTAAAAGTTTATTTTGTTCTTTTAGTTTTTCAATAACAATTGGATTAGATTTAAAAATGTGAAGACCTTCAAATAATGGAACATTTTTGGTATATTTTCCATCTCCATCAACTGTTTCTATTGCTTTGATACCGTTATTTAAACAAAGATTAAAATCATCAGGCCCATGACTTGGTGCACAATGAACAATTCCAGTTCCTTGTTCAGTTGTAACAAATCTTGCCTCAAGCATCGGAATTTCAAAATCATAACCCAACTCTAAAAATGGATGATTGCAGATTGTATCTTTTAATTCTTTACCTTTAAATTCTTTTATCTTTTTAAAATTTGAAATATTGCAATCTTTTAAAACACTCTCTAATAAGGCTGAAGCAACTACAATCTTTTTATCTTTAAAAATACCTTCTTCAATTTGAATTAATAAATAATCTAAACTTTCATTGTAGGCTAAGGCTTTATTAGCTGGTATAGTCCATGGTGTTGTAGTCCAAATAATTATATCATTACCAACAAGCTCTTTTAGATTTGATGATACAACAGTGAATGCTGCATAGATTGTATCTGACTTATGATCTTGATATTCTACTTCAGCATCTGCAAGTGCGGTTTTTTCAACAGTGGACCATAGCACTGGTTTAAAACCTTTGTACAAACTGCCTTCTTTTAAAAACTTTCCAAGTTCTCTTACAATTTGAGCCTCAGCATTAAAGCTCATTGTTGAATAATAATTATTCCAATCCCCAACTACACCCAATCTTTTAAATTGAGTTTTGTGAATTTCGATCCATTTTTCAGCAAATGATCTGCATTCCTTTCTAAACTCTACTATTGGAACTTCATTTTTATTTTTTTTATTTTTTTTATATTGTTCTTCAATTTTCCATTCAATTGGTAAACCATGACAATCCCATCCTGGAACATACACAGAGTCTTTTCCGTCCATTTGATGAAATTTGACTATGATATCTTTAAGTATCTTATTAAGAGCAGTACCCATATGAATATTTCCATTTGCATAAGGGGGTCCATCATGAAGGATAAATTTTTCATTTCCTTTTCTAGAATTTCTAAGTTCTTGATATAAATTAATTTCTTCCCAATATTTAAGAATTTCTGGTTCTCGTATCGGAAGGTTGGCTTTCATAGAAAAAGCCGTTTTTGGTAAATTTATCTGGGATTTACTCATGATGCTTTTTTTGCGATCATTAGATCACTTTTAATTTGGCTTTGTAATTGTTTTGCATTCTTAAATTTTTTTTCAGCTCTTATAAATTTTAAAAACTCTACTGACAAATACTTATTATAGAGATTTCCAGAATAATTAAACAAGTGAACCTCTAGCAATAATTTTTTTTGATTAAACGTAGGCCTATAGCCAAGATTAGCTATTCCCTTCAGTTTTGATTTTGCTTTTTTTTGATTTACTTTAACCGCATAAACTCCAGGTTTTGCTAAAACATAATCTTTAATATCAATATTACAGGTTGGAAATCCTATTTTTTTTCCAACTCTTCTGCCCTTTTCAACTTTGCCAACTATTGTCCAATTTCGATTTAACAATTTGTTTGCTTTATCAATGTGACCTTTTTCTAAAAAACTTCTAACTAAAGTAGATGATGCAATTTTGTTTTTATATTTTAATGGCTCAGGCTTAATTATTTTATATCCACATTTTTTTTCATACTTTATTAGCTGCGCAACATCTCCCTCTCTTTTATTACCAAATCTAAAATTATTACTAACAAATATAAACTTTGGATTTAATTTTTTAAAAATTATCTTTTCAATAAAATCAATAGATTTTGTTTTTGAAAAACTTAAATCAAATTTTTTATTTATAATAAATTGAACTCCAAGTTGTTTTAATAAATTTTTTTTCTGTTCAAAATTTGAAATTTTAAAATTTTTAATTTTTTTATTAAAAAAAATTTTTGGCATTGGATCAAATGTTAAAACGCCAATTTTTATCTTAAATTTATCACTAAATTTTTTAGCAAGATTAAATAGTTTTCTGTGACCTAAGTGAACTCCATCAAAATTTCCGATTAGGATAATAGAGTTTCTATGACTTTTATTTATATTAAAATTCTTATAAACCTTCATTGATTTACCACTTCAATTCACTTTGAGTAAAATTGCATATTGCTTCATAATTTTTTGAAACAACATCAAGACCATTCTTTTCAATTTCTTTTTTATGAACTCCATTACTAATTAGCAGTGAGTCATAATTTAATAAATTAGCACCCTTAATATCTGTATTCAAATTATCTCCTATACAAAGAACTTTTTTATTTTTGTTATCAATTGATTGATTATAAACTTCAGGATATGGTTTGCCAAAGTATGTGACTTTGCCCCCCATTTTTTCAAAAACCATTGCAACTGAACCTGCGCATAATTCTCTTTTATTTCCTTTATCTACAATTAAATCTGGATTGGTACATACCATTTGTTTATTAATATTTTTTTCAAACAAATCTTTGTAGTAATTTAAATCTTCGTCATATTTTTCAAACAATCCTGTACATAATAAATATTCACAATTTTCTATACTTTGTGACTTGTCCTTTTCAAATTCTTTAAATAAATCAAAATCTCTTGGTGGACCAATATGATAAAATTTTTTAGATAAAAAATTATTCTTTAAGTAATTTAAAGAAGCTTCACCAGAGCTAAATACATGATTTCTAATTTTTTCTTCTAGGTTCATATTTTTTAAAAAAGCTTTAACGGCCCTACTTGGTCTTGGGGCATTAGTTAACAAAACATATTCTTTTCCTTTAAGCTCTAATTCATTGAGGACTTTGATGGCCTCTGGATGAAGTTTAATACCATTGTGGACTACCCCCCATAAATCAATGTAAAAGAGGTCATACTTTCCTACAATTGAGCGAAGTCCTTCTTGATCTAAATTTTTAGTCATTAAAATCATCTATAAACTATATGACCTGATATTTCCTATATTTTTTAATAACTATTTAAGCAGGGTACCTTGAAATGGTGAGGCAAGTATCTATATGAGGGTCATATTTATAAAGGAGAATTTTATGAAATTTAAACCGTTACACGATAGAGTTTTAATTGAAGTATTAGACGGCAGTGAAAAAACTGCTGGCGGAATTATCATCCCTGACACAGCACAAGAAAAACCTCAAGAAGGTAAAGTTGTTGCAGTTGGTGGTGGTGCAAAAACTGAAGATGGAAAAATAATTCCAATGGACGTTAAAGTTGGTGACAAAGTTTTATTTGGCAAATGGTCAGGAACTGAAGTCAAAATTGATGGTAAAGAATACAGCATAATGAAAGAGTCAGACATTATGGGTATTTCAAGCAAATAATTTAATTTAAAGGAGAAATATAATGGCAAAAGTAATTAAATTTGATGCTGAAGCAAGAGCAGCAATGATGAGAGGTGTTAACATCCTAGCTGATACTGTAAAAGTTACATTGGGACCAAAAGGAAGAAATGTTGTAATGGACAAATCTTATGGTGCTCCAAGAATAACTAAAGATGGTGTTTCAGTAGCAAAAGAAATTGATCTAGAAGATAAATTTGAGAACATGGGTGCTCAAATGGTTAAAGAAGTTGCTAGCAAAACTAATGATGAAGCTGGTGATGGTACAACTACTGCAACAATTTTAGCACAAGCTATAGTTAAAGAAGGTGTAAAATATGTTACGGCAGGCATGAATCCAATGGATGTAAAGCGTGGGATTGATGCTGCAGTTGAAGTTGTAAAAGAAAACCTAATTTCTTCCGCAAAAAAAGTAAAAGACAGTGATGAGATTGCACAAGTAGGAACAATTTCAGCAAATGGTGACAAAGAAATTGGAACCATGATTGCAAAAGCAATGCAAAAAGTTGGTAACGAAGGTGTGATCACTGTTGAAGAAAATAAAGGTATTGAAACTGAATTAGACGTTGTTGAAGGTATGCAGTTTGATAGAGGTTATCTATCTCCATACTTTATCACTAACAGTGATAAAATGACTACTGAGTTAGAAAATCCTTTTATTCTTTTACATGAGAAAAAATTAACTAACTTACAACCAATGGTTCCTCTTTTAGAGGCAGTTGTTCAAGCTGGCAGACCATTAATGATTATCTCTGAAGATGTTGAAGGTGAAGCATTAGCTACACTTGTTGTAAACAAACTTAGAGGTGGTTTAAAAGTTGTGGCTGTTAAAGCTCCTGGTTTTGGTGATAGAAGAAAAGCTATGCTTGAAGATATTGCTATCTTAACAGGTGGTCAGGTTATTTCTGAAGACTTAGGAATTAAACTTGAAAATGTTAAACTTGAAGATCTTGGCTCTTGTAAAAAAGTTAAGGTTGATAAAGATAACAGCACAATTGTTAACGGAAGTGGTAAAAAATCAGATATCGAAGCTAGATGTTCTTCAATCAAACAACAAATTGATGAAACTACATCAGACTACGATAAAGAAAAACTTCAAGAAAGACTTGCTAAACTAGCAGGTGGAGTTGCAGTAATCAAAGTTGGTGGTGCAACTGAAGTTGAAGTTAAAGAAAGAAAAGATAGAGTTGAAGATGCTTTAAATGCAACAAGAGCCGCTGTTGAAGAAGGTATTGTAACAGGTGGTGGATGTGCATTGTTATATGCTGCTCAAGAGCTAAGTAAGGTCAAAGTTAAAGGTGATGATCAAAAAGCTGGTGTTGAGTTAGTAAGAAAAGCACTTGAAGCTCCTATCAGACAAATTACTAAAAATGCTGGTGTAGATGGTTCAGTAGTAGTTGGTAAATTGTTAGAGCAAAATAAAAAAACACATGGCTATGATGCTCAAAATGAAGAGTATTGCGATATGTTTGCAAAAGGGATCATTGACCCAGTTAAGGTTGTGAGAACTGCTCTACAAGATGCTGCTTCAATTTCTGGATTATTAGTAACTACAGAAGCTATGATCGCTGACAAACCAGAAGAAAAAGATGCTGGTGGAATGCCTGGTGGAATGCCTGGTGGAATGGGCGGCATGGGTGGTATGGGTGGAATGGGAATGTAATCCCCTGTACTCTTTAAAAAATTTAAAAGGCCATCTTTGTGATGGTCTTTTTTTTATTAACTAATAAAGTATTAAGATGTCTAAAAGATATAGTGGCAAGTCATTCAAAGACTCTAGCGTTAAAAAACAGCCAAAACTAAATTTGAAAGAAAAAAGAAGAATCAAAAAAGAAAAGCAAAAAAAATCAAATTAGTTAAAAATTAACAGTTAAACTCACTAAATTTCTAGTTTTTTTTAAGTTTTCAAAGTCTTTTATTGCTGTATAACGGCGACAATTTATGAGCCAAGAAATAAGAAACATTACAATTATTGCCCACGTTGACCACGGCAAAACTACTCTAATAGACAATCTGATGAAGCAGAGCGGCTCATTTAGAGATAATGAAATTGTTGATGAAAGATTAATGGACTCTGGTGAGTTAGAAAAAGAAAGAGGAATTACTATTCTTGCAAAACCTGCTTCTATTAATTGGAAGAATTCTAGAATAAATATTATTGATACTCCTGGCCACAGAGATTTTGCTGCAGAAGTTGAAAGAGTTTTAAGCATGGCAGATGGTGCATTACTTTTAATTGACTCAGCAGAAGGTGTAATGCCTCAAACAAAATTTGTATTAGCTAAAGCTTTAAAACAAGGCTTAAAACCAATTGTTGTTATTAATAAGTTAGACAAAGCTGATCAAAGAGCAAATGAAGTTTTAGATGAAACTTTTGATTTATTTGTAAGTTTAGATGCTAACGAAGAACAATTAGATTTTCCAGTATTGTATGCAAGTGGCAGATCGGGTTGGGCAGATAAAGAGGTGGACGGACCTAGAGAAAACTTAAATCCACTTTTAGACCAAATTATAGATCATGTTAAACCTGCAGAATTAGATAAATCTAAACCATTTGCGATGCTATCAACGTTATTATACTCAGATAGTTTTTTAGGCAGAAGTTTAGTTGGAAGAATTAATCAAGGAACTGCAAAAGCTAATCAGGCTATTAAAGCAATTGATTTAGATGGTAACAAAGTTGATGAAGGAAGATTAACTAAAATATTTAGATATGAAGGAACTAAAAAAGTACCTATTGAAGTTGGTGAAGCAGGTGACATTGTAGTTATAGCTGGATTAGAAAAAGCAAACGTTGCTGACACGATATGTGATTTAGAAGTTAATGATCCAATACCAGCAACACCTATCGATCCGCCAACAATGTCAATTACAATCACAGTTAACACTTCTCCACTTGCAGGAACAGAAGGTAAAAAATTAACAAGTACCCAGATTAGAGATAGATTGCTTCAAGAAGCACAAAATAATGTTGGTATTACTTTTTCAGAAAACGATGGTAACGACTCTTTTGTAGTAAGTGGTAGAGGAGAATTAATGTTAGAGATTTTACTTACTCAAATGAGAAGAGAAGGATTTGAAATGACAGTAAGCCCTCCAAAAGTATTATATAAAAAAGATGAGGCTGGAAATAGATTGGAGCCAATTGAAGAAATTACAGTAGATATTGATGAAGAGTATTCATCAAAAGTAATAGACTCGATGAATAGAAGAAAAGGTAAATTAATAGATTTAAAAGATACAGGAAAAGATAAAAAGAGACTTATTTTTCATGCACCTACAAGAGGTTTAATGGGCTACACGAGTAGATTTTTAACTCTTACAAAAGGTAACGGTGTAATTAATAGAATTTTCCATGGGTATGGTGCTTATGAAGGAGATATGGAAGGTAGAAGAAATGGTGCGTTAATTGCAATGGAACAAGGAAAAGCTGTTGCTTTTGCAATTTTTAACCTTCAGGCCAGAGGTGAAATGTTTGTAACTCATAACGATCCTGTTTATGCGGGAATGATTGTTGGTCTAACTCCAAAACCAGGTGACATGATTATTAATGTCATGAAGGGTAAAAAATTAACCAACATGAGAACTCAAGGTACTGATGAAAACGTTGTGCTTACACCTGTAAGAAAAATGTCAATTGCAGAACAATTAAGCATGTTAAATACTGACGAAGCATTAGAAATTACTCCTACTTCTTGTAGATTAAGAAAAGCAATTCTTGATCCACATGAAAGAAAACGAAATGAAAAATCAGGCGCTGCTGCTTAATTAAATAGTTTATTAACTAAATATAATCCCAAAGCTACACAAGGTCCTATTCCAAAAGCAAACAATAAAGTTCCTATTCCAACAACACCACCCAAATACCAACCTATTGTTACAACAGTAATTTCTAATAATGCTCTAACTAAAGCAATTGGTAGGTTTGTTTTTTTCTGCAGCCCAATCATCAATCCATCTCTTGGTCCTGGTCCTAGATTTGCAACTAAATAAATACCTCCACCTAAACCAACTAATACCACAGAACAAATTGCTAAAATTATTTGGTAAATATAGCTCGTTGGTGTTGGAACAAAATTTATACAAAGATCTATCATCACTGAAATTATTAAAGCATTTAATACTGTTCCAATTCCAGGTTTTTGATCTAAAAAAATCCAAAGGAATAGAACCCCTATACTTATAAGAAGAGTGATAGTTCCAATTGATAAATTAACATTTAGAGAAATTCCTTGCGCTAATACACTCCAAGGTGAAGCACCTGTAAAAGACACAATTAAAAGCCCTTCACCTAAACCAAATAAAGTTAAACCAAAACACAAAAAAAGAAATGTTGAGATTTTTGGTTTAAAATTTAATGGTTTATCTGAACTCCACCAAACATTTGGAACATTTTTAATTTTAAGGAACATATTGTTGAATACTTTATCTATATAAAATAATAAGCTTTATATTTAAAATTACTATATGAAAAAAATCTTTCTCATCTTTATTATTCTATTTTCATCATCAGCTAATTCTTTTGGACATATAGGTCATTATAATAATTTTAATAAATTGGAGATGGAAGTCTTAAGAAATAATGAGGTTATCGGATATAATTTTTATTTTTTTAAGAGAAATGGCAAAGAAACAATTGTTACAAATCAGATACAATTTGAAGTAAAACTTTTAGGAGCCACAATATTTAAAGTTGAGAGTTATGCTGAAGAGAAATATTTAGATGATCAGCTGATATCCTTTAATTCTAAAACGAAACAAAATAATAAAGAAAAATTCGTAAATTTATCATTCGATAAAGAAAATAAAGAATTTGAAATTAAAGGCTCATCCTATACCGGCAAAGGATCCTTAGATAATGTTATTGGAAGCTGGTGGAACCACAAAATTTTACAAGCAACTAGTCAAATAAGTCCTGTATCTGGAAGTATTAAAGAGCAAGTAGTGACATTCATAAAAAAAGAAAAAATAGAGCAGTATGGAAAAATCTATAATACTGATCACTTTAAATTAAGATCTAAAGATATGAACATTCCTAAGGACAAAAGACTAGATTTTGATATCTGGTATGACAGTAAAACAGGTAAAATTATTAGAGTTTCTTATAATCGAATGGGCAATTGGGAATACAGATTAAAAAATTACGAGTAAATTAGTTTTTTATTTTCTTATATAAATCCATTGCACTAATCCAGCCAGACTCTAATCTTGGGCCTACAAACCAATCCCCACAAGCTCCAATTTTCAGTGATGAATTCCAATAACTATTAATCTTTGGAGGTTTAGAGTTAGATGAATATTTCCATCCATGATTTATTATATCTTTGGGTTTAATATCTTTAATCTTTAAAAGATTAAAAAACTTTTTAATCAAAATTTGAGAGTTTTTATTTTTATTTATTCTATTATTATTAATGTGTTTATTGGCCCACTTATACGTGCTTTGTAATGTCCATAAGTTTTTATTAGTTTTAAATCTATTTTTTGTGTTTTCATTGGCTGCCCATCCTAAAATTGGATCATCAAAAAAATAACTGCTCACTGTATTAATTTTTTTATTCAAAGAAATCATTACAGTTATATTTGCATCCATCCTTATTCTTTGCTTAAGAAATGAATGTTGAATAATTTTTTTAGAAATTTTTTTTAATTGAGGAAACGGGCATGTTAAAATTAGATTTGAGTATTGTTTTTTATCTCCATCAGAAAATGATAAAACCCATTTTTTATTTTTTTTCTCTATTTTTTTTAACTCTTTATGAAAATGACATTTAATATTTTTTAATAGATACTTGCTAATATCATTATTACCTTTAGCTCCAATAATTTTAACATGTTTTTTATCCTCTTTTTTTTGAGTATTTAAAAATAAGTGTCTTCCACCCCATTTTTTTAAAACTTTTTTTTTAATTAATTGATTAACAAATCTTTTAAAATTTTCACTTTTTGGTGAAATATATTGCGTTCCATGATCAAAGCCTATTTTATCTTTTAATCTTTTGAATGAAGATCGGCCACCTGGACCTCTAGCTTTATCGTAAAGATCAACTGAATATTTTTTATTTAGAAGATTTGCAATTGTTGAGCCCGAGATGCCTGACCCAATTACACAAAAATCTTTCATTTGCCTGCAACAACCATTCCTTCTACCATTGCAGTAGGTGAATTAGTTGAGTACTGAAATTCTAGATCGTTTGCTAATGTTAAATTATTAAACATTTCTTTAAAATTTCCAGCTATAGTAAATTCATTAATTGGATATTTAAATTCACCATTTTCAATTAAAAATCCAGCTGCACCTACTGAATAATCACCTGTAACTAAATTTGTTCCATGACCGATAGTTTCGGTAACATAAATCATTTTTGAATTAGACTTTAAAAGTTCATCAAAACTTAATTCTCCATTTTCAAAGAATAGATTTGAAGTTCCTCCACACCTTCCATTTGATTTAAGGTTAAGTTTCTTGCCGTTATAAGTATCCACTAAATAGGATTTTAATTGCCCTTTTTCTACTAGTTTTAAGGTTTCTGTCTTTACCCCTTCAGAGTCGAACGGTCTCGATCCTAAGCCTTTTAGAATATCTGGTTGATCTATAATATTTATATTTTGTGAAAAGACTTGTTCACCTAATTTATCTTTTAAAAATGAAGTACCTCTTGCGATTGCTGATCCACTAATTGCACCAGCAAATGCACTTAACAAACTACTTGCTATTCTTTTATCAAAAATAATATTAATTTTTTCACTACCTATTTTTTTGGGGCTAAGTTTTTTTATTGTTTTTTCCCTAGTCTCTTTTGCTAAATGACTTGAGGATTTAATATCTGATAAAAAACATTTGGAAGTATAATCATAATCTCTTTCCATACTTTTATCATCTTTTGCAACTGCAACACATGATGCTGTAAATGAGGAGGTTTTATAACCCTCACAAAAACCATCGGAACTTGCTAGAATGAAATTTGATTTATTTTCAGTAAAACCTGACTCTGTGTTAACTATCTTGTCATTGTCTGATGTGGCTATCTCTAATTCTTTTAGATATTCAATTTTTTTATCATTTTCTATATGAGACTCATCATATAAGTCTAAGTCTTTAATCTTATTCGCTAATAAATTTTTATCTGGTAGTCCATTAAATTCATCCTCTGGTGTAATTTTTGTAGTTTCAATACATTTTTCAATTAAAGTTTTTATATTTTTATCTAATAAATTAGACGAAGAGATAGATGATTTTTTTTTATCAATATAAGTTGTAATACTTACACCTAAATTATCTGATCTATTTGACTCATCTAAAACTTTATTTCTAAAACTCACAGACTCTGAAATAGAATGACCAACACTTACGCTTGCAGATGTTGCCCCTAATTTTTTTGCTAGGTCTAAACAATAGGATGCTTTATTCCTTAAATATTCCTGATCTTTAACCATTTAAAGTTTAGTGCCACCCACTGTCATCTTGTCAATTAATATTGAAGGTTGTGCTACTCCAACTGGCACTCCTTGGCCAGCTTTTCCACATGTTCCAATTCCTGGATCTAACATCATATCATTTCCTACCATTGACACTTCTTTTAATATTGAAGGACCATCTCCAATTAAAGTTGCTCCTTTAATTGGTGATCCAATTTTACCATCAATAATTTCATATGCTTCGGTACAATTAAAAACGAATTTTCCAGACGTAATATCAACTTGCCCACCCCCAAAACTCACTGCAAATATTCCTTTATCAACTGAACTAATCATTTCATCTTGAGTATTCTTACCACTCAACATCATTGTGTTTCTCATTCTTGGAAGCACTACGTGTTTGTAGCTCTCACGTCTTCCATTTCCTGTAGACTTAGTTTTCATCAATCTTGCATTAAGCCTGTCTTGCATAAAATTTTTTAATATTCCGTTTTCAATTAAAACTGTTCTCTCTGTTGGAGTTCCTTCATCATCAATTGTTAGGCTGCCTCTTCTTTTATCGATAGTACCATCATCAACGATGGTAACCCCCTCACTTGCAACTCTCTGCCCCATTAAATCGTGAAAAGCTGAGGTTTTTTTTCTATTAAAATCACCTTCTAATCCATGGCCAATTGCTTCATGGATTAAAATTGCAGGCCAACCTGGTCCTAGAACAACTTTCATTTCTCCAGCAGGAGCAGGCTTGCTTTCTAAATTAACTGATGCAATTCTATATGCTTCATCACAAACATTTTTCCAATTCTCATTATCTAAATATGAATCATAAGACTGTCTTCCACCAATTCCATAAACACCTGTTTCTTTTCGTCCATTTTTTTCAAGCATCACTGAAACATTGAATCTAACAAGTGGCCTAACATCTGTAATTGATTGACCACCTAATCTTATAATCTCGATTGATTTTTGTTCTCCTGAAAAACTAGAAGTAACTTGTTTTACATTTGAATCTTTTGATCTTAAATAATCATTTACTTTATTTAAAACTTCTAGTTTTGAATTTAAATCCTTTTCTTCAATTGGATTAATATCATTATAAAAATTCTTATTCGTTTTTGGAATTTCATGATTATAAGTCCCTTTAGAAGATTTTAAAGTAGATTGTAAATTTTTAGAAGACTGATTAAGTGAGTCTTTTGAAATTTCATTTGAATGTGAATAAGCAACTATTTCTCCTGAAATTGCTCTTAATCCAAATCCCAAATCAGAACTATAACTTGAACTTTTAATTTTATTATCATCTAGCAAGATGCTTTCAGACTTTGAGTCTTCTAAATATAATTCTCCATCGTCACATTTATTTAAAGTTTCTGAAATAATATTTTCAGCATCTTTTCTAGTTAAATCTGTTTTTTCAAAGAAATTACTCACGATACTTACATAATGAGTTTAATCTTAATTTCAACAAGAGTATTTAACACATATACATATCTATAATATCTAATATTATGCAAATAATGAAAGTATATTTCAATAACTCATGTAAAATCTGTAAAGCAGAAATTGATCTTTACAAGAAAGAAAAAATTGATGATATAAATTGGGTTGATATCACTAATAATGATCAAGCAAATATTGAAACTAAAAAAGATTCTAAAGAATTGTTAAGAAGATTACATGTTGAAAATAATGGTGAAATTTTTAGTGGAGCAAAAGCATTTTTATTAGTTTGGAAAAATATTCCAAAATATAAATTTTTATATTCAATTTTTAGTCTTCCAATAATTTTTCAAATTTTTTCTGTTGGATATGAAATTATTGCTTTTTTTTTATATTTAAAAAACAGAAAACAAATAAAAAATAATTAAAGAATAAGAATTAAAAACTTACTGAACCAAGACATAAAAGATACAAACATAATAAGAAAAATTGAATACATTAAAGTCACTAGTTTATTTTTTTTTCTTCTAAGTCTTACAAAATCTTTATCATCTAAATCTGAATAATCTCTTTCTCCAATTACTTGATAGTCGTATGTCCATCTCCAAGTACTGTCACCAAGTCTAGCATCAAGACTATTTACATACGTTATCCAGGCTAACACATATTTGAAAATCAAATACATTATCAAAAGGAAAATGGTGCCAAAAAACATGATTAATCTTACAATTAATCTAAAAAACTAGTTAGTATTTTTTTCTCTTTTTTTTGCTATTAGTTGTGTCAAAGCATCTACCATA
>Ga0209652_1002846_pt1 | contig 13083 bp, 11 predicted proteins | sample SaaInl74LU_5_DNA_FD_184641 | JGI IMG/M metagenome (GOLD analysis project Ga0209652, IMG submission 184641) | Marine microbial communities from expanding oxygen minimum zones in the Saanich Inlet - ESP_74LU_5_DNA (SPAdes) (version 2) | ecosystem: Environmental > Aquatic > Marine > Intertidal zone...
TGCTGCTCCGCCGCCGAAGCCTCCACCCATGCCTCCAGACTTTGCTGCTCCACCGCCGAAGCCTCCACCCATGCCTCCAGACTTTGCTGCTCCACCGCCGAAGCCACCACCCATTCCACCACTGTATTTGCCAAATACAACACTGATCAAGTTAGCCATTGTTTACTCTCATATATATGAGCATTTTAGGAATTATTTTCACTTACCCTTTCTTTGAGCTTCCGCCACCAAAGCCACCCCCGCCAGCTCCTCCACTGGAAAAAGAATCATAGAAAAAGCAAAGTATAATTAGTGTTTGAAATGATTAGTCCGTGTCACATGATTTTGAGCATGTATTGCAACATCATATTCATGTGTATATCTCCATTTTCATTTGCTTTATTCATATCATATTGTTGTAATCTTCCTCAACAATTGTTGTCCGCTAAACTCAGGCATTTCTTCTTGTATTGCATACAAGCTTATTTCTGTAATCACATCATGAAGGCCACAACTTACCCAAATGCAGATTTGCCTCCACCTCCACCACCGAATGCAGATTTGCCTCCACCACCTCCAAAACCACCAGGCGACTTCTTCGCTCCACCACCTCCAAATGCACCTATACCAAGGGCGGTTGATTTCTCTTGCCTCTGTCCTTTCATCACACTCTTGTATTTTGGTTGTAGGATATTCTCTCTCTGCGATATTTGTTGTTGTCTTATGCCCGGCATATTAGTTCTCGGCAGCGGTGAAATCCCCTGAAAACTCATCACTGTTTGAAGATTCACCAATGAAAGGAGCAGCATTGTGATTAGTGATAGCCATGCTAGTGCTATCATGATTCCTCTATCTTATATGTATCACGTACGCCTGCAAATTGTATAGATTGACATGCGATAGTCAATGTTCCTTCCTTGAAATTTTGGAAGAGCAGGAACTGATGATGCACCACCGCCCAGCTATGATTGCATATATAGTGTTGCCGCAGCGTCTTGTTATATAGATGTCCTCTTTCGCTCTGTTGCCCTGCAATTTAAGGTATTGTATCAGGGGGAACACACGTTGGCATCTCCAGCCAGTAAGAGCATTGTGGTTGCGCATTGCATGCATGAGAGGCGTGCACATGGTGATGTGTGATGTGATGCATGATGCAGCTGACGTTTTTGGTCTTATTGCTGGTGCTCTGAACTGTACCCCCTTATGAAGAATATGATTTTCGGCTTGGCTCAGGTTGAGGGGTAAGCTTAATTGTTACTAGCTTGCCGCTCGCTCTACTAAGTTGGAATTGAGGGGGGGAAAGAACAGGGCACATAGGAAAGAAGAGGAGGATCCCTCTCTCTTTCTGACCGAAGGCCGGCCAGACCAAACGGTTCCTCAAAATTATACGAGTGGAAGAATAGAAGCACCGTCTAAGTAAGTATTGTCAGTCTATTGTCTACCATTGGGTCAATCAAGGTGGTTCGCCCTCGATTCTATGGTAGCAAGTTGACGGGTGTGCACCTACTTACGTGAGTTGTGAGGACTGATCTATTTTTTCATTATCTATTTCTATTTCACCACTTGATGTGAGTGAACCAATGAAATCTAAACCACGAACTGCAGTGGGCAGTGGCCAATTTGTGGAGGGTTCAATACATATTATGAACATTTATATAATTATTACTACACGTATAAGCTCTTGTCGTCTTGCGATAACTCAAATCTTCTGCAAGCCACTTGCTGGCTGCTTGTAAGCCGATTAGGTGCTTTCCAAAAACACAATGTCACTGTTAATAATCATAGTGATGTTGAGATACAATCTTGTCCAAGCTAGAACATCTAGCGGAAAGAGATACTGTTGGGCTGGCATTTGCACAGCTGCACGAATATTTCATGACTTCAGTGTTTGGCTGATAGATCGCGAATAAGAGAAAGGTTTGTCTAGCTCCAATTGTCTTGACTGTACCCATCACCCATTCCTCCTCCCATTTGGCCCATAGAGCCTTGGCCCATTCCCCCTCCCATCGAACCTTGACCCATTCCGCCTCCCATTTGACCCATTGAGCCTTGACCCATTCCCCCTCCCATAGAGCTTTGGCCCATCGAACCCTGACCCATTCCTCCTCCCATTTGGCCCATTGAGCCTTGGCCCATCGAACCCTGGCCCATTCCTCCTCCCATTGAGCCTTGACCCATCATTGAATTCTGGCCCATCGAACCTTGACCCATTCCTCCTCCCATTTGACCTTGATTCATGCCTCCTCCCATTCCCATTTGACCTTGATTCATACCTCCTCCCATTCCCATTTGACCTTGATTCATACCTCCTCCCATTCCCATTTGACCTTGGTTCATGCCTCCTCCCATTCCTCCCATCTGACCTTGGTCATAACCGCCCATGCCTCCCCCAATCTGACCTTGGCCATAACCGCCCATGTCTCCTCCGTAGCCTGAAGCTATACCAGATAATTGACTTGGTGCTCTTGGTGACGACGTGCTAGGAAAGGAATTGTTGCTAGAGTATCGATCATTGGAGCGGTATTGAGAGGATGACAACGCTGTGAGCTCATTCATTCTTACGTCACCTTGATATGACGATGGGTTGAGTGATTGAGATGAAAACTGGTCATTTGAATTATAGCCCCTTGGCCTTGAAGGAGATGAGTTTGATGCATCACTTCCTAATACTCGTGGCTCCTCATAGTTTATTTGTCTTGGTTTCGAAGGTGAAGAATTTGATGCGTCGGAACCTAATAAAGGTAATTCATTGTACCGTGAAGTGAATGCTGATGTGCGATCAGTATCAGGTAGTAAATAATTGAGGTAAGAGTAAGAATCTTGCATAGGGGATATTTGCGCACTGTCTCTTGACCAAGTTCTCGTCGGAGAGAGGGATGCATCGGAGCCTAGTTGTGATGGCGTATTATACCTCGATGTAAATGCTGACGGACGGTCTGTATCAGGCACTATCTCAGACAAGAATGACGATTGTTGAGTATATGAATATGGTTGTGGATCTATACCGTAGCTGGGTCCAAATCTACTCAGCGCTGCATTTGATGAGGAATAAAGGTTGGCATCACTACCAAGACCTAATCTTCCCTCAGCTGGGTAATAATTTTTGTTTGTTCTTACCTCCCGTGCCATGTTCGACATAGATGAGGCCAATGGTCGGGCTAAAGATGTTGGTTGTTCAAAACTTCGCTGACCTGATCTAGGTGGAGATGCTGACGGGACAAAATTGTTTTGTGGTTGCATTTGTTGTCTTCTACCCATTGATCTTTCATCAAAGTTTTGCTGTCTATCGTACATCCCCTGCTCGGGCCTTCCCTGCGGTTGTCTTCTGTTCATTTGTTGCACATTGTTCGGTTGTCTACTTTCGTACATCCCTTGTTGTTGTATTCTGCCCATTTGCTGCCCATTGAAGTTTGGCATTCCTTGTTCAGGTCCTCTACCCCTATTCGGTTGTATATTGGACAACCCCTGTTGCCCAGATCTAAAATCTCTGCCCTGATTTGGTTGAGCTCTTCTATCCATTTGATCTGGTCTGTAATCTCTACCGGGCTGCCCTGACCGCATGTCATATGGATCTCCCATCATAGACCCTGGTCGACCATTACTATCCATCATCGGTCTTGAATCAAAAAATTGACGCTGGTCTTGGCCACCTGGCTGGCCCATTGGAGGGTACGGATTTTGGTAATTCCTCATCTGATTAGGATCTCCATAGGCGTTTATCATTTGGTTATCCATACTCAATCCACGCGTCAGTCCTGAGACGAAGTCAGAAGATCCGTCTTGTTGCCCATAATTATTCCGATTCGAATCCTTTGGTTTGTCACCAATTCCAAGCCCCTTCAGGAAATTTGTAAATGGGTTCCCAGAATCTTCTTTTTTCTGACCATTGTTCCCGGCACCAAAGCCTGGGCCTCCTTGACCACCATTAGTTCCATAGCCAGGCCCATTGTTAGCACCGCCAAATCCACCATTGTTGTTTAATCCTGGCATGCCACCTGGTTGTTGAGGTTGTCCAAAGCCTCCTCCTTGCGTTTGTCCAAACCCACCTTGTGATTGATTCGGAGCACCTCCTTGCCCAAAGCCTCCTCCTTGTGGTTGTACAAAGCCGCCTTGTGATTGATTTGGAGCACCTCCTGGCGGCGGTTGCCCGAAGCCTCCTCCTGCTTGCGGTTGTCCATACCCACCTTGTGATTGATTCGGAGCACCTCCTTGCCCAAAGCCTCCTCCTTGCGGTTGTCCAAACCCACCTTGTGATTGATTCGGAGCACCTCCTGGCGGCGGTTGCCCGAAGCCTCCTCCTCCTTGCGTTTGTCCAAACCCACCTTGCGATTGATTCGGAGCACCTCCTTGCCCAAAGCCTCCTCCTTGCGGTTGTCCAAAGCCGCCTAGCGATTGATTCGGAGCACCTCCTGGCGGCGGTTGCCCGAAGCCTCCTCCTCCTTGCGGTTGTCCAAAGCCACCTTGTGATTGATTCGGAGCACCTCCTGGCGGCGGTTGCCCGAAGCCTCCTCCTTGCGGTTGTCCAAAGCCTCCAGTTGATTGCTTGGGGGCATTCCCAGAGCCAAATCCTGAAGAGGAACCAAAACTACTGCCTGGCGACTTGCCAAATCCACCTCCTGGTGATGATCCAAAGCCACCGCCTCCTGATGATTGTTTGCCAAAACCACCAGAAGATTGCCCGAAACTAGTGCCTGATGATTTGCCAAAGCCGCCACCTCCTGCCGATTTGCCAAAGCCACCTCCAGATGATTTACCGAAACCTCCACCTGATGATTTGCCAAAGCCACCACCGCCAGAAGAACCGAAGCCTCCGCCTGATGATGATTTGCCAAAACCTCCTCCTGATGAGGATTTACCAAAGCCACCACCAGATGATGAGCCGAAACCACCGCCTGACGATTTGCCGAAGCCTCCGCCACTATCACCTTTCTGGCTGTTGTTGTTGCCACCTCCAAACATATTACTCAATGAAAATCCGCCACCTCCTGATGACGATTTGGATTCAGCGCCTTTACTTCCAAACCCACCACCTGGTGATTTGCCAAAACCACCTGATGATGAGCCAAAACCTCCACCTGACGATTTGCCGAAGCCGCCACCTCCTGATGATTTGCCGAACGCACCGCCTCCTGATGATTTGCCAAAACTTCCTCCTGATGATTTGCCGAAACCTCCACCGCCTGATGACGAGCCAAAACCTCCTCCGCCTGCCGATTTGCCGAACGCACCGCCTCCTGATGATTTGCCGAAACCTCCACCGCCTGATGACGAGCCAAACCCTCCTCCGCCTGCCGATTTGCCGAACGCACTGCCTCCTGATGACTTGCCGAAACCTCCACCTCCGCCTGACGACCCAAACGCACCACCGCCAGATGACGATTTGCCAAATCCTCCAGATGATGCACCAAATCCCCCCGGAGATTTCTTGGCACCAAACCCACCAGCAGATTTTCCGAATCCACCGCCACCGCCACCGCCACCGCCACCTTTCTTCATCATCCCGCCTCCCCCGAAGCCTATACCAAGCGCAGATGATTTCTTCCGTATCGTCCCTTTTAATAATGCAGTGCGTTGTTGAGTTATTATATTTCTGGATGATAAGAAGTGTCTATCTGCCCCAATAGGAGGTCTCGACAGCGGTAGTATATTTGATGAGTAACATGTCACCATTTGTATACTTGATAACGACAGAAATAGCAGCGTTAGAAACATCGTAAAGAGCCATATTTTGTGTATTATTATTGATTGTCTTTTATTGGATGGCCAAACCTTTAAGTTCGGTTGAAATGAAAGCGTCGGTGCACATATATTGTACATTATGGTGTCAATCGAAATCTCCTACACGAGACGATGCAATTTGAATAAGCGAGATTTCTTCGGGCAGCTTCCTCTTCTTAACGATGTGGTAGATTTAATCAGATGTTTTAACAATAAGTAATTGAATCCATCATAGCTTGTTGTTCGTATCGTGTAAGTCGTTTCGATAGTAGGTGAAGCGATGCGCCATTGAGATGATGTTCTTCAAGCTCATTTGAAAGAGCGGTCTGTCACGTCAGAACTTCCAACTGAAACTTGCAGCTTTCCTTCTCGATTTTACCCCTCACAAAAGCTCGCTCCCTTGTCTTGCTGTTGCGTGTTGGCTGTGCTTGTGCTTGGCTTCGATAATTGAGAAAAGGGCACAGAGCAAGGCACAGAGAATATCATTGTCATCACAACTTCTTATGATATGTACTTCTCCTACTTTATATTCATTATTTTACTATTGCCTCATTTTCATGAATATAGTCTAGCATAGCGGAAACTTGCTGAAGCATAGATTGAGCCCAGTCTTCGTCGGTATTTCCAACGCCCTTTATACATTCCTCTACTTGATTCAGATATATACGCGCTAAGTCGAAGTTCTTCAGGCGAAGAACAAAATCACCCAATGTCAGAAATGCTTCCGCAATATTAATGCCATTGCTGCACCCAGCTTCATCGCATTTTATTTCAAGTTGAATAGCCGTCTCTAATGCATTGATTAACCTTTCCGCTGCTTCTTGTGGGGGTGGAAGGAGTTGCATTCTTCTAGTCCGCATCGCATACTTGTGACGATCGCTGAGTGCCATACCCAAATTGTAGTGTGCACGTGCATCGGCTGGATTAAGTACAATTGACCGTTCAAATGATTCCACTCCTTGGCAAATTTCTTCCCATCGTTCATCTGATGGATCATTCATGTCTCCCTCCTGGGTGAGGTGCACGCCAAGTGCATAAGGTAAAGCATGGCTTGTAGGGTCGTTCTTTGTTGCTAGCTTCAAACAAGAGATGAGTTTTTCTCTTGTCAATTGTTTTGCCAGCGGGGTTAGCCGCATAGCCCTTTCAACACGCCAAGTCACTTCTTCAATCTCAGACTTCTCTGGTTGTCGAGCCGTTAGGAAAATGACTAGAATGTCCCGAACCCCACTTGTTGTAGGAGCTCCTGCGTGTCTTTGAGTTGTCTTGTGGATGATTGCATGACCTGCAGCACTTGGGCGCTGAATATAGTCGTCGCCATCACCGACAGTAAGCGCTTCAAAAAATGTACCACCTTGAACGAGATTGATGAGGTTAGATGCGATGGTCTACAAGTTGCCAACAATATTTTTTTCAAGATACCTTACCTCCAGTGAAGCCATTCTCGCTGTCATCTAGGTGCTCGTTGAGAGCAATATTGACAGAGTAAATTCCTCCGTCTTGGTGCTGTGGGAGAAATAGTGAGAGACATAGATGCGTGTCAGCTTAAGAAGTTATGAAGTCGTGTTACAATGAAGCGATGTGCTTTCTTACCAAAGGCTGCGATGCTCCTCTTAATCCAGCTGCTTTAGCTTCTTCTGCATTATAACGAACAAATATTGAATCATAGACACATATTGAACCCTTCGGTTCCGGTTCATCTTCGTCTTCTCCGAATGCAGCTCTCACCAGAGGATAGACCTTCTCTTGCAGAATCCGGTCAATCCTAAGCTTGAGATCTGGATCAGCGCTGCATAAGTCGTCGAGGTGTACTTCAGAGTTTCCTAGTGAGAAAGAAGCGCGAAGGTTCTATGAGTGATCATTTGAGGAAGAAGAACTGGCAAAAAATATTATGTCCTCTGATAGCTTTGCATCCTTTTGGTCGCCTTACCTTCGTATTGCATAGTATACCTAGAAGTTTGCTGTCCAGCAGTCTGAGCAAAATGTTTGTCCGCAGCAGCTCTCAAGAGGGAAACATCTGCGGGTTCGAACACTCGCAAGTCTCCAACAGTTGTCAAAGCGATATCACGTCTGTTCAGTATAGTTGTATTTGTATCATCGTCTCCTTGTGCCTGGATCCACTTAAAGCTCGGTATCGGGGATTGATGCTGGTGATTTTTGTCTTCAACTGCCAGTGCTGAGCGCAGACTCCCGCACTCAGCCCACTTATCAATCACATCTAATGCGGCATCAAAGTCACCCATTCTGCAAAGAGTTTCAGCCAATTTATGTAAAGATAGAGATAAATCGTCAATTCCATTTGCACAAACGCGAACAGCGGCACTTCCTAGTTGAACACTACGCTCCAATGCATCTCTCATCCGATTAAGATAAACTGATTCCAAAGAGTCGTAATCTCTATCGGCTCCTTCCATATGTAGGCGTTTCTCATACTCCATCTTTGCTCTAAGTGCAGTTGCAAGCTGAGAGTAAGCTCGTGCATCAGTTGGACAAAGCGCTGCAGCTTTTTCAAAGTGAAACACTGCTTTGTCGATGTAACTTTGTTCGTCCAATCCAAGTTGATTGTCAGAAGAAATTTTTACAAGGTAGTTGATTCCTAGTCGCAAATGATTTTCAGCGTCATCCAAAAGTTCAGTCGCTAATGTAAGATATTGCATGCGAGAATCAAGCAATCGGGAGGATTCTCGAAGGCGGTATGATCTCTCTTCAGAAGGAGCTTCTGGAATGTCAGTTTCATCATTGCTTTCAGTCTTGGTAGTCAAGACCAGGCGTAGAGCATAATGCCTGGTTCTCTCGGCAGCCTTCAAAATTTGTCGTCTTGATACGGTATCCAATGAAGATTTGTATTTCTGTTCCAAAGAATGAATGTCCGAAGGTACTACAATTGCAGACGTACGTTCGATTGAACTATGCACTACCATTTGTCCCGGCTTCAGGGGTCCTACAATTGGCTCATGCGATTGAATTTCACCAGTATCAGCTATCAAAGACTCTAGATAAAGTGCCCCCATCACAGGGGTATCTTCCGACAAAGTGTTAGCAATTTGACCATCGTTTCCCAAGTCAATGTGTGCAACAAAAAGCCCAGCATCACGATCCAGCGGTGTCAGGGTCGCTTTCCCACCTGGACAACCCCATCCTGTAACCAGGGTTGCTGATGTGACAGTTAGAACTGGCTGGCTATCACCAGAAAGTGCATCATGAGATGGCCAACCAGAACGGATCAGCGGGTATATATTCTGCGTTAAGGCATCATCGAGTTCTTTCTTCCAACTCACGTCTGACTCGGTATCAGTGGAGAATAGTTCGTCAAGGTCAACCTGTTCCATTCCCCATGCTCCATTATTGTTTTCTCTTATCTTTTCAAAATAGCGTTGTGCGGTGGTTCGAAGTACACTTGTTGCTTCGTCCGATAAAATTGGGGTGGGAGGCGATTGGTATGCAGTTGTTGTGTCAATTGATTGCAGTATTTCGTCACCCGCCGATGTAATTGCTTCTGATACAAGATATGAGCACAGCTGATTCGCGTCATTGTTATGATTTATATCAATGTCTCTCAGGATGGCCTCGTCGGTTAACTCAATTGTCGATTGAGATGTGTTTATGCTCGAGCTTAGACTTCTAATGTGATGTTCATGGCCGGACGGAACAAATGCAAAAGTAGAGTGCAGCTGAAACGTCACCAATAGAAACAGAAAACATACACCACCGCGATACGGTCTGGAGTAACCATCAGCCGCACCGATTCTACTACTCATCTTTTGCTAGTGTTCATACGTAATGATGGCAGTGCTTTGCTTGCCAACGATGATGATTCAGCTAGCTTGATGTGAGGAAGGAAATGAGAAATGAGAGATCTGGCAGAGATAGAAGGTGGTAAAAAGAGAGGTGGGCCAGAGACGATTTGCGCGCCAGCTGGCGGCAGGGAGGTACGTAGGAATTCGGTACCTTGTTTTTGCCCATCGAACTTATTTTGAGAAGATTCATCCATGCACAAGTTCCAATGCATTGTTGTTGCTGTGATAGATGATGAAATTGAAGGGTAATAATAATAGCAAGTAGCCTACTCAACACGTAATATCAGGAGGATTAAAAATAGCAATAACGTCGCAATGAAGATCACCGCATCAGTAACCATATCACTGGCTTCCATTCTACTTCGTCGTGTAGCCGAAGGATTCGCCTACATCGATCCTTCAAATGGTTCAATTCCGGGGGGCAACAAAAAGATTGAGAACGAAAAGCAACAGAGCGCCGCATTGCCTCCCGACTGTGACCCACAGCTGCTAAAAGAGCACGCTCAATTCGCCTATGAGTTGGCCGATGCCGCTCGCTTGGAAATTCTACCCTATTGGCGTCAATCTCGTCACAATCTTGGACAGGAGATCAAAGTCGAAAAAGACCGCAGTGTCTTCCAATCGGCTTCTCCGGTAACACTTGCTGATCGAGCGGCAGAGCGTGCCATGAGAGAGTTGATTACTGAGAGATATCCTCAGCATGGAGTCTATGGTGAAGAGTACGGTGTGATTAGAGAAGATGCCGATTGGGTTTGGGGTGAGTAGCAACGCTGTTTGTGCATTTCTTATGTCTCTTCTATAACTTCAACTCTAACAATAAGATGTGATAATGATACATATCAGTGCTGGACCCAATAGATGTAAGTCACAAATTGTATTGCCCATACTTATTATCGCTTCACTCAAATACTAACAATACTCTTTGCTACAGGGTACACGAAGTTTCATTACAGGCAAACCGTTGTTCGGCACATTGATTGCCTGTCTCTACAAGGGTACTCCTGTCATTGGCGTCATTGATCAATGCATACTGAATGAACGGTGGTTAGGCTTGGCTGGAGAGGTGTCAACACTGAATGGGGAACCAATTCAAACTGATGGAGTAGTTACTTTGAACGAGGCTGAAATGTATTCAACTACGCCAGATATGTTCCAGCATGGAGATGAACTCAACAAGTTTGACGCGATGAGGCATGCGGTTAGAACTCCGCACTATGGAGCTGACTGTTATGCGTATGCACTAGTGGCTTCAGGTTTCGGCGCAGACATTGTGGTGGAAGCTGACCTGGGCTTGTATGATTACTGCGCACTCGTCCCTGTCTTACAAGGTGCGGGAGGAAGCATCTCTGATTGGAATGGGGTGGAGTTGACGTTGCAAAATCATGAAATTAGCAAAGGGAGAGTGTTAGCATGCGCTAATGCACAATTGCATGAGCAAGCATTGGAGATATTGAGTAAGCCTGGTCTCGAATCAAGCGATTCGCTTGATGATCCGTCATTAACATTATTGAAAGACGACATTGCTTCGTCAACATTCATTCCAAGCGCACAGAGACTGACACCTTGGGTTGGTGGCATCATAGTTGGTGATATACTTGAACAAATTCTTCATCATGGATCATAACTCAAAATGTAAATTCGTATCAGCCATGCTACAGCTACAGCTTCGTAAGAAACCTGATGAGGCCAAGAGATGGCCGCAAACTTCACATTCAAACACTATAACGTATCTAACGCTGTGAATATGGCTATGAACAGCTACTTGTGACACATTGCTTGGTCATGATAGTATAGAAGGATATATGCCACTTGTACTCAAGCTCTTCATATGTGTATGTGTATCAGCCGCTACAGCGCCGTAAGTAGGTGACCTGATGAGGTCCAATATGGGAGTTTTCGAAGTTTTCTGGAGCTCAAACAACCACACTGTTGCGCTGGCGTTGGTGTTACTCATTCGCCTCCATCAACGAAGTATGCTTGTTTGTGGGCGATCAACCATGACCCTGACGCTTCTTCTTCCTCTCCTACTCTTTGGCTGCGGCCTCTTCAAGAAGCCACCCGCTACTCCAGCAGATTCATTTTTCTCCAGTCATCTGATGCTGACAAAGAACTCTACACTACCCTTCTCGCCACCGACAATGTTGAGAAATGGTATGATTTCTCTCAGCACTAAATCTCTGAGTTCTTGATTTGTCGCCAGCTGCCGGATATTAACGTTCTCTGCCGAAGCAAACTTATTAGCGTGGGAATTGTGCGAAGACATCCAGGAGACATCTGAGAAGGAGAAGGACATATTGTGATACTGTGTTTGTCTTGGACCAGTTCTGTTGATAAAGATGAGTTTGTTGGTGTGTGGGTGTAGATGTAGAAAAGACGTCCTTTGCCTTTGGGGACAAGCTGGTTGAGCTGCCTACTAAAATTAAAGACTATACAACTAGAACCCTGATGTTTTACTCTAGCTCTAGTGAGAGAATATCATTAGGATGCGCTTCTATGCCTCAGACGTCCAACACAATATCCGATTCTGTTTTAGATGTTGCATTAAGAGTCATATTCATAACCTCCTCCTTCTTTTCCACTGCCACTTCGACTTCCAGGTGACTTCCACAACGTTTCTCTTCACTTTGCTGCTTTGCTTCTCGATAATGCTTGCACAGGGATTTCAGCTGGAAGAAAATGTCGAGAGTATCATTCCAGAGGCCAGTGCCGAAGACCACCCACATCAGGGTGTTATGTTGGGTAGCTGGAACAACCAGGGGCTGAAAGTAGGCAATGGAACGGTGAATGCGCTCCATTACAAATACTACTGTTTTCATTCGTCGAAGCATATTCTTGTCGGTCTTTGGACGAATACCGCGGTAGGTATTTAGCCCGTCATTCCAAATCTCTGCGGAGAGCCAAATCACAATGGCTCGGTAAATGAAAACGTTGTCATCAAGAAAACAACAGGGGCTCACAATCATCCAGCTTCCTGTAATGAAAAAGGCACTTGCGTGGTGAATGGTGTAAAAGAGCCGGAACATGAAGAAGAACTCCGCTTTCTGAGTCAACATCATGATCCACGTAAAGAGGTAGTATCCAAAGAATAGACTTGTCCACACTTTTTCAAAGCGGCTCGGCGACGCTACAAACAAAAGAATGTAGAGAAGATTTTGAGCCCACCCCAGGAAATAGTGCATCATGACTTGACGTCTTTTGAGAGACGGTGCAAGACAGGCAGCAGTGTTGTCAGCCACAAAGCATACCGCCAGGATCGCAAAGGCGTTTTGGAACACATACCAAGCGTTGGGATGATAGCGGAAGAGGCACACCAGCCAAAATGTAGTACTAGCCACAAAGCACAGAGCTGTGGTCAAATGCATGTCATCTCGTTGTTTGCCTGGGCCTTGGCCTTGACCTTGCTTGGTGTTGGTGTCTGTGGGAGTCGAATTTTTGGATAACATTGGTCCGCTGTTGCTGTTTGAATTACTTTCGCTCATTTTGTTTTCTATATCAGTGTTAGTGTTAGGTGATGTCGACGTTTCGTTCTGCTGAAGAGAGAATTATGAAATGATGCAAGTCAAAGCAAGCCGGATTTATGCAACTTTTGTGT
>Ga0209652_1002847_pt1 | contig 13082 bp, 17 predicted proteins | sample SaaInl74LU_5_DNA_FD_184641 | JGI IMG/M metagenome (GOLD analysis project Ga0209652, IMG submission 184641) | Marine microbial communities from expanding oxygen minimum zones in the Saanich Inlet - ESP_74LU_5_DNA (SPAdes) (version 2) | ecosystem: Environmental > Aquatic > Marine > Intertidal zone...
GGTATTCATCTTGATTAAAATCGCCCCTGCAGTCAGATCACCTTTGGCCACCACAAACGCAGGAATATCCATCAGGCGCAGTCGCGTCAGATACGCCCCCACCCACACATCTGCGGTGAGACGGGCCAAACTCATGGGGCGCCGTCTTTGAAATCAAGCCCCATTTCGGAATAGCGCTCAGATTCTTCAAGCCAGTTTGGACGGACTTTGACCTGCAAAAAGAGGTGCACTTTGCGGCCAACAAATTCTGTCAGCTCTTCACGCGCCGCTTTACCAAGCGCCTTGATCGTCTCACCGCGGTTGCCAAGCACGATGCCTTTGTGGCCGTCACGCATCACATAGATCAGCTGATCAATGCGTACCGAACCGTCTTCGCGTTCTTCCCATTTTTCCGTCTCTACGGTCATTTGGTAAGGCAGCTCTTGGTGCAAGCGAAGGGTCAGCTTTTCGCGGGTCACTTCGGCTGCAATCATACGCATGGGCAGATCAGCGATCTGATCTTCGGGGTACAAGTACGGCCCCTCCGGCACGACACCCGCAAGCCATGATTTTAGCGTGTCAGTACCGTGGCCTTTTTCAGCGCTGATGAGGAAAGTTTCTTCAAAGGAAAACAATGCGTTCAACTCTTTGGTCAGCCCCAGCAACACATCCGCTTGAACGCGGTCAATCTTGTTGATGGCAAGGGCAACGCGTTGTGTCCCCTCACGCTCTGACAAGCTTTCGATGATCTGGCGGACCCCGTCCGTGATGCCACGGTGAGCTTCGATCATAAGAACAACTATGTCAGCATCCGCAGCCCCACCCCACGCGGCCGTAACCATCGCGCGATCAAGGCGGCGGCGCGGGCGGAAAATACCGGGGGTGTCCACGAAGACAATTTGGCTTTCGCCTGACATGGCAACACCACGAATACGGGCGCGGGTGGTTTGTACTTTATGCGTCACGATGGACACTTTCGCGCCAACCATGCGGTTGAGAAGCGTGGATTTCCCTGCGTTGGGCTCTCCGATGAGGGCCACAAATCCGGCGCGTGTTGTCATGGTTTTACCTTTTCCAAAAGCGCCTTGGCGGCGGCTTGTTCGGCGTTGCGTTTGTTGCCTGCGGTGGCCGTCGCGGCCTCGCCGCTGGCCAGCTGTACTTCGATTGTAAAGACAGGCGCGTGATCAGGGCCACTACGTGATACTTCACGGTAACTGGGTGGGTTCTGCTTAAGGCTTTGCGCGTGTTCTTGCAGCGTTGTCTTGGCATCGCGGGCATCGGCCTCAACGGTTTCGACCCGCTTGCCCCAAAGGCGCAAAATAGTGCTGCGTGCGGCTTCGAAACCACCATCACGGTAAATCGCGGCAATCACCGCTTCCATCGCATCACCCAGAAGTGCCTCTTTGCGGCGCCCACCAGAAAGCATTTCGGAGCGGCCCAATTTCAGCACGGCACCCACATCAATATCACGGGCCACGGCGGCACAGGTTTCTTTGCGCACAAGCGCGTTGAAGCGCGGCGCAAGTTTGCCTTCGGCGGCGGCGCGATCTGCATCAAGAAGGGCTTCGGCCATCACAAGGCCCAAAACACGGTCGCCCAGAAACTCGAGCCGCTGGTTGTCATCGCGGTTTGGCGTGGACATGGACGAATGGGTAACGGCCCGCACCAGAAGGTCGGGCCGTTCAAAGGCGTATCCCAAACGGGTTTGGAATGCTTTCAGGTCTGCGCTTAGCTTCATTGCAACTTCTTAAAGAAACGGTCCGCGCGCCATGTCCAAAAGAACAACATAGAGCGACCTTGTGAGCTGAAGATAACGCGGTCGGCGCGACCGATGAGATACTTGGCGGGGACAAAACCAACGCCCCCAAGCGACTGCGGAAAGCGGCTGTCAGATGAGTTATCGCGGTTGTCGCCCATAAAGAAATAGTTGCCTTCGGGAACTGTGTAGACGGGTGTGTTATCGGCGCTGCTGACGCGCACATCCAAGATGGAATGGGACGAACCGTCAGGCAGAGTTTCGATGTATTTGTCCTTGATGCAATCCGCGCCAAGGCCAACCGACCCTTTGCAAGCGGGCAATCGTTTTTGCGGACCTTGGGCTTCGAACACCTCAACAAACTCACCAACGGCTTCAATACCCACGGGGGTGTCGTTGATGTGAAGCACCGCGTTTTTCATTTGAATGCGGTCGCCCGGCATCCCCACAACGCGCTTGATGAAATCAGAGTTGTTCACAGGGTGGCGGAACACCACAATATCACCGCGCTCGGGTTCAGAACCAAAGATGCGATCCGGAATGGGGCAGGCAGAAAACGGACAGGAATACTGTGAATACCCATAGGCCATCTTGTTCACGAACAGAAAATCACCGACCAGCAGCGTGTCTTTCATAGAGCCTGACGGGATCCAGAACGGCTGAAAGAACAGGGTGCGAAAGACGCCCGCAATCAGCAAAGCATAGACAACGGTCTTGATGGTCTCGCCGATGCTATCTTTGGCTGTGTCTTTTTTGGCCATAAAAGAGGTCCGATCTGTAAAAATGAGTTGGGGCTAGATGGGCCGCGAGGGCACGACTGTCAAGGTTTGCAGCTTATCCGCGGGCGGAAACGGGCCGCGCTTCAATCACAACGAAAGCCTGTGCCCATGGATGGTCATCAGTTAAGGTTACATGAACAATCGCTTCATGCCCGTCGGGCGTCATGGCGGCGAGGCGATCTTTGGCCCACCCCGTCACATGCATCACAGGCTGGCCTGTGCGCAGATTGCTCACGGACATGTCTTTCCACGCAATCCCCATGGCCAATCCCGTACCAAGCGCCTTCGAACACGCTTCTTTGGCGGCCCACCGTTTGGCGTAGGTGCCGGCAACATCTTTGCGGCTTTCGGATTTGCGTTTTTCTTCATCCGTAAAGACGCGGTTTTTGAACCTGTCGCCGAACCGATCAAGCGTGCCTTGAATGCGCTCAATATTCGCCAAATCCGTGCCAATCCCAAGGATCATGCGCCGCACTCCAAATGGGTGAAATATGTGTCGCCGATCTTCACAGTGTGCGCGCGGCATCCATCAGGCGGCGCATTTCAGCCATCGCATCGGGCAAGCCGCGGAAGATTGCCTCGCCAATAAGGAAATGACCGATGTTAAGTTCCTTGACCTCGGGCAATGCGGCGATGGGACCGACGCAGCCATAGGTCAGACCGTGGCCTGCGTGGACCTCAAGCCCGAGGCTATGCGCGTAACTGGCCATGTCGGTCAGCTTGGCCAGTTCCGCGTCACGGGTCAGCAAATCACCTTCGGCAAAAGCGTCACAATAGGCACCCGTGTGCAGCTCAATCACCTCTGCACCAATCCGGTGCGCCGCATCAATTTGGCGCGGATCGGCGGCAATAAAAATTGAGACGCGCGAGCCAGCTTCGCGTAGCGGCGCGATATAATGGGCAAGGCGGTTTTCCTCGCGGGCTACTTCAAGGCCACCTTCGGTTGTGCGTTCTTCACGCTTTTCGGGCACAATACACACCGCATGGGGTTTATGGCGCAGCGCAATTTGCTGCATCTCATCCGTGGCGGCCATCTCAAAGTTAAGCGGCACCGTAAGCGCCTCCATCAACGCTTCGATATCCGCGTCACCAATGTGGCGGCGATCTTCGCGCAGGTGTGCGGTAATGCCGTCGGCGCCCGCCTCTTGGGCGACGATCGCAGCACGCACAGGATCAGGCACAGCACCACCACGGGCATTGCGAACAGTCGCAACGTGATCAATGTTCACCCCAAGGCGTAGTTCCTGTGTCATCTCGCTGATCCCTTCGCACATCGTGTGATGTGGACATTAGGAGAAACCCGTGACGGTGCAAGGGGCGAAGCGAAAGAGTCACGGATCGTGAGGCTGACCTTCGACTTTTTTGGCCGCAGCCTTCTGTGCTGCTTTCTCGCGAATTTCGGCAAGTTTCTTTTTCAGCATACCTTTGCGGCGGTTCTTATAAGCCCGAATGACTGGCACGCTAAGAAAATAACAGACATAGGCACAGATCACACCAGGAAAGATACCGCCCACAAGATAAGGGTAAAACACTTCTGCAAAAAAGACGTGAAGCCCATGCCAGTCCGCAACGCGGTCCGAAAACAGAGCCGTAAAATTGTGCGCAAGATCAAGAAACGCATCGGCAAATTTACCGCCCAGTGAGCGTTCAACATCGATGACAGTGCCAGTACCGAGCAAGAAATGCCCTGTCCCTAAGGACGCAGCCCCAATGGGGATATAGGTAAGCGGATTGCCAAAAAACGTACCCAGCAATGCCGCCAGAATGTTGCCGCGCATGGCCTTGGCAAGGCCTGCCGCGATCAAGAAGTGCAACCCGTAGAACGGCGTGAAGGCCGTGAATACGCCCGCCCAAATACCACGGGCAATTGTTTCCGGCTCATCGGGCAAACGGCGCAAACGGTGTTTTACATAATGAAACGCGCGCGCCCAACCGCCACGAGGCCACAAGAACTCGCGCGCAGTGTTCAGCCAAGACCGTTTATCGCGGCGTTTGAAAATCAAAATATGTCCTTCGTTGCTGGCCGATGTTCAGCACATATGTTTGGTGCGACTTTACTCAACCCACCTACTAATAACAGACCCCAGTTCGCGTTATGGGATTTGCCTTAATGGACCGTGTTGCTGGCCCCTGTCCCTTTGCCGCCCTTACGCGGCACGTTATCACCGCGCATCCGTGCGATGTGCGCAACGCTGGTGTCAGCCTCAAGTGCGGTGCAAACCGCGTGCATGTGACTGACGTCTCTTAGCTCAACATCAATGATCAAACGGTAAAAATCAGGGGTGCGTTCTTCAAATGTGATGTTTGAAATATTTGCGCCGCGCTCACCGATAAGTGTGCAAAGACGGCCCAAAACACCCGCATCATTGGCGATGGTCAGCTCAATCGTTGCACCGTAAATCGCCGCGTGCGGTCCCTCATGCCAATGCAGATCAACCCAGCGATCACTGTCATCATCAGTCAGTTGGGTGAGCGTGTTGCAGTCAATCGCGTGGATCGTAACACCCTCACCAAGGGTGGTAATGCCCACAATCCGCTCACCCGGAAGCGGTGCACAGCAGCCCGCACGCCGGAACGTTTGATCCGCACGCAAGCCAACAACAGCACGGTTGCCTTCGACAATTTCGCCCGTTTTTGTGGCCAATTCAGGGAACAATACCTGAATAACATCGCGCGCGGTGATCTGCGCGGCACCAAGCTGCGCAAGCAATGTATCGCGTCCGCCGAGCCCCATGGTTTTGGCGGCTGTGGTCAATGCTTTATCCGTTGCTTGCTTGCCGATGTGTTCAAACCCGACGCGCGCAAGTTCTTGGCCAAGCTTGATGTAGCGCTCTGTGTCTTCTTCGCGCAACGCACGGCGAATGGCAGAGCGCGCCTTGCCGGTTTGCGCAATTTCCATCCATGTGGCTTCAGGTTTTTGGCCCTCGGCCGTGATGATCTCAACCGATTGACCGTTTTTGAGGCGGGTCCAAAGCGGCACGCGTAGCCCGTCAATTTTGGCGCCGACACAGGCGCTGCCAATCCTCGTGTGGATCGCATAGGCAAAATCAATCGGGGTCGCACCGCGCGGCAATTTGAACACCTCGCCCTTTGGAGTGAAGCAAAACACCTGATCGGAATACATTTCCAGCTTTACAGCCTCAAGGAACTCATCGTGATCCTCGGCCTGCTCAAAACGTTCTTTCAGACCCGCAACCCATTTTGCCGGATCAACGGCGAAGGGGTTATTTGAGCGCACGCCGTCGCGGTAGGACCAGTGAGCGGCCACGCCATCTTCGGCCACATCGTGCATTTGGTGGGTGCGGATTTGCACCTCAACGCGTTTACCGTCACGCCCAGAAACAGTGGTGTGCAAGCTGCGATAACCGTTAGATTTGGGCTGGCTGATGTAGTCTTTGAAACGTCCGGGAATAGAGCGCCAGCGACGGTGGATGATGCCCAGAATTTGATAGCACTCAGCCTCGGACGCACAGACAATTCGAAAGCCATAGATGTCAGACAGGCGGCTAAACCCTTGGTCTTTTTCCTGCATTTTGCGCCAGATCGAGAACGGCTTTTTCGCGCGCCCAAAGACATCGGCCTCGATGCCCTCTTTTTTCAACTCGATGCGCATATCACCGGTGATCTGATGGATCACATCGCCAGTTTCTTTTTGCAGGCGAATAAAGCGGCGGATAATGCTGGCGCGGCCTTCGGGGTTCAGCACTTTGAAGGCCAGATCTTCAAGCTCTTCGCGCATCCATTGCATACCCATACGGCCCGCAAGAGGCGCATAAATGTCCATGGTTTCGCGGGCTTTTTGGGCCTGCTTTTCGGGGCGCATGGATTTGATCGTGCGCATATTATGGAGACGGTCAGCAAGCTTCACGAGGATCACGCGGAAGTCTTTGGACATCGCCATGAACAATTTGCGAAAATTCTCTGCCTGCTTTGTCTCGGTGCTGGTCAGCTGAATATTGGTCAACTTGGTGACACCGTCCACCAAATCCGCCACCTCGCCAGAGAACAGCTTGCTGACCTCCGTGTAAGAGGCGTCCGTGTCTTCGATTGTGTCATGCAAAAGCGCCGTGACGAGCGTGGCGTCATCGAGACGCTGCTCAGTCAGAATGGCGGCAACAGATACGGGGTGCGAAAAATAGGGTTCACCGGAATGGCGGAACTGACCTTCGTGCATGCGCAGGCCGTAATCGTAAGCCCTGCGCAGCACATCTTCGTTCGTATGTGGATTATAGCTGCGGACCAGCGCGATCAGGTCATCGACTGGGATCATCTAGCAGCTAAGCCCTTACTTTTGATCTTGAGCTTCCATCAACATGGCGCGCAGAAGGTCTTCTTCAGCCATATCGTTTTCTGCCGGTTTGTCAGTTTCCTGACCCATCAAAAGCGCCATATCATCGTCTTCAGCTTCGTCGACTTCGATCTGGTTCTGGTTGCTCTCGATTAGACGCTCGCGAAGATCATCCGCTTGCTGTGTCTCATCAGCGATCTCACGCAGAGAAACGACAGGGTTTTTGTCGTTGTCACGGTCCACAGTGATGGGCGCCCCGCTCGAGATTTCGCGGGCGCGATGTGCAGCCAGCATAACCAAATCGAAACGGTTCGGAACCTTATCAACGCAATCTTCTACGGTAACGCGCGCCATCAGGCAGCCCTCCAAATTGGGAAAATCCATGAAGAATAGGCAACTAGGGCAGATTCCCTTTATTTGCAACTGAAAACTAGCTCAAATGCGCCATTCTTCGCCAGAGCAGATCAACGACACCTCTGCGGTGTCTTCTACAGAACAGCGCGCAAGCATCTCTGTCACCGTTTGCCCCACCACAGGGTGGCACCATGTTGGCGCAACGTCCGCGAGCGGCACAAGGACAAACGCCCGCTCGTGCAAACGTGGGTGCGGCAAGATCAATTGGTCCGGCGCGCGTAGTTTCTGGGTTTCAAGCGGCAGGTTTTGCCAGTGATCAAATGTCGCCAGATCAGGGGCAACCTGTGTACCAAGTGCCAATAGATCAAGATCAAGCGTCCGCTGGCCCCACCGCTGCACACGCTGGCGGCCAAAATCGGCTTCTATGTTGTGCAACGCCTTTAGCACAGATGCTGCTGGCAAATCCGTGAAAAGCGCCAGCGCGGCGTTGACATAATCAGGGCCCGCCCCCGCCGGAAAGCAAGGCGTTGCGTAAAGACCGCTTTGTTGCACTGGACCCAAAACGCCCGCCACTTCGCCTGCTGCGCGTTCGATAATCATGCGGCTGGTTTCTGCCTCGGTCTGCATGTTGCTGCCCATGGCAATCAGACACACAGTCGGCTCGGTTTTGGTTTGTGTCGCCACAGTGACGGCCCCTTAACAATTCTTGTCTCTTCTAACGCACACCACAGCAGCATTTTCAATCCGCCCCTAGACGCCACCACCGCAAAACGCATAGTTTCTGGGCAATCGTTGGAGACCTTCATGACCAAAGCGCCGCTTACTTTATACCTTGCAGCCCCACGCGGCTTTTGCGCCGGCGTGGACCGCGCCATTAAGATCGTCGAAATGGCGATCGAGAAATGGGGCGCACCTGTCTATGTTCGCCACGAGATCGTTCACAACAAGTTTGTTGTCGACACCCTGCGCGAGCAAGGCGCGGTTTTTGTTGAGGAACTGGATGAATGCCCAGATGACAGACCGGTCATTTTCTCAGCTCACGGAGTGCCTAAGTCAGTACCTGCCGCCGCCGCCGCCCGTGAAATGGTGTATGTGGATGCAACCTGCCCACTGGTGAGCAAAGTGCATATCGAAGCACAGCGCCATGCAGACAATGGATTGCAAATGGTCATGATCGGTCACGCCGGACACCCCGAAACAGTAGGCACCATGGGACAGCTACCCGACGGTGAGGTGATACTGGTTGAGACTGTCGACGACGTGGCCCGCATCGACGTACGCGACCCCGATCAGCTTGCCTTCGTGACCCAAACGACCCTATCGGTCGATGATACCAAAGACATCGTTAAGGCGCTGAACACACGTTTTCCCAACATTGTTGGACCACATAAAGAAGACATCTGTTACGCCACGACCAACCGCCAAGAGGCCGTTAAAGCCATGGCGCCAAAATGCGATGCAATGTTGGTGGTGGGTGCGCCCAATTCCTCGAACAGTCAGCGCCTTGTTGAGGTGGGTCGCAAAGCAGGCTGCGCCTATTCCCAACTTGTGATGCGCGCTGAAAACATTGATTGGCGCGCACTTGAAGGGATCAAGAGCATTGGCATCACCGCAGGTGCATCAGCCCCCGAAGTACTGATCAACGAGGTCATTGATGCGTTCAAATCACGCTTTGATGTAACCGTTGAGCAAGTTGTCACCGCAGAAGAAAACGTTGAATTCAAAGTGCCGCGCGTGTTGCGCGAACCCGCATGATGCAAATACCGCGCTCTGCCCTGTTGCTTGGTCTGGCCGGTGTGATCCCGTTTGCTTGGGGTGCGCTGACAACCGTGAACGCCGATCTGCAAATTTGGGGCAGCGTCAACTTGGGCCCACGCTTTGTTGGGCCTTACGTGCAGCTTTTCTATGGCTCGGTTATATTGTCATTCATGTCGGGCGTGCTTTGGGGGTTTGCGGCCAAGACAACAGGACGCATGGCAACGGCGGGATACGCCCTATCGGTCATTCCAGCGCTTTGGGCATTTTTCATGACCGGTGGCGGGCCTACGTCTGCGGCGACATCCCTAATCTTCGGGTTCCTTGGGTTGCTATTGCTTGACTGGTTCTTTTGGCGGCTTGGGTTGGCACCAAGCTGGTGGATGAACCTGCGCGGATTGCTGACCGCACTGGTTGTGGGCTGCCTTGCAGTCGGAGTTTACGCGTGAGCGACCCTGAAACGATCGCCACCTACGATGCACGTGCGACGGCCTACGCTGAGCATTTTTCCAACACTGCGCCCGATGCTGATCTTCAGGCGTTTATTGACGCACTGCCTGACGGCGGGCACGTCCTTGATCTGGGATGTGGGCCGGCACATTCCGCTGCAATGATGCAGCGCGCAGGCCTGCGCGTTACCGCATGGGATGCCAGTGCTGAAATGGTGGCATTGGCGCGACGGTTGCACGGCATTGAGGCCGAGCAGAGAACGTTTGATGCGCTTGAATGCCAACAGACCTTTGATGGTGTCTGGGCGAACTTCAGTTTGTTGCACGCCCCGCGCCAAGATTTCCGGCGCCACCTTAAAGCCATTCACGCGGCGCTAAAGGACGGCGGCTTACTGCATCTTGGCCTTAAAACAGGTACAGGCACCAAGCGCGACACATTGGGGCGGCTTTACACGTTCTTTACCCCTACCGAATTGACTGACCACCTACACAGCACAGGCTTTACGCCAATCGCGTCTCGACAGGGTCGGGAAGTCGGGCTAGCAGGCACAGAAGATCCCTTCATTATCCTAAGAGCGACGCGCTGATATGGCCCAAATCTATGCATATACGGACGGCGCGTGCAGCGGAAACCCTGGCCCTGGCGGATGGGGGGCGATCCTTATCGCCAAAGACGGTGACACAGTGCTGAAAGAGCGCGAGTTGAAGGGTGGAGAAGCGCAGACCACCAACAACCGCATGGAGCTTTTAGCAGCCATTCATTCACTTGAAGCGCTAGAGCGGCCCGCCGTGGTCACGGTGGTCACGGACAGTGCCTATGTGAAGGGTGGCATCACCGAATGGATACACGGTTGGAAACGTCGCGGCTGGAAAACTGCCGCGAAAAAGCCCGTGAAAAATGTCGAACTGTGGCAGCGCCTTGATGAAGCAGCCGCCCGGCATTCAGTGACTTGGGAGTGGGTCAAAGGCCACGCAGGGCACCCTGAAAACGAGCGCGCAGATGAGCTTGCCCGCGCAGGCATGGAGCCGTTCAAGCAGCGCAGCTAAGCTTTGGCCAAGCGTTATCTACGCCAATGCCACGGGACAATCACTAGCGCGCCAATGCTTGAAACAATCGCATTCACGCCCGGGCTGCCGAAGCTGACATCAAACATGACCCGCAGCATGAAAAATGCCACCGTCCCGCCGATACAAATGATGATAGAGGGCACATAGCCGTTGTGTGTGAAGCCTGATTTCTCAGTGATATACCCAACAACACACGCAATAAACAAAGACCCGAAAAAGGCAAAAAACGCCATACTAGCTCCCTAATAACGAGGGAAGCGGCTTCCCTCGTAAGAACTGATCCACATCTTGCGCTGACTTGCCAGCCCTTTGCGCCCGACCGATCTGTACGGCCCCCGCACCGCAGGCAACTGTAAAGCCCCCAAGCACCTGACCGGCTTGCGCAGTATCGCCAGCTTCATCAGCAACACGGCTTTCCAACAGCTTCACACGCACACCATCCGCCATGGTCCACGCACCGGGAAACGGCGATAGGCCACGGATTTGGCGATCAATCTCGATCGCGGTTTTGGACCAATCAATCTCCGCCTCTGCTTTGTCGATTTTATGGGCGTAGGTCACGCCATCCTCGGGCTGTGGCGTCGGGATTAAATCATCAAGTTGAGCGAGCGCACTTACGATGGCCTGCGCACCGATGTCTGATAAACGATCGTGCAGCGCGCCAGTCGTTTCACCAGCAGCAATAGGTGTCTCGTGCCGCGACAACACAGGCCCTGTATCAAGCCCCGCTTCCATCTGCATAATGCACACACCGGTCTGCGCATCACCGGCCATAATCGCGCGGTGAATTGGGGCAGCACCCCGCCAACGGGGCAGCAGACTCGCGTGGATGTTCAGACATCCTTTTTCAGGCGCATCCAGCACGGCCTGCGGCAGGATCAAACCGTAGGCAACCACCACGGCAACCTCTGCCTGATGCGCTGCAAACTCGGCTTGGGCCTCGGGCGTGCGAAGGCTTACGGGATGATAAACAGGCAATCCCAAGGCGTCGGCCCGTGCGTGAACCGGTGTGGGGCGGTCTTTTTTACCGCGCCCCGCGGGACGAGGCGGCTGACAATAAACGGCTGCAATCTCGTGTCCTGCATCTACCAACGCATCCAGAATAGGCACAGAAAAGTCTGGCGTGCCCATAAATACAATACGCATGGCTTACCCCTTTTGAGCTTTGAGCGACTTCTTGATCAGCATATCGCGCTTGGGCCGTGACAAGCGGTGAATAAAGAGCCTGCCTGCAAGGTGATCAATCTGGTGCTGAACAGATGTGGCCCACACATCGACCAAGTCACGCTCTTGCGCCACGCCGTCGCGGTCAAGATATGCAACTGTCACAGCGCGCGGGCGCTTCACCACGGCACTTACAAACGGCAAATTCGGGCTGGCCTCTTCATGCTCACGCAGCACACCACTGGCTGCAACAATACGCGGGTTTGCCATGCAAATCGCTTGGCCACGTTTGTCACTCGCATCAACAACGGCGAGGGCCTGCATCACACCAATTTGTGGCCCCGCAAGACCAACGCCGGGCATTGCGTCCATTGTCTCGATCATGTCGTCCCAGATGCGGCGGGTCTGATCGGTTACAGCCTCAACAGCGGCGGCTTTGGTCAGCAAGCGGCGGTCAGGCCACATAACAAACGGACGGATCTGCGCCATGTCTGGTCTCTACCCCCGCGCCAATTCGCGCTTAAGCTTTTGCATCTTGCGGGTGATCATTTGCCGTTTGAGGGGCCGCAGGTAATCGATGAAAAGCTTGCCGTCCAAGTGATCAATCTCGTGCTGAACACAAGTCGCCCATAGACCGTCAAATTCTTCTTCGTGGGTCTGCCCGTCGAGGCCAAGCCAACGCACAGTCACAACCGCAGGGCGCTCAACTTCGGCGTATTGCTCGGGGATCGACAAGCAGCCTTCGTCGTAGACACCGACATCATCGCTTTCGGCGATCACTTCGGGGTTCATCATTACCAGCGGGCGCGGTTCTTCGCCCTCTTCTTTGACGCAATCCAGAACAATAATACGCTGCAGCACACCAATTTGGTTGGCAGCAAGGCCAATGCCCGGGGCGTCATACATCGTCTCAAGCATATCATCGGCAAGCTTGCGCAGCTTATCAGTGACGGCCTCAATGGGCTCTGCCACTTTCTTAAGACGGGGATCAGGGTGGATCAGGATGGGTAAAATGCTCATGTGCGGCACATAAGACATCGCCGCTTTGCTTGCAATCACCCCGCAGGCAATAGCCCTGCTTGCAATCACCGTGGGCGCGGCTAACACTGCCAGTGTTATATGTAATCCGGAGAGACCCCCATGAGCTTTGACGAAATCATCGACCGCCGCGGCACCCATTCAGTGAAGTGGGACATGATGGAAAGCATCTATGGCGTTTCTGCTGATGAAGGTCTTTCGATGTGGGTGGCAGATATGGATTTTGCAGCACCCCAGTGCATCCAAGACGCCATCCAAAAGATGCGCGACCACGAGGTATACGGCTATTTCGGGGACGACAGTAAATACACGGCCGCAATTCAATGGTGGATGAAAAATCGCCACGGCTGGGACGTACAGCCCGAGTGGATTTTCACGACCCACGGGTTGGTCAACGGTACCGCCATGTGTGTGGACGCCTTTACAAACGAAGGCGATGCGGTCGTTCTGTT
>Ga0209652_1002849_pt1 | contig 13077 bp, 8 predicted proteins | sample SaaInl74LU_5_DNA_FD_184641 | JGI IMG/M metagenome (GOLD analysis project Ga0209652, IMG submission 184641) | Marine microbial communities from expanding oxygen minimum zones in the Saanich Inlet - ESP_74LU_5_DNA (SPAdes) (version 2) | ecosystem: Environmental > Aquatic > Marine > Intertidal zone ...
TCCGCTGCTGTTCTGAACTGTTTTCATGTTCAATTTCAAAGATTTCAGAGAGTAAAACCTCATCCCCCATTACTTCAAAAGTTATGCTGACCTCTCTACCGTCGTTCAATTGCTTAAGGATGAAGGCGTGATCTTCAATTTCAATATACTTCCCTGCATAATCAAAGCCCATGCTGCCATCGACGGCTTCCATTCGCCAAGAGAAATCACCACCAGGGAAAAGATTATTTGTAGCTGCCGGACACTTCCAAGATTCATGCGCAAAGTTCCATTTCACGATGTGCTTCGGGTTTGTCCAAGACTCCCAAACATGAGAAATCGAGGCCGAAATCGATGAACTAACAGTTACATTTGAAATCATGAATAGGGTGGATTAGTGCCAACTTTGTACTTGAGAATTTAGAAATATATTTGCTTCCGGCAGCACGAACATCAAACTATATTCATTGAGTTTTCAATCTTTGCACCTCTTTGAATGCCTTAAAGTTTATTTCCACATACAATGCCTTTGAAATCTTCGTTAGTATTGCACCAAAAAACTAGATTTAATTAACTCGATGCAGCCATTCCCCCACTTTAATCGGCCATCAAAAACACCTTTAGCGCTCAAATTGCATTGGTGTTTTATTCTTAGCCTTTCTTTTTTGTGCTTCGCGAAGCAAACAGAAGCCCAAAGCCAAAAAACCTATACCATTAGTGGTACCATCAGTGATGCTAACACGGGTGAAACCTTGATTGGAGCAAGTATTTACGAAGTCAACAAAGCTCTAGGTACAAGTGCCAACATTTACGGATTTTACAGCTTGAGCTTGCCTGCTGATACTGTTGAACTCATTTATTCTTTTGTGGGATATCAGCCCGTGAAATACACCTTTGTGCTCAGCAAAAACGAAAGAAAAGACGTGGCGCTGATTCCAGGGGAACTTCTTGGTGAAGCTGAAATTTTGGGCAATCAAGAAGAACGAATAGAAGAAAGCACTCAGATGGGGAGCATCACTTTAGACATGTCCAAAGTAGATGCTTTACCCGTTTTGTTGGGCGAACGAGATTTGATGAAAACACTCCAACTCCTCCCAGGAGTGCAGTCTGGAACGGAAGGAGCCAGCGGTATTTACGTCAGAGGTGGCGGTCCGGATCAAAACTTAATTCTTCTCGATGGCGTGCCCGTTTACAATGCTTCGCACCTCTTCGGTTTCTTTTCGGTATTCAATGCCGATGCCATCAAGAATGTTGAACTTATCAAAGGTGGTTTTCCCGCGCGCTATGGGGGAAGGTCGAGCTCGGTTATTGACATCCGCATGAAGGAAGGCAATATGAAGGAATTTAAAGGGAGTGGTTCTATCGGACTCATCGCCAGTAAACTCACCTTAGAAGGTCCGATCAAAAAAGACAAAACTTCCTTCATCGTATCAGGCAGAAGAACCTACATCGACCTCCTTGCTCGTCCGTTCATTGCCGCCAACTCAGATGGTGGAACAGGAGGTTATTTCTTTTACGACCTCAACACCAAGATCAACCACATCATCAACGAAGACAACCGTGTTTACCTCAGTGCTTATTTTGGAAGAGATCGGGCATTTGCACGGTATGACGATAGTTTTGGCAACAATCAAAGAGAAAAACTAGATGCCCGAATAACTTGGGGAAATACCATTCTTGCAGCTCGATGGAACCGTATTTTGAACACAAAAACCTTCTTTAACCTCACTGCTACTTATAGCCAGTATCGCTTTCTCAACGATTATGAACTCGAATACAGCAGCAATACAGTTGAAGAACGGTCGTTGTTTCGCTACGATTCAGGGATCGATGATGTGGGCTTGAAGTTTGACTTGGATTATCTACCCAATGCCAATCACACCGTAAAGGCCGGTGCAGTGCACACCTATCACACCTTTACGCCAGGCATCAATGTTTTCGAGTATGAAAACCAGCAAGAAGTTCAAGACACCACCTTTGGCTCAAACGATGTTTACGCGCATGAATTCGCGCTTTGGGCAGAAGATGATTGGAGCATTACCGAAAAGTTGAAAGTGAATGCCGGACTACATCTGAGTGGTTTTAGTGTTCGCAATGAGTTTTATTTCAACCCACAGGTCCGTTTTGCAGCTCGTTATTTATTGCCGAAGGGCTTGTCTCTTGGAGAAAATGCCTCCATAAAAGCATCGTATTCGAGAATGGTACAGTACCTGCATTTGCTCACCAACAGTAGCATAGGACTGCCTATTGATTTGTGGTTACCCGTTACAGATCAAGTGCCACAGCAAATTAGTGATCAGGTTTCTTTGGGTTATGCTACTTCGTTTAACGACTCCTATTCATTAAGCATAGAAGGCTATTACAAAACCATGCAGAACCTCATTGAATATAAAGATGGAGCAGCTTTTCAAGGGAGTGGTGAGAACTGGGAAAACAAAGTAGCTATTGGAAACGGAGAGGCCTATGGTGCTGAAGTGTTGCTGATGAAAAACTTAGGCAAGTTTACTGGTTGGGCGGGGTACACCCTCAGCTGGAGCTGGCGTGAATTTGACGATTTGAACTTCGGAAATCGCTTCCCATACCGTTATGATCGTAGACACGACATTGGCATTGCTTTAACTTACAAGCCCAACGACAAAATTGATTTTGGCTTTGTTTGGGTTTACGGTACAGGTAACGCCGTGTCTTTGCCAGTGGCTCGATTTGAACCCAACCTCTTCAACCCATCGATTGGAGACAATCAATTCAGCAGCTTCTTTAATGGGGCTGAGTACATCGATGAAAGAAATGGGTATCGTATGCCTGCATATCACCGTTTAGATGTGGGGGTCAATCTTCATAAAGAAACAAAGTACGGGCAACGGACTTGGAGTTTTGGCTTGTATAATGCTTACAATCGTCAGAACCCCTTCTTCCTTTATTTCAAGAACGAAGGCTTCGGAAATCGGGGCTTATACCAGATTTCTCTTTTCCCAGTTATTCCCGCATTCACCTATAATTTTGAATTCTAATCATGAAAAATCTTCCTAAGCTATTTATCTGTTTTTGCCTTGCGGGATTATTCTATTCTTGTGAGAAGGAAATTCCCTACCTCGGTGATGAAATTGATGACCAGTTGGTTTTGGTGAGTTACATTGAAGCCGGTGATGATATCGTTCGTTGTTCTTTGAGTAAAACGGCTTCCATTTTGAACGATGATGATATTGTCTTTTTCACAAATGCCAACGTTCAGGTAAGTAGGAACGGTAACTTCATTGGCACTGCTGTTTCAATGGGAGACGGCTGGTATGAAATTCCAAGTGAGGTAGCCGTTGGTGATGTGTTTAGCATTAGTGCTGCTCAAGAAGGCTTTGAAAGCGTTACCGCCGAGACCAAAGTTCCTGCATTTCCCAACAATTTTGAACTGGTAGAATTCGAACTTATCGGAGATGAATTTAGTGCTTTCTACCGCGCACAGCTGCGTTTTAATGATCCAGATGGAACTGATTATTACCAACTTCTGGTCTATGAGGATAATGATTTTTCAGATCCTTTTGCTCTTGGTTTTTCGAGTACTAACCCCATTTTTCAAGACGACAGTGGATTTGGGGAAAGCGAATGGTACTATTTCGACAACGGATTTTTCAGTGATGAGCTCTTTGATGGTAATGACGTCAATTTCGATATTGAGTTTTACGCTGGAAGTAGTGAGGTGAAAATCCAACTTATTCGTTGTTCAAGAGAGTTCTATTTGTACCAAAAAAGCGTGCACCGGTATCGAGAGACCTCTGGCGATTTCTTTGCTCAACCCGTTCAGATATTCAGTAATGTTGAAAATGGCTTGGGTGTGGTTGGTGCATACTCATTTGTGGAAGTTGATCCTTTTTAATAGATCAATATTGTAAGGTAAATTTCAAGTCCAGAAATCTTGAAGACGTGGATCTTTTTGGATAAAAACAAAATCGCACACTAGTTGAGTCGTACTTATTTTCTTTTGTTATTCGACCTTTAGCACTAGATCCAAAGTCTTAAACTTTCAGGTACATCTGAACTTTGCTGTGTGATTGTCCGTTCTGCTCAAAGAAGCCTGGAACAACACCCGCTACTTTAAAGCCCATTTTATCGTAAAGGGTTAAGCCAACAAGGTTACTGCTGTAAGTATCAAGCCAAATGAGTTTCAGTTTGGGATTGTATTTTGCCCATTCGATGGCTTGGTTCATCAAAATACTACCGATCCCTCTATTTCTAGCCTCTAATAGAAGTCCAACACTAGCATTGCTGTATGGTCCATTCTACTTCTTGCTGATCCGATCAGGTCGATGTTTCCGATGAGTTTCCCGTTTTGTTCAGCGAGCAGCAACAGACTATTATTAGAATTGTTTAATCGGTTAAGCGCGGATATTCCCCTAGACCGTAAATAGTATACGTAGTGGTGAAACAAATGTCGACTAAGCTTTAGCCTTGTGCATTACACAATTATAGAATGAGCTTACATGATTTAAAATGAGCTAACATCAGCCTTAATCGATGGTGAGGTCGAACTTTTCCAATAAAAGCGTGTCAAACTCCTGTAGGGATTGCACGAGCAATTGATGTTCGCTCGATAAGTCAGTAGCTTGCTCCAGCTTCAACAAACGCTTTTTTAATTCAACTATTCGGAAGTAAAAAGAATGTGATTTGAGCTCAAACCTCAAGGAACTCAAGTTTGCTTCAATGCTCAACTTCAATTCCTTCAACTCAGCAATGGCGTCCAGAGCGAGGTTGAATTGAAGCTCTTCCTGTTCAACAGACTTCAAGAGTCCACACTTAAACAAGCCACACTGCTTTGGTCGATCTGCATAAATGGTGCAGCCATCACAATAGCGCTTACAAGGGTGAAGAAAAAAGCCATGCCCCTGTTCTTCCTCAATGTCCATATGCTTTCGAACTTCTGGAACTTCATTAGCATCCAAATGCACAAAACCAATCAGGGTACCATCACAACAAAGTCCACAAGACAAACATATACTACTCAAATCTTTCATTTACCTTAAATTAAGCCTTATTCAGACCATTACGAGAATAACCTCTGAGCTAGCCAGCTACTTCTTGAAGTACAAAAAAAATTGTGCGGATTCACGGCTCAAAACAAAGCACCACCCCAAGCAGATATCTATCAAAACCTTCCATAACTGGACCTAAAGTAGTTCATTAATAAAGACGACCATCAATTCCATATAAGAAAGCCCAATTGGATCGGTTTATAATCGATTTCTTCCATTCGTGACATAAAAAACGCAGAATGTACCTGAAAAACACATAAAATAAATGGAGTAAAAAAGTGCATAATTAGCGCAAACATTCACACTTTCTTATTTAAAATCAAAATAAATAAGCAAAAATTCGACCAAATAAGCAAACGTTTTTTAGTTACTGAATATCAATGTTTAATGGACTTTCAAACAAAAAAACAAGATTCAACACTTACGTCTTGTATAACTTTTGTTAAAATCATTTAAACAAAACAAAGCCGAACGATGTTATCCCCTAAATCCTAAAACCAAATAATCATGTTATTATTAGATGTATTAACTATTCCCAAAGATGACGCCGTTGCGTTTACATTCTTTACAGGCTACATGGCCATGCTTGCTGCATCAATTTTCTTCTTCTTCGAAAGAGGGAGTGTTGATGGAAAGTGGAAGCTTTCCTTGCTGATCTCGGCATTGATTACCTTTATTGCTGCCGTGCATTATTACTACATGCGTGATTATTACCTCGCAACAGGTGAGAATCCAACTGCCTTGAGATATATCGACTGGACCTTAACTGTTCCGTTGATGTGCGTTGAGTTTTACCTTTTAACAAAAGCCGCAGGAGCTAAAATTGGCTTGATGTGGAAACTAATCATCGCTGCCGTATGGATGCTCGTATTTGGCTACATCGGTGAGGCATTCGTTCCATTGAACCCAGACGGTTCTGCGGCAGACGGAGCAGCAATGCATAGTGTTATCTATGGTGTATTATCTACCTTGGGGTACATCTATATTCTTTACACCGCTTGGTTTGGTGAAGTAAAACAATTGGCAGAAAAAACCAACAATCCTGTTATTTTGAACGGAATCAAAACATTGGCTTGGTTCGTTTTAGTTGGATGGGCCATTTACCCAATTGGATACATGTGTATGCCTGGAGGTTGGTTGAATACAGCTCTAGGATGGGAAAGCAGCAATGTTGACCTCTTCTACAACATCGCAGATGCGATAAACAAAATTGGATTCGGTTTGGTAGTGTATAACATCGCTATCAACGCGTCTAAAGCAAAACAAGCAGCATAAAATCATTCACTATAAGCCCGTGCACCTAAATGCACGGGCTTTTGTTTCTTTTACGATGTCAAAAGCGATCTTCATCTTTATTGCCAGTCTGCTCGTCCTGCTGCCTATGGTATTAAGTGAGGGTGGAATTGATGCATCAACTCAAATGACGCTTTGTTTGCCGTTTATCTTATTTATCGGCATTCCCCATGGCGCTATAGATAACTTGCTTTATCTAAGAGAAAAAAAACTAAATAATACCCAGTTCATTTCAATTTACCTCATTGTGGTATTTAGCAATGTTTTACTCTGGATGTTTTTCCCTATCTGCGCATATTTGGTATTCTTAATCATATCGGCGTACCATTTCGGTCAATCACAATTTGCTCATTATTTCAAAGAAACAGGTCTGCTACAACGTCTGCTCGCCATTTCTTGGGGTGTCAGCCTCCTTTCGGCCTTGATTTATTTCAATATTGAAGAAATCCAAAAAATAATGCTTGCCGACGAGCATTTTCTTGTTTTTGATTTGCTGCATCAAACACAGCACATGCACTACCTGTTCCTTGCATCAAGCCTAATTACACTGGCTCTCATGGTGTTACTCACCATCAAAAAAGCAATCAAAAAAGAGATGTTCTTGCTGGAAACGGTGGTTTTCTTCCTTATTCTTCTAAGCTTTGAAGTAATGCCATTTCTTATTGGTTTTACACTCTACTTTGTGATTCTTCACTCTTTAAAAGTCCTTAATGAAGAATACCATTTTTTGAGCGCCAAAAAAGAAGTTGGATCATGGAAAGGCTTTATCTCCCTACTTGCACCACTTACGCTCTTTTCTTTTCTCGGGATTGCCTTGATTTTCTTGCTGATTTACCTCGAGTTAATAGCTTACTCATACGGCTATTGCTTGCTAATCATCATCTCTTCCATCACTCTACCTCATGTGTTTGTGATGAACCGTTTCTACCAGCTTTTCAAACCATAAAACAGACGATCTCTTTTGCTTGTGCTCACTTCTTGGCCTTGCCCATGCTGATGCGATAGTCTTCCAAGGTGCCGGTAATGCTAATATTGAGGTACTTGACATTCTTCTTCGGATCCAACTCCACAATCTCGTCTTCAGCTCCTTCCTCCCTTTCCTTTGTCCCGAAAATCTTATTTCGAGCAGCTCCTTTCACCAAGCTCCAAGGTATGCGCGCAAAATACTCCATACTGTCGTTCATGCTCTGCGTCCCCGAAATATCCATATGACCTAAGGTGGATTCAATGGTCATGTTAGGAATGGTAATTCTGCCGTTCTGGATGTCCATGTGGTTCTGCAAGGTGTCAAACTTAATGCTGCTCAGATCCTTATCCCCGAAATAATCAGAAAGCATCAAAACAGGGTCGTAATTGTCCAATCGCCCATCCAAAACTTGCGCGTCCAAATGAACTTCAGACTGATCCAAATCAGGCACGAAATCTGGGTAAACACGGATGTTTCCAGTAATCGAAGCGTTGAGCTTGCCATGCAGGTTTTCCGACACAATGGCGTCCTGACCAAAATTCTCAAACTTGAATAATAACTTGTCCAAATCAACGCCTTTCAAACGCATATTAGGCTTGAGATAGATGTGTTCCGGATCACTGCCGTTCATGTAGCCGTTCATGGCTATTTCTCCACCGGCAGCATACATTCGTAAGGTGTCTAAATAGATGTAATGTTCTGGCGTGGTTCTAAACTGTGCTTTTACCTCTTTCAAATCGATGCGGTGATAGAGGAAATGCCCAATATCTGCATTGAACTGCATGGCGGTAAAGGGCAATTCGTAAATATTGAAGGCTTCAGCATGGGCTTCAACATCTTCGGTAGTGGGTGTTGATGATTCCTGAGCTGTTTCTGCGGCCTTTAAGTTGAAGTTGCTCAGTGCGTCGAAGTCGATGAAGTCCGACTTCAAACGAAAGGCATTATCGCGTTTTTTAATCGTTTCGTCTTCACCCAAATAATAATTCATGTCGATCTCAAATTGGGTGCGTCCCATTTTTCCTTTGAAATCTTCCACCACAAGGTGCTCATCAGCCAATTCTATGTTTCCGCTGAAATTCTCAAATCGAAGCGGATGAACATGCATCTTCCCCCCAAGCTTGTCGATGCTAACATTGATGGCTTTGAGTTCATTCTTATCATAGCGCATTCTGCTGTCCATGTGCAATTCCAAGCCTTCAATTTCTTCGTGACGGTAATCCACAGGCATGTAGTTTTCTCCGCCATAACTAAAGAGGTCTTCGAATTTTAGAAGATCAGATTTTAGGGTGATGTCTAACTTGATGTCGCCATTCAACTCTTCTTCCATCCAAGCACTGTAGTCGTAAATGAGGCCGTTAAAATGAAAGTCGGAATCATCAATCACTCCGGTGAAATCAATGATGTTCAAGTCATCATCCATCACAAATACGTCGGCATGAAAGTCATGCAAAGTATGCGGATAGTGCTTCAAATCGGCATAGAGATCATCAATAAAAAACTCTCCCTTTGGCAAGTGGGTGAACTCGGTAAAGGCATTTCCTAAAGCCTCAAACGAAAAAGAAAGCTGGAGCTTCTCCACGCGCTCATTCACACCAGTACTGTCTTCTTCTGAGTACTGGGTCAACTGGGCGATGTCCAAAACATTGGATTTTATGGATAAAGCGGCACTAACGGGTGTTGGTGAATGATGTACGATAGCGGGCAAATCAGATAAGGAGCCGGTGATGGAAAGGTCTGAGTCGCCAAACTGCATATTGAACTGATCGAGCTGTGCTTCTTTCCCCTTCATCACCAAATGAAGATCCAAATCTTTCAAGGCGGAAGGAAGTGTGCTCGCTGCAAAGGCAAGGTCTTCTATGCTTAACTCTGCAAAATACGCTTGATTGAGCTCCTGAAGTGCATTCTCAGGATTGTCGATGTCGATAATATCGTGAAAACTCATCTTCATTTCCACCCTGCCCTGAACGTCTTCAACCTCATCCAAATTCAAAAAACCTACAAGAAAAGGGATGTCGAAATCTGCATCCAGATCCATTTCAATCTCAGGAGCCTCGAAGTTTTTCACGCGAATGTTCCCTAAAAAGTGACCCTCTTCTAAATTCGCTCTTATGCCGGTCATGGAAAACTCCATGCTCTCTAAATTTCGTTGCTCACCATTGGTAAAGCTGCCAGAAAAGCCCATATCGTCCATTTTCCTGTGCGCAAGGGAATTCTCTAAAAAGGCTTCGTCTGCTCCAAAACTGGCATTGATGAAGGGTTGTCGGCCTTCGGTAACCGGACCTTCAATGCTGGCGTTAAAGTAGATTTTACCGGCATTTTCGTAGCGTTCTAAAACAGGAATCAGCTCGCTCGGAGCAAAGGCAAAAAAGAGGTCGAAACTGGGTTTTGTGCCTTTAATCTTGAGGTCCATGTTTAACTCCTGCTTGGTGTCAATCGTGCCTTCAACTTCAAAATCGGCATGCTCCATTTTGATCCCTGAGGGTTTAAAGGCCAATAGACCAGAATCGTGGTCGAAATTAAAATCGGTGTGAAATTCAAAGTGCTTATGCTTGAAGTAGGTGCTGTCTCCTTCTTCGATGATGTTGAGCTCAAACTCACTATCCACGTGCGCGGCGGTGTTCCTTTCGCTGGTACTGAAACCTCCTTTGGCCCAGTAAATCATGGTTTCCACTTCTTTTTGATTGGCTTCTTGGCGATGATGGATGTCGATGTTTTTCAGTTCGATTTTTTTGAGATGAACCTTTAGGGGCGAACTTTCTTCGTCTGTTGAATTGCTGGCAATGGCCCGTTCAAGGTTGCTTACCCCATCTTCGTGAATCACCAAATCAAAGAAGCCGTCTTCCACAACGAGACTCTGAATGTCGTAATTCCCGCTAACAATGTCCCAAAACTGAAAACCAATGTAGATATCGGCCACTTCCAAAAGGGCAGCTGCGCTATCGGCTTTGCTCTCGTGAAGGGCCACATCATCCACTTTCAAGGATATGTAAGGGAAGTTTTCAAAAGGAGCCAAATGCACATCGCCCACGCTTACCTTACCTTCGTAAGTGCTGTTCAGCTCGGTGATTTGAGCTTGAACGATGGCGTCTTGTTGGAAATACAAATAAGTGATTAAGGCTAAGATCAAAACTAAAGGGATGATGATCACCCCAACAAAAAGGCGCTTAAGAAAGGTTGATTTCATGTTCTTGGGAGAGCTTGCTTATGAATTGACTTTCGTTAAAGTTAATACACTCTTCGCTTCGCTTAGATAAAATGGCTTAAAAAAAAAGCTCCTTCCAAGCTGTAATTGGGCTAAAGCTACTGTTTGATGATCTGTTTTGTTTGACTTCCATTCGCACCGGTGAGTCGCAGAAAGTACATGCCTTGCTTTACATCACGGAGGTCTAAAGTCAGGGTATTTTCTCCCGATGAAAGCTGGTGTTGGCTTGTTGCTACTGCCCTGCCAAGTGGATCAAGGAGTTCTACCTGAAGTGCTGCGCTTTGAACAAGGCGCAACTTAATGTTCAAGCTCGCGGTAACGGGATTGGGATATACCTGAAAGTCAAAGTCGAGATTTTGCTCTGAATACGGCACGGAAACAATCACTTCAGAAAGTTCTGGTCGGTAAGTGGTAAGTACCTCTGTCATGATATCAATCTGACCAAAAGTGAAGGCGTTCTGACATGTTCCACTGGTGTAATCCATGTAGTTTTCTACCATGTTGGGTAAATCTACACCACCGATTTCATCCACGCAGGTGTTGGAATTGAGGTTGCAATCCCATTGTCCAGGTGCACTGCACAAAGGTGTATCATCAATAAAATCGTCAAGGCTGCAATTTCCATCACCCCAAATATGACGCAGCCCTAAATAATGACCCACTTCATGAACCAAAACCTTGCCTGAACTGGCTGAGGTGTTGAATACTTGATACGGACTTGGATAATTATTGGGGTTATTGGCTCCTATGGCCACATAGTGCATGATGACCCCTTGGCTAAAACCGCTCAAAGGTGCTGTGATTTCCGTCGGCCAATTAAAATGATCTATAGGAGGTGTTGCCAAACCCAAGTAAACAAGTTCTTCAAAATTGTTGATCTCGGGTTCTAAGATGCGCAAATCACCTGTCCAAATATTCAAGTATCGCTCGGTATCCCAAGCATCGGAACCGCCCTGTTCACTTTGGGTAATTCTAAAGAGGTTCAGAAACAAACTATCGGTAACCCATGCTGTAATTTCTGGTGTTTGAGAGGCATTGTAAGGTAAGATTCCCCCGAAATGCGCGATGTCGGTGCTGGTTCGGATAATGCCGTCAGTAGAACCTCCATTGGGGTCGGTTTCAGCCAAAAAGAACTCAATATTGGAATCGCCTACATAATCTAAAAACTCGACGCGGGTATCCACTGCATCGGGATTGGTGCGACGAAAAGCGTCGTTCATCACCTGGAGTTGATTTTCAATCACCTCGTCAGATAAATTTTCGCTTTCGTTGTTGTGCACGACATGAAACACCACTGGAATTCGATAAATGTTGTTGACCTTCTCAGCACCTTGATGCTTGATCACTTTTTTTAAGCTGAGAATGAAGTTATCCGACAATTCCATAAAATTCGCTGCTCTACCATCCATGTGCTTCATTAATTCAAAACTACCACAGCTGGGCAAAAGTGTGCTTTGATGGTTTTCTTGGTGATGATGTTCCAATACGACACCCTGAGCTCGTGCATCACTCAGAAAAATCAAGAAAAAAACAATCGGCAATAGGCTTGAGCTAAATTTCATGAGTTTTAGTTTCTGGTTGATAAATGGCTTGAAATGGATTCTTAGCTCTCCCTAAATTAAGTAATTCTTAGATTCAACTCGCTGCCTTGAAATCTCTTCAGCACAAAAGAAAAAGCAGCTCTTCCTAAGCCCTTAAAAAACGATTTTTTAAAAACGATACGCCACACTTCCCTTGGCAAAAAAGGGCGTTCCTGGGGTGAAGTGGATTTCTTCTACCGACTCCAATTCATTTTGCAAGCGCGACTCCGTGGCGAATTGGGTTTCGTTCCATTCGGTGTCGAAGAGGTTTTGAATTTGTAAACCGAAGGCAATGCGTTTGAACTGATAACCGGCATTCAAATCCACCACGGTGTAGCCTTCTGCGATGATGCTGTTGTTTTCGTTGGCCGGACGATCATCCATGTACCTCAAATTCATTCCTATAAACCATCCTCTGGGGTCGATCCACTTCAGGCTAGCCACGGCAGTGAGGTCGGGCGCTAAGGGGATGAAATTATCTCCTTCTGGATCGGCGGCTGAACGGGCGAGGGTGTAGTTGGCGTCGGCACTAATCAACAAGTGATCAAACAACTCATAACGCATGGAGAACTCCAATCCTTGTCGCTCGGTTCTTCCGCTGGGCTCAACAATACCCGCATCACCCACATAAACAAACTCCTGATCGAGGAAGAGGGTCCACACGGCGGCGTTCAAGACCATTTTCGGACGGGCTTTCCAAATCACCCCAAAATCTGCACCGTAGGCGGCGGGCAGGATGTCGCGCGCTTCATCAAAAAGCACTACCCTGGAATCGTTCGAATGAAAGCCCTTCCCTCCTTTCACATACCACTGCATTTCATCGCTTGGATTGAAGAGGATGTTAAGTTTCGGACTCCAGATTTCTTCGCTAGTTTGCTTGCGTTCATACAAAGTGCTCAGCGCATCTTCGTACTCAAACTCAAATCGGTCGAAGCGAATAGCGGGAACAAATACCCACTTCCCTATTTCCAACTTCATGCTGGTGTAGGCGCCGAGGTTGTTTTCCTGAACGTTTCCGCGCTGAATGTAATTCTG
>Ga0209652_1002850_pt1 | contig 13074 bp, 16 predicted proteins | sample SaaInl74LU_5_DNA_FD_184641 | JGI IMG/M metagenome (GOLD analysis project Ga0209652, IMG submission 184641) | Marine microbial communities from expanding oxygen minimum zones in the Saanich Inlet - ESP_74LU_5_DNA (SPAdes) (version 2) | ecosystem: Environmental > Aquatic > Marine > Intertidal zone...
TCCCCGACAAGACGCTGTCTCCTGAAAGAGCTTCTTCTAACCGCCTGTCCGCCGTCCGCCGTCCGCATCCTCCTCCCACCAATCACTAATTTTTTTTCCACACCACCGATCTCCTTTCCAAAGATCATTTTCATTTGTTCCGTCACATAACACTTCATCTACTTCATTAACATCATCATACATACAACCCAACCATGCCCAAGTCAAGGCGAGCTCAGAGAGGTGCGTCCATTCTGCTCTCCATCTTATCACTTGTTGTTTTCACCCCACGAGCTCGGAACTGCGCGCGTGCATCCACAGTAAAGACACGTATGTTTAGCGGTCTCCACCTGCCGATCTTGCACTGAAAACTTTCTCTCTCTTCATCGAGAGACCAAGTCCCCATGAGGCACAAGCATTTGGCTAAAAGCTCAATATCGAAAAATAGCCCCCTATCATTTATTTGGTATGGTTGTGGTCATTTTGGTTTCTACATTCCCACTCCTGGACGATGTGATGGATCGTATTGATTGCGCTTCGGCGTAGTTGGTAGGATGTATTACTTTTAGCGCCCTGGCGCAATGGCGTGTTGGGAGATAACCGTAGAACGCACATCTCTTATCATTCATTTGATATATATTATTTGCTCATCATGTTATCTAACGTTGCACTTGTTTGTTCCCATCATCACATACGCACACATCAACGTTATATAGTGGCACTCACCAAAACTGCCAAGAAAACAAGGGATCACAAAACCAACTACATCGAAATGGTCCGTGAGGCAATCGACGCAAATGATCGACTATACCTCTTCTCCTACGAAAACATGCGTTCCAACCACTTCAAGGACGTACGTCTACACTTCCGTGGCTCCAGCAGCGACAAGAACAGCATGAGCGACGAGAATGATAGCAGCAGTGGCACCGACGGAAGAATATTCCTCGGCAAGAATAAATTACTTCAAATAGCTCTCGGGCGTGGTCCCGAAGATGAATATTCAGACAACCTTCACAAGTTGTCCAAGATTCTATCTGGATCTGTTGGGGTTCTGTGTACCAATCAGAGTGCCTCTGATGTAGAAGAGTACTTTGCCAAGTTGGCAGTAGAAGATTTCGCACGAGCGGGAGCGATTGCTCCTCGGTCAGTTAGTTTGACAAAGGAGCAGGTGGAAACCCATCCTGTTAGCATGGTTGAACAATTCCGAAAGTTGGGCTTGCCTGTAGAAGTTAAGAATGGACGTGTCTCTTTTATTGGAGGACGGGAAGAATGGGAGGTATGTAAAGAAGGCAAAGAACTTAGTGTAGAGCAGTGCAAAATACTGGTTCATTTTGGTGTCAAGTTGGCAACATTCAAGATTGATTTAGTTTGCCGGTGGGAGAGAGAGGAGGGTTCAGTAGAAGAATTCTAAAGAAATAGTAGCATGTATTGTATTAGTAACTCTGCAGAGCTGTTGGTAGTATTCTTCTTTCGAACTCGTTATAACGTACCAAAGCAGAGGCTCGAACAACCAGCACGATGAGGCTGCTCCGAAATGGGTGGTTGGGAAATTGGAAGCAAGAAGCCGGCAACGATCAACGATGTACATTGTGTTGGCGATCTGGCGACAAAGAAAAGATGTGTGTCATTTATGAGCACACACGTCATCTTTGCCAAAAATGCCGATCACGACGTTGACATCAAAGCAATCAATTCATTAGATGCATCCATACCAAGTAGCAAGTTGCCAATAAGTAGGATTACATATTGGCAAGATGACTATCCGTATTCCAGCCCCAGCAATCGCCTTCCTCTTGGCACTGGCAACAGGCCAAAGCTGCGCCTTTGCCTCCCACAACATCCAAACTACCACACAAACCCATCGATCACTCCAAAGACCGACATCATCGCACCACAAATCCATCGACTTGCAAAACATTCACAAGACAAGATCATCAGCCGCAGCTCTACAACTACGTGCCGGAGCTACCTCCACTGATAACAACACCATCCCACCGCCACCACCAGCATCCAACCTCTCCATCATCAAATTCTACTTCCCCTGTCTCGCACTCTGGATCTCCGGCCCACTCCTCTCCCTCGTTGACACATCCTTCATTGGCCTCTCTGCCAAAGCCGGAGCAGTAGGCGGTGCCGGAAGTGCCGCCCAATTAGCAGCCCTCGGACCAGCCACGACATTTATCGATGGGAGTTTGTACCTCTTTGCTTTTTTGAATGTGGCAACTACCAATTTGTACGCTAGTGCCTTGGCCAAGGGAGCAGTCGAAAACACCAAAAACAAATCCAATAAAAGTGGTGTCGAAGAAAAGCCGGGGGAGGGGGTAGTACGAACAGCTGCCAAGACTAGTTTGTATTCGGGGATTGGTCTCATGCTATTCTTACTTGCTGTGGCACGTCCCTTGATTGCACTTTACATTGGGCCAGAGGCTGCTGCTTCTCCGGGATTGTTGGATGCGGCACATGAATATGTCAAGATTCGTGCCTTGTCCATGCCTACGTCGTTGCTTGGGGGAGTGCTGCAGGCTGCTCTGTTGGGGGCGAAGGATTCTGTGACTCCTTTGGTGTCAATCCTGTACTCAACAATTGTCAATGTGTCTGGTGATTACTTATTGGTGAGCAAGTTGCACATGGGGTTAAAGGGAGCTGCAATCGCAACATTATGCGCTCAGTTGGCAGGAACAATTGCCATGATTCCAGCAGCCCGAAGGAAGTTACTATCGAAGGGTTCCTCATTGGGATTACTCCCCCGTTGGATGACAAAACGTCAGCCGGATGAAATCTCTGCTCGAACATTCCTCAAGTTTGCTGCTCCGGTATTGACGTTGATTTTGGGTAAAATCTCGGCATTTGGATTCATGACGAATGCCGCGGCAGGACTTCCTGGACAACCGGCTACTTTGGCAGCACATCAAATTGCCCTGTCGTTATTCTTCTTTGCGTCTCCATTCTTGGAGGTTATATCACAAATTGCACAGGCATTTTTGCCCACGTACACTGTTCTGCCAAAGGAAGAACGGGGGAGAAAGGCAGATGTGGCAGAATGGCACGCGGCATCGGAAAGATTTGTATTCCGATTGGAGAAGGTTGGTTTGGGTGTCGGGGTGTTGATTGCCTCGGTGGTTGGATCGATTGTGGCATTTGCACCAGGTATTGTTACCAAAGATGCAGGTGTTCAAGCAGCTGCCAAACCACTTGCATTGATTTTGGCAGCAGGAGTATCTCTTACTGCACCCGTTGCTGTGTCAGAGGGCGCATTGATTGCTCGTAAGGAATTGACATATTTGGCAGGAGTATACTTCCTCAGTACGGCATTATTGCCTCCAGTGTTGAGGAGGATACGCAGCGGTGGAGGGCCGGTGTCTCAAGTTTGGATTTGCTTTGCGTTGTTCCAGTTGTTCCGATCTACTTGTTTCTTGGGTAGGATTTTGGCTACTCGGGGCAAGATTGATGCTGAATAAGGGTTTAATAGGTATTCGAAGGGGAGAGTCATTGAGTATACACCATACTTGAGGGAATATTGGGTAAAGTAAAGACTAGATTCTTACTTGATTCTACATCTACATGAATGCTCAATACATCTCAATCGAGATTCTTCAGATCTGGTAGTTCAAAGACGACGCGGAGATTCTCAGGCTTGACTTTGACGGGCTTCAAGCCTTTGCCTTCCAAATGCACCACGTAGCGATCGGTCGAGTCACAATAGTCTCTTACATCTCCAATCATCCCATTGAGGAGATCAGCCCTCTTTAGTCCAAAGAGCTCGACTGGTGTTCCATTGTGGCTTAGGTGAACTTGAGCACTGTCAACTTTGAAAGTTTGTTCTTCCTCCACCACTCTTGGCTCCTTGATGGGACCTTTTACTTTTAGGACACATTTCTCTCCGTCGTCTTCATGTTGCAGTGCTTCAAACCTACCTTCTTCGTACTCTAGAGAGACCCAACGTTGCTTTACTCGTTTCGATTTAGATGTGGCCTTGACTGTGCATCTATGATCAGGTCCATGGAGACGATGACTAGTTGTCACCATCTTGTCCAACAATCGTTCGGCTTCGATGGTGCGATAGGCATTATAAAGGACGCTGGCAAGGTCAATGCCTGCATTGATTGTGCAAACATCATTGCCATCTTCGACACAGCAGTCATATTTTTCTCGATATAGTTTGATCTCTGCTTCTTTGTCTTGGCGTCCAACGCTGCCACGAAGCTTTGACTCGATTCGTCCGATCCTGATATTCATTTCTCTCATATCCAAATCATAGTTCCCTCCCATTATCCTGTATTTATTTCTAGCTTTCTGAAGGAAAGACTTCGCCGTTTTCAACCCTTCGTCAGAGCTTATGCCCTCATAAAATCTTGCACTACAAACGTATGCTCTAGCTTCAACCATACCATAGAGGAGATCCCAATCCTGTATCTTCTCGTCGATGGATGCGATCAGTTCGGTGACAAGCTCCTCACCCTCAATTCTATCTGCCTCAATGCTCGCATCAAGTTCAAGTAGTCTGCCCATTGCGTCTGTCATCTGAAGAGCCTTATTCAAATTCCCATCTGGGAATAAGCTATCATTGAGTGCCATGAAAGCTTTCAGTATGTCGTTTCGGAGGTCGCCTTGATAGTCTTGTTTGCAGTTGGGACATTTGAAGAAGGCGTCGCTATAGTTTCTCACCGCTGCGCCTGCAACCCCACCATTTGCTTCCTCACGCTGAATAATCTGCGTAGCCATGCTCTCGGCATACTCGATAATGCAGGAGAGATGGGCAAATCCAGAAGATCCTCGGCACGAACAATTTCGAACAAGCGGCGCTCCCGAATCGTCCGGCCCTTCCTCGAGGCATAGCCAGCATGATGCTCCGTCGGGAGGAGGTGGAGCTACGTTGGCGGATGGTGAGGAAGACGATGGAGATGTGCTGCTCATTATGATGGTTGGCGTCGAGGGTAGAGATGGGGAGCAATGACAAGCGCTTCTCAAGCTACTTCGTCAAGATCTCCAGAAAAATGAAAAGGGAGGAGAGAGGATAGAGGAGAGGACGCAAAAAAATGAATTTGACTGAGATTGAGTTGTTACAATATTCAAATTACGGTCTATTTGGGGGTTATTCATAAATAGATATCATCCAAAAACGACATTAATAGCCAGTATTAATGTCCAGTGCTGTATTTCTATATTATATTCCCTTTCTAGATATGTCACCATCGCGTGACATTTGAATCATTTTGAATAATTTTGAATTTTGTTCCTCTTCCTCGCTCATCGCTCAAAACACATCACTCGATCGAAATCTTTCCGTTGTGCCCATTGATTGTTGTACTAGACTATCTCTGTCCGGGTGACACTCTACTACCAATATATGCAGCAGAAAGAGAGAGAAGAACGATCATGAAATTTATATTACTGCTATCAATCTTAGACGCAGCGGCAGCGTTCACTTCTCCTTTTCGCCCCACCACAACAATCATCACCACCACAAAACAACAACATCCTAATCATGACCACCGCCTCTATTCCACCTACGACACAGACTACTCCGAAACCACCCTAATCGACATCGATGAAGAAGCCCCACGTGACATCCCCTCCATGGAAGCATGGTCCTACGAAATGGGCGCCCAACGTACCGACGGATTCGCACTCACCACTGATGATGGAGGATATAACGTCTATGCAATGACAAATGTCGATTTGCCAACTGGTTCACCCATACTAACAATTCCAGAACACATGATATTAAGCAGCAACAAAGCCATGGCAGAATTACGAACGAGTGATATGAGTGAGGCAGAAAAGATTGTCAAAAGTGTCAATGCCGAATCCGAATTTCGTCATTATTATCTCATGTTGAAATTATTAGTGGAGTATGAAAAGGGGATGGAGTCACCGTGGTATCAATGGATGAACTCCTTACCAAGATATTATACCAATGCAGCGAGTATGACACCCTTTTGTTGTTTGTGTTTACCTTCATTGATGAGGAAGTTGACTGTGCAGGAACGAGGATATTTGCAACGGTTGGGTGTGTCGAGTATAAAAATGGTTCCCTATTTGAATGAAGATACCAAGTATGATGTGGATTTGTGTACGTGGGTGTATCAGATTGTTTATACGAGGAGTTTTGAGACTGCGGATGGGGATTTGAAGATTGTTCCTTTGGCAGATGTAAGTGTTATGCATGTCAGATGAGTGCATCTAACTGTGTTGATTCTTATTTTGTCATGTCTAACGATCCAACTCTTTCTAAAAGATGTTCAACCACGGAGCCTACCCAGAAGTAGAATCATCCTACGACGAAGAGGGCAACTACTACGCATACACAACCTACGATGTACCCGCCGGCTCTCCTCTCCGAATGAGCTACGGTGATCCAACAAATCCATCATTTCTATTTGCTCGATACGGTTTCTTGGATGAATCTACCGAAGCAACATTTTGCAAAATCATACCAGAACATATTAACAAAGACATGGAAGAATTGGGATATGCTCACAATCGAATGTTGTTTTACAAAGATGGGAATGTATCGGAAGAAGTGTGGGACATATTACTCTTTCAACACGTAAGTTCGACAAAGATTGGGGATAAACGAGCATTAATGGAAGCTCATCGTAGCGGGGACTATGCAACGAAACAAATGCTTCATGAGAAATATTATGAGAATACCTCTGCGATGTTATTGGAGCATCTTGAATCGTTTTTGGAGCAGCTTGAAAAGTTGAGTAGCAAGGCGGGTGAGAGGCAGAGAGATTTGGGAGATCATCCGAGATTGCCTCTTATTTTGGCACACAATGAGTTTGTGAAGCAAACCTTCCTTGCGGTTCGAATGCAAAATTTTGGTTATTAAAGTGGCTGTGGACGATTGCTCTTTTTGTAAGTTCGTAGGAATATAGATAGGTTGTTGAGATGGAGCTCTTGACTTAATATAATCTCTGTGTTATCAGCATATTGCTTCTTTAAATCAAGCTACTCCCTGTCCACAAACGTCATCTGTAACGAACGAACCTCACTAGTCAAGAACCAACTCCTCAATTCCTCCTCTTCAATATCCATAACAGCATTGAGCAAAGTAAACAAATACGCCGAATGACAAACAATTGCAATTTCCTTCTCTGGTCTTGATCTCACATACTCTGTCAAAAATTTGTATATCCGTTCCGACTTTTCCAACAATGTCTCCCTTCGATCACCATATTCATCCCAAAGCACATCCTCATCGTGTTCAATGTCATCAAAGTTGATCTCGGAATAATCTGCCTTGATATCTGTAATAGATCTACGTTTGTTCCCAACCAATAAACCTAATTCTTCTCTACATCCTTCATGAGAGACCCAAGGTACTGAATTGACATGATCACGGAATGATAATTTGGCAGTTTGAATACACCGTAACATAGGTGAAACAATCACAAGATCGGGAGAGAGGGAATTGCACAAGTCTCGTTGACTACTGCACTGCTGCATTCCCAAAGCAGTGAGTGGAGGATCTAAGAATTCAGGCCTAACCACAGGATTGAGATTTGGATCAGCACTATCAAAGTCAATCGGTTTCCCCAACTCACGCCACATGTCACAAATTAAATTATGATATCCTTGTCCATGTCGTTGAAAATGAATAATCTTTGTATTGGCATCCAACATCTCCTCACTACCATCCTCCTTCTTTTCTTCCAAGACACAATCCCCCAAACCACAATTCTCTGATAAACTCGTCCCCACAATCTTCACTGGCCGTTCCACATCCAACGCACCCAACTCTTGCAATTTCTTCCGTTGTGTAATTGTAAATTGCTTTGCGGCATTGATTGCCACCTCACTCCATAGGGAGGACCGTGGTGAGTCTTCTTCATTGGAGATTGTGCAGAGTACCTCGGCTGTGCCGGTGGATGTTATTTGTGTTTCACATATCTCTTTTGCTGCAGCAGAGGTTGTTGTGGTGGTGGATGAAGCTGCTGCACGTGTGTTTTGGAGCATGTTCTTTGAGGCGAATGCTGATGAAGTTTTCATCGTGATGATGTTGTGGAGTACAAGGCACTGGTAGCAGCTGCGGAGCAATCTCATCACTGAACAACTATTATCAGGTCGTCTTCTTACATACTATGAGTGAAACTGAAATTCACAACTGCTAGCGACCAAAGCGGACGTCATTGAGGAAAGCTGCCGCAAATCAAAAATCAAAAACGAAGAACACGTATGCGTGTGTCACGAAATGTATCGATATATTGTCATCATCTGCACTGTCAAGAAGTACAAACAAGTTCCATGTGGAATGGAATGTCAATTTTTCATTTCAGCGCTTTCATTGATGAAAGTGTAACCGTGGAGTGATTGGATTGCATCGTTTTGATAAGCAATCGTTTTATACAAATCAATACTTATTCGGTCGACAATGAAGTTTAGTAGATCTTCGGCCCTCTCATTCTTTGCCGCTGGCGTGGCAGTTGCTACAGCATCATCAGCTCCCGGTGGCGGCGGTGGGTATTACGGTGGATATCATCCTCAACAACAGCAGCAACAGCAGCAGCAGAGATATGGTGGTGGTGGATATGGAAACAATAATTACAATCCTCAGCAATACGCTCAACAGCAGCAGCAAACTGGGCAAGGACAACAGGGAGCAGCTCAACAGCAAAGTAGTAACGAATCGACACAAAACGTCGACGAAAACAAACCCGCTGCAGATTCATCACAACCAGCAGCAGATCCAAATGCTCTCCCCTCTCCATGGCAAGAACATCAGGATCCATCGTCAGGGAAGAGTTATTATTACAATCCGGAGACTAGTGTGACTCAATGGGAACGTCCTGTCGCACCTGTTGCTGTTGCTGCTCCTGCAGTAGTGGAACCACAGGCTGCCAAAACGGAGGGAGCTCCTACCGAATCTTCGGAGCAGGCCAATTATGCTGGAGGTTATCCAAACAACAGTGATGCCGGTAAGATTGCCGATGGTGGAAGTGCTGCAGATGGAGTAATCAACAACAGTGAACCCGTCAACAATCAAAGTGGTGGACAAGAAGTGACACACGATGGTACAATGGATCCATTTTCGAGTGCCTTTGCTAGTAACAACAACAATGGTGGTGGAGATGGAGCAGAAAGTAATCCAGCAGCAGCAGAAATAGAAACACCAAGTAATGAGCAAAAGAATGAAGGTGCTGGACAACAACAAGCACCGGCGGGTACGAATTGGCCGAGTATGCAGCAGCAGCATGGACAGCAACAGCCTGGTGGGTCGGATGGACGTTCTCCTTATGGAGTGCCAAATCAACAGCAGCATCAGCCGCCTCAACAACAGCAGCCAAATCAGCAACCTCCGCAGCAGTTCCCTGGTCAGCAGCAACAACAGCAGCAGCAATGGGGAGCACCTCCGTCTCAGCAGCAGCCACAGCCTTGGGGAGTGCCACCACAACAGCAGCAGCAACAACAACAAGGTGGGCCTCCTGAACAGAAGGCTCCCGAGCAAAAGACTCCTCCTCCCAAGGATGAAAGTCCAAAACAGCCGGAACAGCAAGGACCTCCTCCTTCACAGCAGCAGCCACCGCAGTATCGGATGCAGCCACTCCAGGGACAGCAGCAGCAGCAGCAACCTCCAGCTGCTCAACAACCTCCTCCTCAGCAGCAGCAGCCACCTCAACGGCAACAACCTCCTCCTCAACAGCAGCAGCAGCAGCCTCCCCAGCAACAGCAACCTCCTCAACAACAGCCAGGTTGGCAAAACCGTCAGCAATATCCTCCTCAACAATTCCAATCCGGTGGTCCACCCCAACACCAACAACCTCGTCCTGGCTACGGCATACCTCCACCCCAAAGAGGAGGACCCCCACAACAACAGCAACAACAACAACCAGGAGGATATCCCGGACAGGGTTACCCACCCCAACAACAAGATCCACGTTATCAGCAGCAGCAATATGGTCAGCAGGGAGGATGGAATCCTCAAGGTCCACCTGGCCAACCACAATCACCCTACGGTAACTTCAATCAACAACAGCAACCCCAAGGACCGGGTGCAGGTCAACTAGTCCAACAACGTACCGAAGAATTGGGTAATGCCGTGAAAGAAAAGTGGGGTCAAGCATTAACAGGATTGAGTTCGTTTGGTAATCGTACCAAGGAGCTTGCGGAGAATACGAGTAAGCAGATTGGGGATACTGCGACTAATGCTGCCAGTGCTATTGGGGAGACGAGCACTGGTGAGTAGAAATGGATTGTAGTGTGTGATGTTGACTCGTGCTGTTTCGTTTTAGTTTTCTTACTTTGGTACGTTTGCGTTTCTACCCTCTTTCTCTCAATAGGTATTTTCGGAAGACTTCGTAGTAGAGTTGATCAGGTTAAGGGATCAATATTCGAGAAGGACAACAACCAAGGACAAGGGCCAGGATACTCATTGAGTAACTACGGTGTACCACCTCCTCAACCTGGACAGGGAGGACGCGGTGGCCCTCCACCTCCAGGATACGGAAGACCTGGTCCTCCTGGACAGTATCCTCCTCAAAATTATCCTCCACAACAGCCAGGAGGAGGAGAAGGAGGACCACCTGGCCAAAGGCAGGGGTTTGTTCCAAGACCTGGTTACAATGCACCATACCCACACCAAGGTGGACCTCAGGGAAGCCAGCAAGGTCCTCCTATGCAATCTCAATGGGGACAGCAAAGGCCTCCAATGCAGCAGGGACAGCAAGGGGGAAGACCTCCGATGCAGCAGCAGGGGCAACAAGGGCAAGGAGGACGGCCTCCAATGCAGCAGCCACCACAGCAGCAACAACAAGGGCCCTACGGACAGCAATATCCTCCTTACAACCAACAGCAGCAATTCCCACCAAGACCGGGCCAGCCTCAGCAGCAACAACAGCAGCAGCAGGGTTCCAACAATCCGGCAGACCACCCAGCTTGGAACCAGTAAGCCGTGACTCTGGGAACGATATAGATAGCTGCTAAATATAGACTATAAAATCAATGGTAGTAATGCACTTATTTGTCCTTCTTAGACTCCTCCTCTTCCCTTGAAGGAGCCAAAGGCCGAATAGGATCCGTACTAGGCAAAGCCAACCAAAACACCACCACAAATAATGTCAACAACGCAAACAAACTCCAGGGCATGTACGTAATAAACAATTGCGAGAATTCCTCCAAGGGATTCTTCGGCCCCTTTTCTTGCAGTCTAGATTCAATCTCACCATCTTTCACAGCCTTCATAAACTCGGCTACACTCAGCACTGACGAATCCTGCCAGTAGGTACGTTCGGGTGCATCCAAAATGACAACTTCTGGTAATCCCGCCTTGGTAATACCAAATTGAGAAACAAATTTCTCCCATTTGATCCCATCCATTGTTCCCCATACGTAGTCTTCTTTATATTGTCCCGATACTGCATATTGCTTCATTTCTTTACGGAATTTGGAAGTTTTGATTTCCTCATTTGGATTGTACACTCCAATGGCAAGTGGTTTACCACGTCGACTTGCAAATCGAAAGTTATGCCCACCCAACTCGGTCATGACGGCAATATTAGTCTCTTTGATAAATTCCGCAAATGCTTCTGTATTGATTACATCCCCAGTTAAAAACTTGGTAGGTACATCCTCCTCTATACGAGCAATGAATCCAGCATCTGGGATTTTGTTCGTTTCACCCACTCCTAGAACCTTGGCAATGGATGCCTTGTCAATAGATGGTGATAATAATCCGAACGATCCTTGAGCTTGATACTTTCGTGCCACTTGACCAAAGACACGTGTTCGTTCGGTAGATTGGAGTAATTTGGTAGCCTCCTTTTCTTCCTCTGTAGCACCCGATTTATCAATTCCACTCTCTTCCTCTTCTGTCTGCTCTTCAGGATCATAGACTACATACGCCACAGCCCCATTCTTACCCCCCACCAAAATCTCATAAACCCTCCCAACATCCTTCACTACCTTCACAGCACTCTGACTCATCTTCTCCCCAAAACTAACAATACTGTCCAAATCCCTCCCAAGCGGATAATCACTAAACTCCCCATCCCGATAATACTTTAAAGTCGGATACCCCCTCACATCGAATTTACCCTTGCATATTTTCTTTTCGATAGTGCAGTCGATTTTACCAATGGATAATTTGCCAGCGAGGTGGGAGGCAGCTTGGTCGAGGATGGGTGAGAGGGCGACACAGTGGCCGCACCAGGGGGCGTAGAATTTGAGGAGCCAGAGTGTGTTGGCGCTGTCGGTTGTGACAGTTGAGTCGAAGGTTTTGGTGGTGAGGGGGATTACGGTGGAGTGGGGTGTGCCTATTGGGGCGGCGGTGGTTAGTAATGATGATGTGGATAGTGTGCCCAGGAGGAGGAGGGCAGCGGATAGAAGGAGCGTGGAGAAGGCCGTCATGGTGTTGACAAGATTTTTGGATCTTTGATCTTTGAGATGCTTTGGTTTTGCGTTTTGCGCCTTTACAACTTACTCCTACAACCAGATCGTATCTATCTGGTAAATAATATCTATGGATGATTTTGCGGCATACTTGGGTCGCTTATCAGATAAATTGAGTACCGTAATGAAAGTCTATACCAATTCCGCTTTGCAATCGATCTTATCAAACAGTTTAAACCCCTTTAAATAAAGATCTTTCTCTCATTGCCTACGACGGAATTCTTTGATAAATAGGCGGGAAAATCGGAGTTTCAGCTGCTTTCCGCTTGCGTGTCTTTTGGCCAAATTTGGCCTCCTTCCGGCCGAAGCGGATGAAGCATGCACTTCTACAACCACCACGCAAGCACAAGCAGCAGACGCTATCTAGTACTACACCAAGCGAGGACTTTCCATCACTACACCACAAAACCTTCATACTACATTGCACCAACATGAAGATCCAATCATCTCTCCTCGTCCTCGCCGCCATGGTCGGCTCCGCCACCGCAGCCAACAAACGTAAGCGCGTCTTCAAAATCTACTCTCGTGAGGAAATCCAAGCCGCCGAAGCAACACGTTCCCTCCAAGGTGGCGGAGGCAAAAACCAAGGTGGAGATAACAAAGATCCAGCACCCGAGGTCGTGCCTGCAGTAATGTCCATGTCCATGACATTGAGTCCGTCCGGATCCCCTACCGATGCATCTATCGAGACGATTATTACTTCTG
>Ga0209652_1002851_pt1 | contig 13073 bp, 10 predicted proteins | sample SaaInl74LU_5_DNA_FD_184641 | JGI IMG/M metagenome (GOLD analysis project Ga0209652, IMG submission 184641) | Marine microbial communities from expanding oxygen minimum zones in the Saanich Inlet - ESP_74LU_5_DNA (SPAdes) (version 2) | ecosystem: Environmental > Aquatic > Marine > Intertidal zone...
AATTATACTACTGCCCCTCCTCCGCCGTCCACCAACAATTATTACAATGGGGGCGGCGGTGGTGGCAGCGGCAGTGTCAATAATCCACTAAATTACAATGGTGGAGGCAGCGGTGGATATTCATTAACAATGCCCGCCTCACCAATTCATCAACCCACAACAACTGCTGCATCAGTGGCGGGGGGACAATATAATCCGCCTCCCCCTCCTCCAATAAATGGGGGGGAACATCAACATCATCATCCTCAATCGCAATATCTGCATTATGAAACTGCAACTGCCGCTGCAGCGGATCCATTTGCAGATTACAATGCCTATTTTAATAACAGCAGGCAGGGGGCGATTGGTATGCAGCAGCAGCAACAACAACAACATAATCATTACGCGGAGGAATTCTGTGATGCGTTATTACAAGGGTTGGATGAACCCAGTTTAAATTCACTTCATCAGGGTGTAGCAGGGGGTGCACTTGATGCCAACTTTAATAGCTATCAACAACAACAACAGCAACAGCCGTTTACAACAATGAGAGGAAATGGTGGGGGAGGAATGTACATGGACATGGGAGGAGGACAATCAGATGGTCATCAAACTGCGGCAAACTCTTATACGACAAACATGTACATGGCAACTCAACAACCACAACAACCACCACCACAACCACCAACACGAAAACAACCCTCACGACAACGTTCCTCCCGCTCCAAACGAGCCGCCTCCACAACCACATCATCAACCACAATCTCCTCCACAACCTCCTCCTACTATAACCGCTCCCCCAACGAAACCGACCACTCCTCCCAACCAGTCCAACAAATCGACCCCCTCCTCGAAACAATCACCCTCAAAGTCTCCTCCGTCTCCCTCAACCCCCTATCCGGAAATCAGGTAGTTACCCACATTCGCACCAAAACGGACGATGTCACCACCCGTTTCATCCCCTGTGTCGACTTTCTCGTCAATTGTCAACAAGAACTCCGACAGGGACTCCAAGTAGCCCAACGACGACGTGTCACCAATCACGGGAGGGGGACTAGGACCACACAAAACATGACACCTCGCCAATTCCACAATACCTACGTGGCACCGTTACCGAGACGATTTGAACGATCGAATCAATCCATCATGGCACGTGACTACTTGACCTCGGCAAAAGGACAATTGCAACTTTTAGTGAAAGAAAGTGCCGCGGCTATCCCCCAGGGATGTGATCATGTCAAGAATGCTTTCCTGGGAGGTATGCGCGAAAATGAATCATGGGGATTACGCAAATGGCTCTCCAAACACGGTGGTGCGGGAAGTATCTGCAATGATTTGGAAGAAGTCATGCGCACCGTCAAGAATTTGAAAAAGGAGGAACTTACCACGAAACGGTTGGCCGAGATGTTACGTCCAATTGCCAGTCAGGCACATGAACGGCTAAAGAAGGATGTCCCCCAAGCGTATCAGGAGCAGAGTTCGGCTCATCCGTACTTGCCATTTTTTCATCGGTTGGAGGCGTGTTTGAAACAAATGGCCACGTATGATCCGGAAGATGATGATGTGATTTGTTTGGACGATAGTGAGGATGAAGAGGATGTGGTGGCGGTTGTGGCGAGTAAGAAGTGTCCTATGAAGAGTAGTAGTAATTCGGCTGTGAAGGAATCGAGTTTGAATTCGACTCCGGTGAAGAGGAGGAGTGAGTATGATAATGATTATTCTATGGAGGAGAGTAGTTTTAAGAGGTCCAAGCCGGATGGGAATGAGGAGATGATGACAACGACGACCAAGTCTCCGACGAAGAAGGGAAGTCAAGAGATTATTTGTTTGGATAGTTCAAGTGACGAAGAAGAAGAGGATGATGTTAAAACACCACCACCACCTCAAGCAGCCATGCCAGCAGCAGCCACTACAAAACCCCTGGCTACTACCAAAACCAGTGGACCAGAAAAATGGAGATGTTCCGATTGCACATTTCTAAACTCGGCATCCTCCGCACGATGTGAAATGTGCCAAGATGACAATTCCGACGGTGCGGACGAATTGGCAAATTTCTTAGGTGGTAGTTTCTTGGTGGGGGATGGTTCCGGACATTCCTCCTATCCAGTACGAGAATCACCCCAATCTACTAGTGCCTTACAAGCGGCAGATGCACGTGAGTTGGAATGTCTTGCCCAGCACATTTCTCTGGGTGGGAATTTACCATTGCCGGCATTGCAGCATCAGAAAGATCGATTTTGGGGTGCTCCGGACAAGTTTCCGCGGCTGCTTGCCTTGTTTCGTACGATAATACAACATCCATCGTCACATCGATTTGTCGAGCCGGTGAATGAAAGTCGTTTGTTCGTCATGGGAATGCCATCGTACACTTCGGTCGTGAAACATCCAATTTGTTTCCATGCAATCGTGTTGGCATTAAGTCGAAGTGAAGATGCAGTAACCTACCCTCACCTATCAACACGGCTGGCAAACGGTGAACTTGGCATTGACGGATTACAAGATTGGAATATGTGGAATGGACTCCATCTCATTGAAGCAATTGATTTGGTATTCTTGAACTCATTGGCATATGATGGAAATAATGATGCTAATAACCGATCGGAAACGGAATTGCTGAGAAAGGTGCTGTGGGATGGAGTGAATTCGATATTAAAGAGTTTGCAACCTCATGAGAGGAAGAATCATTTGCCGAGTCGTCGTGATGAAACGAGTAGTTTTGTGATACGGTGATGTGCAAATGAAGGAAAAGACTTATATTTCTCCTGCAAGTAATGTAACAGTATCATGTATTGTAGACTTCCTACATAACTAAAATATATAGCATTGGATATCGCAACATAGCTGTTCGAGACTGTAGCTGTGGAAAATTTCGGCATTTTCTCAAATTATTTACGACATCTTGATGTTGATCTGTGCTTGTAAATTATTTGCTATGTTGAATTTGTTGAAGTCTATTTGATTAGCATTTTATGTTACTATTGATCACACTTATTAGTGTTATGCAAAACGTAAGAAGCTTAGTCTAAGATTTGAGGGGTTTGTACGTCAGTTCAATCAACTCTTCAACTCATTCACTTTTCACTTCAACCTCTCTTCTTTGCAATCATCTGGGCCTGGCGGACGGAATAAGGAGTGCATCAAACCGCAAAGATAGAAGTAGCCAGTAACAATGAATTACCTGTGGCATCTGTTATTACTATCAACAATGAGTGCCACAACTACACACGCCCTCTCAACATCAATTGTGGTAGTCGGGCTAAACGCTGCTCTACAAAAAAGATTCATTCTCCCTCCCAACACGAACCTGGAGCCAGGCAATGTTCATCGCGCACATAACTCGGAGACAGGTGTCGGTGGCAAGGGACAAGACGTAGGCGTTGCCATGTCGTGTTTAATGTCAAAGGAGAAACAGCCACGTGATGACAAGGTTTTGTTGGCTCAATTTCTTGGGATGGGTCCGGAGGGTGATGCTGTGTCGGGTGCCTTGAGGCTAAGGCGTGGACTATCGGATAAATTGACAATCCGTAACGCTGCTCCTCTAAGAACGTGCACTACGATCGTAGGAAAGGACTGTGCTACTGAATTAGTTGAAACTTCGGGGGAAGTCACTAAAGAGGAACTAAAACAACTCGGACAGAAAGTGGAAAGTCTCGTAAACGATGGTGGCATGGCTTCAGGAGTCTGCATAATGGGATCAATGCCTCCAGGCTGTGGGGATGATACCTATGCCCAATTGTCGGAAAAGATGGTTGGAAAAGATACTCTTGTTCTGATTGACTCTGTAATTGGACTCGATGCACTGCTCAAAGCATTAAACACTTGCTTTGAAAGTGATGATCGAGAAGGTGGCGCTGTATTGAAATTGAATGCAGCAGAACTATGCAAATTAGCCGGTGCGGACAAAAGTGAGGCAGAGAAGGTCACAATAGAAGAACTTACAGCTGCAACAAGTGGATTTCTTAAAAAATATGAGTGCGCAAGCAGTGCTTTGGATTATCTTTGCGTCACAGATGGCAAGTTTCCGGGCTATTTGGTCGAGGTTCCAAAGGAGTCAACAACAGAAAACAAGATTAACTTCATCCAGCTACCTGCAATAGATATATCGAAACAAGTGAAAGGTGGAATGCTATATCCCATCGGCGCCGGAGATACTGTTGCCGCTGGAACTCTTGCGGCGTGGCAATATTTACATCATGAACCAAAGGCTGGTGAAGACAATAATTTCTTTGGAGTTGTACCAAAACAGGTAGGAAGCATTTTATCTTCTGTAAAGTCAAAGTGGTTGAGTGATGCATCCTCTGATGAAAAAAGTATCAAGATGGCTACATCTTTCGCATTCGGACTATCTTGTGGATCAGCTAGTTGTTTGCAACAGGAGAATAGCGTTTTCGACGTGGATGATGCAGTCCGTTACTTTAGTGAGATGGATAGTCCAGTTATTTAGTGAGAGTTATTTAAGAAGTTAAAGATTTCAACAGTATTTATCCTTAATTGTGCTCAGACGAACTCAGTGCTAACAGTAAGCTACCATTGAACGACGAAGCAACTCCCCTTGTAGACGGCACAAGACGCGCATTCAATTGACAAGGATTCAGCCTATCATTGTTGCTAAGAACATACTCTCTCATGGATGCATCTGGAAAGAAGCTGGAAGGATCGATTGTCACGTTGACCATTTGACCACTTCTGATGGCGCCCAGAAGCGCATCTCTGTCGCTTGGATCTTTCACAAACACAAAAGTGCCATCAGTGCAACCTTCTTGAAGAAGACTGTCTACGAGGCCATACTTGCCAGGCAATTTCTCGAGTAGAGCCAAGGAGCGAGACAGAAGAATCTCAAACTCTCCTATTTGATTGCATGCCTCTTCACACTTTGCTATTGTGTCTGTTGCAAGATGACTTAATAGATCTGATTTTCCGCCTGGTGTGTTAGGAGCTACTTGATCCGAAGAATCTTTGGTGAGCGCCGCAAGAGCAAGGTCGATTGCATCATCAAGATTTCGAAAACCTTCAGCGAGGATGTGAATTTGTCTTGCTTGTTTGGAAGCAGCCGACAACACAAATCTGGCATTAGATAAGTTCACAGCCAATACTTGGTTCATCAAAAGAGCTGGATGTATTGTTTCTAATGAATGGAGCATCATCTCAACAGTGATGTATGGATTGAAAAGAGGATCTTGCTCAAAGGCAGCTTCTGCTTCTGCTTCGTCCCAACTGTCCTCCCAAAAGGCACGTAGATTCATCAAGAGGCTTATCGCTTCTGACGCTTCTTTCAAGGCAAAAGTTTTCTCTTGCTCGGGAGATAACTCTGAACGGATCTCAGCCTTACGCTTCAAACTATCTTCATTTAGTTCTTCACCTAGGGGGTTTTCCGGATTTCCGTACCAACGCACGAAGTCCTCAAAGACAGCTCCTTGATTGGCGGCTTTGAAAGAGGACATATCGCTGAGAAGTTTCGGCTTTTGAAGACGCTGCGCGATTTTGATGCGGTCTTGGATTGATAGTGGATCATCTTCTTTTCCTCTGTCTAAACCCAACATTTGTTTGTGCTTTACTTCTTCCTCATCTGTAAGTGGCGTCGTTCGCTGTAAGTACGGTGCATACACTTGATTGCCAGACTCGATCAAAGGCATCGCATACGGAACGGGACACCTTGCGCCAACGCGAGAATGTCTGGTGGCGGTGGATAAAGCAGCTCTTTGCCGCAGCATCTGTTCAACATTGTCGCTGTCTTTTTCATCGAAAGATACATATTCCATAGTGGCATCGTAAAAGTCTTCACCATCGCTGCTATCATCAGATCCAGATCCATAATCTATTTTTTTCATTTTCTTATCAAACAAGTACTCGGTGTACAACTTGCACTCCATACAAATGTTGAATACCTGTAGTTTCTGATTGATCAGGCAGTGCTCTCGCAATGGATCAGGCTCTGATGAGTTGACGAACGCAGCAAGGTCTGCACGGTGGCCGAGCACATGTATATCTGATTGATTAATGCGCCAATGTGAATGATCTTGCCCCTTGTCCCTGTCGTCAATATCGAGACCAGGAATAAAGCCGAGATTAGGTAAACTTTCGTTACGATCCCATCTCGTTCGTAAATCTTCAACAAATGAAAGCCAAAGTCGCATCATGGAGGGAGGAGTGCGTAGTTTTGCCATGTGTGCGAAGAGAATAGAGAGAAGACGCCCAGGAGGAGCCGCTTTTCCTTCCGCTCGATGATTCAAGTTCACCGGCATGTTGCTGCCCGCATTGCTGTTCGGAAAGGATGCATTTTTTGGAGGTTCAGGGTATGATGTGGACTCGATATGGAAATCAGATCCACCAGAGACTATCTTGGTATCACGCCAATCTAAAGCATCTAACAACCTCTCAGTTACAGATCCAATGTTAGCCATTTTAATGGCCTCACGCAACTTCGTTTCCGATTCAGGTATTTCTACATCTTCCATCTCAGGGGATGGCCTACTTGTAGGCTTCCTCTTCCTGGGACTGAAATTAGAGAGGACATCGGTCTTCGTTAAATGCCCTGGTAGAGTATCCAACCCTAAAGTTCCACAACGAATCAATGCAGCAAGAACACATCTCGTGTTGGCAGAGAGAGTTGCACAAGGCGAGTTATTATCAAACGTCGCCGACGCAAAGAAAATTGGCTCTCGGGGATCGCCTACACTTTGATCATTCACTCCCACCCCAATAGGATTCAACGCTGCACTCTGCAGAGCGTAATCCATTTCAAACAGCTCAGCTGGTGAGGGAGCAATTGCAGAACGCCTTTTCAACGGCAATTGAAGCAATGGAGTGGAGGCGGGAGCGGTAGAATCAGAATCGATAACGCTCCTACGCCTGGGAGTTTCAAGGCGGATTGAACCCCACGACACAGATGCGGAAAGTGAGAAGAGTGGATTACCTTCAGAAGGGCCCCACAGCGGAGATGATTGTCGCCAGAAAAATCCTCTTGAATTCGTAGACGCGCGTTCCAGACATTGCAATGCTTGAATTTGGCATTGTTCTCGGTAAACCTCCACTTCTGATGCGGTACCTGTGTTGCTCTGTCCAGCTTTTCTCCATTCTTGGTATGTTTCATTATGAGTGTAAACTTCGTTTCGGTTCCAACAATAACAGTGCCGCGCTGCGATCAAGGCAACCTTTTCATTTCGATGGGATGGGCAATGTGCCAACATTACCTTGGCTAATCCATCCAAGGTCGACAAGTGTGTGGGCAAGTTGTCTTGTTCAGAGATCGAATAAACTCGATGAGTCGATCGAAATGTAGATGTTTGACATGTACCGACGATAATGGGTGATGACAAGAACAGGTTACTTTCCTCATCGTAGTTTGCCCCCCTCTGATCTTGAGGAGTAGACGGTGTAATCCAAGTAGGCGCGGCACACCGCCCACCCTCAAACAACATTGATCCTCGCTTTTTGGACAAGACGCTGTCAATTGAACCTCCTTTGTACTCTCCCCATATTCCAAATACGGGAATGTTACAATCATTCTCTGATGCGGCAAGACTCACAGCGGTGTGGAGAATTGACCTAAGCGCAGAAATGACTTCATTATTCATCTCCTGCTGGTTGAGGTGGATATAATCTTCCACAAATACTGAATCATCCTCGTATGAACCACTCCCTTCTACTTGTTGCATGTCTTCGTCAAATGAATCACTCTCTGCATCAAGCATTCTATTGGTTGTGTCACTATTATCATCAAAGGGTGAAGGTGATTCCTTTTGTATTTGAATGTCACTTTCAAAGTCAATAACTTCCTCTTTTTCTAAGTCTATTTCCTTTCGCATTTTACTTTGCTGCTGCTTCTTCCAGCGTAGGGCTCGTTCCTTCCGAGCAGCACGATGTGCTTCATTAGCCAGCCTAATTTGATCATCAATGTAAGCATACATATCATTGTATAGAGATCGAATGTCGTCACTATCCTCTACATCAAGACAGAGAGTAATATGTTGACCAACGTTGAATAGAGATGATAAATCCTGACCAAATCCTGTCCGTAGTGGAGATCGAGACTTGTCAAATGCAACGCTTTTGCTAGTAATAAGATTGGCATCATCATTGCAAAATGATCGTTGACTTCCACATGACGATAGTATTCCCAATTCTCCAAGCAATGAGAATGATGAAGGTGATGGATTTGGCCTCAGAGAAAGTGGAATGTTATTCACTTCATGATCATCTTCTTCTTCTGCATCGTCATTATCAATTTCGTCACTCGGCTCTTCTATTGCTGAGGGTATATGTGGTCCATCCCATAATGATAATACCAGAGGAATCGTATACCGACCTCTCTTCCATGTGATAGTCTCGTCATCACTGATTTCAGGCGAGAAACCAACAGTTTGAAACCCAATTTTCTTGCTGCGTATACATTGTGCTCCGTTGTAATTCGAATCCCGTGTTGAATTCTTGACTTTCTCAGATTCTGACGGAGAAGGGAGGGCAACTTGCGGTGCTACAACATTTTCCACTACAGATTGAGGCAGCTTTGGCGGAGGGGAAGCAGTAGTGATTTTGTTTGGCAATTCATCATCAATATTATCCTCGTCGCCCATCCAAACATTAATTCTTCGACTTCTATTTGCAAATCCCCTTTCGCACATGTCCATACTCATTACATGGCTGAATAATGGCATCTCTTCTTCGTTCTCATCCGCAGCAGCATGAATAGCGATAGTTGATGAGGGGTCATCCTCTGGTTCGGTAACATCGCTCATTAAACTTTGAGCGTCATCTTCCGTTTGATCTATAGCGGTTTCGTCAGTAGTTGTGGATGCCAATTTGTCCATCCAATCAAGGGATACATGCCTATCACAACCCTGATGAATATTCCATTGCCGTAGTGTATTGCCCACATCTCGTGCCAGCCGTTCTAATGGTGTGGAACAGGAATGGTCGACATTGTACTCGTGACTTAATGAGGTCTTATTGTTCGTTTGGTTGTGCTGCTGCTGCATCTGTTTCTTTTTGTTTTTAAGCCGACGACGATGTCGTCGAGAAGAGGATGACGAGGTTTGGCGGTGCAATAATTTGACATGTTTGGTAGTTGAGGGAGAACGAGAGGTGTCATGCTCACTACGACATTTTGCTCGATTATTTAATTCTTCAGTTTTGTTGCTGCTGCTGTTGGAGGCTTCTTCACTTTCTTCTTCACTATGCAAAGCATTACCGTCGTCGTGATGGTTAGCAGCAGCAACATGATCTTCAGTACCACTGTCAATTTGTTCAATAATCATTTCATCCAATTCATCATCTTTATTGCTTTCAAACGATTGTTTGATCATATCAAATGCTCCCCCACCACTCTCACTGGACGGAGGCTGTTGTAAGCTATTCTGAAATATACTAAGTCGCAATGGACTAAGACTCAATGAAGAACTATTGGTTCTGGATGTAAATTTGGCCAGCATTGGAGCTGTTAGAGCCGCAGTTCCTTCCCTTGGTGGAGTTGAGGGTATTTTTTCTTCGTCATTTTCTGCTGACGTACAGCTGCTCTTGTCTACATGAACATCTGCACTGCCATCATGACTTGAGCCCTCCATTCTACTACTACTAGCGTTATCACCAGATTCATCACAACTCTCCTGACTGGTCATTGAAGTTATCTTGGCCCCGATCTTTTGTATGAATATATTCTTGAGGCGCTTGACACTTTTGCCGCGTGACCGTAGCGGTGAGCCACGGCTGGGGCTGCCGCGACTGGGACTGCCGCGGCTTCTGCTGCTTCGCCCTCTAATGCTCTCCATGGTGGAATTGCTGCTGCCGCTTATTTGGTTTGTTATGGCATGCGGCGCTACTGTTCACAAGTAGCAGCTGCCGTTATTGCATGTTGTGCACTTGGCTCACGGCAGGTGCTTGCGTTGACAAGAAAAAGCAGCCTTCTTTTTGAGTTCAAAAGTGAAAGTGGAAAGTCTGTCCTCCTCTTGCCAAAATAGTCGACTCGATACCCACAGCTCCAGAAAGCCAATGACGCAATTTTTTGTATTAATTCCGACGTAGATTCTACGGCCGGCCCTCTGGAAGTCCAAATCTCTGCACCACGCGAGCTTGGTCAGCATTGAAGATCATGAACATGAGCATAACTTCCAACTGCCACTACTAACAACAATGCGATCCGTTATCAATCCAGCCTACCGCGCTGCCCGAACAGCAGCGGCAAGAACAAGATGTCCTTCGTCATCATCGTCTTTTCTACCAACTTCCTCAGCTGCCGCATCAAGAGTGGCCAGCAGCAACAACAGCAACAATAGTGTCGTAGATTTCCGTCGATTCAAATCCAGCCTCCCCCTTCCCGAAGATGACCACGAAATTTCGGAATCCTCAACAACATCAGAACCCCGCATCGATAACAACACTGCACCCGACGTCTCCGACTTCACCTCCGACCCACTCAAGGCCGGAACACCCTCCCCCTGGGCCGTCTTTGACGCATGGGGCGCCGGCGAAGGCATTATCGACCCCCTCAGCGACGACGAAGAGGCCATGCTCAGTCCCGAAATGGTCCGCATCCCCATCGACGACGAAGACGACGGTGCCAACCTCCCCAACGAATCTGACATTCTCGCAGTATACGATAAACTCCTCAAACGTAAATCCTCCGTTCATTTCGGGTACCCCTACAATCTCATGTACAACCACGAAGAACTGTACGAATTCATGAAGTACTCGATCAACAACCTCGGAGATCCATTCATCACATCCAACTATGGAGTCCACTCCCGTCAATTCGAATGCTCCGTCATTGACTTCTTTGCCAAATTGTGGAAGATGGAATCAGACTCCTACTGGGGATACGTCACCACCTGCGGAACAGAGGGGAATCTCCACGGAATTTTATTGGCACGTGAATGCCACCCCGATGGTATTTTGTATTCCAGCCGTGAAACACATTACAGTATCTTCAAGGCGGCGAGGTATTATCGTATGGATGCCAAGGCTATCCCGACATTGCCCATGGGGGAGATTGATTATGATGCGTTGGCGGCGGAAATTTCCAAGAATAAGGACCGACCGGTCATTATTAATGTGAACATTGGTACCACTGTCAAGGGAGCGGTGGACAATTTGGATCGTATTTTGAGAATTCTCAAAACGTTGGATATCCCACGTGAGCGGTATCATATCCATTGTGATGGAGCGTTGTTTGCCATGATGATGCCATTTGTGGATTGGGCTCCGGAGGTTTCGTTTAGGAAACCGATTGATTCGATTGCTGTGAGTGGGCATAAGATGTTGGGATGTCCTATGCCCTGTGGTATTGCGTTGACGAGGAAGGAGCATGTGAAGAAGGTGGAGCAGAGGATTGATTACTTAAATAGTGTGGATACGACAATTATGGGAAGTAGGAATGGGCAGGCGGCGTTGTACCTTTGGTATTCTTTGAGAAAGAAGGGGATTGCTGGTATCAAGAGAGATGTTGTGTAAGTGGACAATTGCTGATTGATGTTTGCTATTTTGGGGGGTTTTCATTGTTGTGATGCAATGCATTTTGCTTCTTGTCGTCATCTAATCTCATTCATGACCATGTTGTCTTTTTTATAAACAGTCACTGCATGGAAACCGCACAATACCTTCGTGACAAAATTACCGAAGCTGGCCTAACATGTCGTCTCAATGATCTCTCTTCCACTGTCGTCCTCGAACGTCCAATGGATGACAAGGTAATCAAAAGATGGCAATTGGCATGTGAGGAAGATATTGCTCACGTTGTCGTCATGCCCAATGTGACAAAACCTAAGATTGACAAATTTGTGGAAGAACTTGTAGAGTGTAAGAACACGTTTGGAAGGATGCAGCCCAAGAGGGAAGATTCGCCCTTGAAAAAGTTGGAGTGCAGTAGTTGGGGTGGATTAGCTGTTGCTCCTGTTGCAGCTACATTCCATGAAGATTATTAGGCTGTGAAAAGAAGGGCTGGTTGGAATGTGTAGCACTGGACAATGATTATGGTAGAAAATTGATTTCGACAAATGAACAAATAATGAAATTTGGGGTGGGTGCTGCCGATGTGGTGTTATTTGACTGAGCTATCGCGTGAGTATCGTTTCATTAAAATGATTCCTTGCTGGATGTAGCTCAGTTTAGTAGGGTTGATTATCTTTTGGCAAACAGTTGTTGCCGATATATATAGATTAGTAGGACCTTTTTTCTTATGGTATTGCGTTTCCCCCTTTCAAATGATGTTACCATTAACAGTCTCTATTGCTTTCGAATAAGTATCCCACCATCATGTCATTGTCAGCCCCATCTCCGTCACTGCTCCAAATGGATCCAGTGAAGGAAGAGGGTGCTATCAAATGACGCAGTGGTGATAGTCACTGTAGAATAAAACCACTCTTGCAACATTAGCATTGAGAAAGATGTGAATGTAGGAAAGAGAAGCATAGCATTCACTAGATTAATCTCCAATATTGCCAGGAAAACAACACTTAACGATCCTTCTCGTAATCCAGCAATCTCTGCGTCAAAGCCTTTGCATTCCCCTGAATATCTAAACCCCTCTCCTTCAAAGCTTCCTTACAAGCCGCCGGCTTCATCTTCTTTATGGCAATCTTATCTAATTTCGGAATGCCCTCCTTGCCCTTTTTCTTCTTCTTCTTTCCACCATCATCATCATCATCCCCTCCCATGGCTGCCTCAGCCGCTGCCTTTCGCGCCGCCTCCATGGCTTCCGCTGCAGCCTTTTCATCGGCCTCTTTCGCCTGTGATGCTGCCCTCCTAGCTTTAACTTCCGCCAACTTGGCCATATCCCTCTTGTACTCCTCTGTCAATCCAAGCTCATGACGCTTTCTATAAGCAGCCGCCTTGGCCTCCTTCTCCTTCTCTTCACGCTCTTTCCTAGTCATGGGAGCTGCGGCCTCTCCTCCTCCCATATCCTTCATCTTCATCATTTTAACCGGAGCCTTGTTGGGATTATCCACCTCAATTAATGCTTCCACGCCCTTGGGCTTGTATTCCTTCTCCACCCATTCACCATCCTCATCTCCACCCTCCTCCCCACCTCCTACAGACATGCTGGCCACACGCCTTCCCACCTCCATGGCCTCCCTCTCCGCCTCTCTCGTGGCACTATCCACCGA
>Ga0209652_1002853_pt1 | contig 13067 bp, 10 predicted proteins | sample SaaInl74LU_5_DNA_FD_184641 | JGI IMG/M metagenome (GOLD analysis project Ga0209652, IMG submission 184641) | Marine microbial communities from expanding oxygen minimum zones in the Saanich Inlet - ESP_74LU_5_DNA (SPAdes) (version 2) | ecosystem: Environmental > Aquatic > Marine > Intertidal zone...
TTCTTTGACGTTTGCATTACTTCGAATTTCATCCACAGTTCCAGTGGCAATAATACGTCCATAAACTAAAACTGAAATACGATCTGCTAGTGCAAAAATGGCATCCATATCATGTTCGATAAGTAATATTGGCGCCCTACTCTTTAATTTTGCCAATTGTTTTGTCATGACTTTTGATCCTGCTGCTCCCAATCCAGCCATTGGTTCATCAAGTAAAAATACTTTTGGTTCCAAAGCCAACGCCATTGAGATCTCTAACTTACGCCTTTCACCATGACTCAGTTCTGATGCAAGAATAGACATACGTAGTTTTAGATCTACTTGATCCAAATAACCATGCGCAGCATTAATTAATTCTTGATTTTTGGATACTGGTTTCCAAAATTTAAAAGTCTGTCCAAGATTTCCCTGAATGGCCAATATTACGTTTTCGAGCACAGTGAAACTTGGAATTATAGAAGAAACTTGGAAACTACGTGCCAGCCCCATTTTAGCACGTTGAAAAACTGGTTGATTTGATATTTCATTTTCTCCAAGAACAATTTTTCCACTGTCTTGTTTAATTTCACCTGAGATTTGCTTTATCAATGTAGATTTTCCAGCGCCATTGGGACCAATAAGTCCATGTATTTCGCCTTGATATAAATCAATTGATACATCTTCACTTGCAATTACTGCACCAAATTTTTTTGATAAATTTTGTATAGAGAGAATTGGGCTAACCATTACGGCGCTCCTTAGCTATCATCCCAATAATTCCACCTTTTGCAAACAAGACTACAATAATTAAGATAAATCCTAACCAAAACTGCCAATTTTCTGTGATGCCCCCAAGAAATTGTTCTAAGATAATAAATAATGCTGCACCAACCAAAGGCCCAAATAACCTTGCAGTTCCACCTAGGATTACAAAGACCATTATCTCGCCTGATGTATGCCAACTTAGCACTGACGGACTAACGAAACGATTGAGGTCTGTATAAAGCGCTCCAGCAAGACCAGTGATTGCTCCGGAAATTACAAAAGCGATTAACTGAACTTTAATGGGTTCTATTCCAACCGCTGCAACTCTTTCAGGGTTTTGTTTTGCTGATTGTAATGCGAGTCCAAAATTTGAGTTTACTATTCGAGAAATTATAAAAAGAACAATTATTAATAAAACAAAACAAATGCTAAAAAAGCTAAACCCATCCATTGTATTCAAGCCTGGAAAATTATTTCTTAAATAAACTGATAACCCATCTTCACCCCCATATGCAGGCCAGCTAATTGCAAAATAATATACCATCTGTGCAAATGCCAATGTAATCATTATGAAGTAAACACCACTAGTCCGCAAACATAGCATTCCAATTAAAAACGCAAATCCTCCAGAGATTAACATTGCTAGAGGTAGAATAATAAGCATCTGAGTTGTACCCTCTATAATAAAAGGCCATTCAATAATTGGGTAATAATTCAGTGCATGACTAGCCAATATACCCGAAACATATCCTCCGATGCCAAAAAAAGCAGCATGCCCAAAGGAAACAAATCCTCCATAACCCAACACTAAGTTTAATCCCGCACCAGCAATTGCTAATATCACTACTTTAGTAGCAAGAGTTATATAGTAAGGTTCATCAAGAATAAGGCCTAGAAAAGGAACACTAAGAAGGAGTATGATACAGATTATATTAAAGTAATTCTCTTTAATCATTTTGAATTATTCCCAAATAAACCCGACGGCTTCCAAATCAAGACTGCTGCCATAAGAATATAAATCATCATTGATGATAAAGCTGAACCGATATCGGTTGCTGAAGATGGATTCAAAAATATCTTGAAAAATGAAGGAAGCAAAAAACGACCCAATGTGTCAGTAAGCCCAACCAAAATAGCACCAACCAAAGCCCCTTTAATGGACCCAATACCACCAATTACAATTACAACAAATGCCAATATGAGCACCGGTTCCCCCATTCCCACCTCAACTGACTGTATTGCTCCAACCATTGCACCAGCAAGGCCAGCTAATGCTGCACCCAATGCGAAAACCAAAGTATATAATTTAGATATATCAACACCAAGCGCTGCAATCATCTCACGATCGCTTTCACCTGCTCTGATACGAACTCCAAGTCTAGTTTTACTAATGAGTGAAAATAGTCCAACTGCAATAAGGATACCAACCACAATAATCATCATGCGATATTTAGAATATTCAATTCCTAAAGGTAAACTTAGAGTACCTGATAGAATTTCTGGAACATCCAAAAATAGGGGAAAAGCACCAAAAATCCAGCGCATTGCTTCTGAGAAAAGCAAAATTAATGCAAAAGTAGCCAGAACTTGATCCAAATGATCACGCTTATATAATCTTCGGATAATAACAATTTCTACAATAACACCAGCTATGGCTGCAGCCATTAAACTAGCGACTAAACCCAACCAAAACGATCCAGTCCAAGATGCAATTGCAGCAGCTGCAAAAGCTCCAATCATGTACAAAGAGCCATGAGCAAGATTAATTAGCCCCATGACGCCAAAAACCAACGTTAATCCAGCTGACATTAAAAATAACATCACGCCAAACTGAAGCCCGTTTAAGACTTGCTCTAAAAATAAGCTGATGCTCATAGGAAAATACCTAGTAAATCAAGTGGGCTAAAACAGCCCACCTGAATCTAATTACATTTTACATTCGCTAACATAAGCGTTTGAACGATCTTTCAATCCTGTCGCTACGATTTTATTTGTGAAAATATCACCTTCTTTGATAACCTCACGAACATAAATATCTTGGATTGGATGGTTGTTAGTATCAAAACTAAAACTGCCTCTCGTGGATGCAAAATCAGCTTTTTTCAGTGCCTTACGAAATGCATCTTGATCATTTACACTAGTAGTTCTTAAGGCAGATGCTAGAAGATTTGCTGTGTCGTAGCCTTGTGAAGCATACAATGAAGGCAATCTTCCATACTCAGCTTGAAAGTCTGCAACAAATTTAACGTTTGCGGCATTGTCCAAGTCTTTTGACCATTGAGATGTATTCTTCACACCCATTGCAGCTGCACCAACAGCTTGCAAGATACCTTGATCAAAAGAGAATGCAGGACCAACAACTGGCAGATCTATGCCTGACTGTGCAAACTGCTTCATAAATCCAATACCCATGCCACCTGGTAAGAAGAAAAATACAGAATCTGCTCCTGATGCACGAATTTGTGCTATTTCAGCCGCATAATCTTTTTGACCTAACTTAGTATAAATTTCACCAGCCAATTCTCCCTCATAGAAGCGCTTGTATCCAGTCAAAGCATCTTTACCAGCAGGATAGTTTGGAGCCATTATAAAAGAATTCTTATAGCCTTCAGAGTTTGCGTACCCGCCTGCAGCTTCATGCAAATTGTCATTTTGCCATGCCACATTAAAATAATTCTTATGACATCCAGCACCAGCCAAAGCAGATGGGCCTGCATTTGGTGAAAGATAAATTTTTCCTTGATTTACTGCAGCTGGTACAACTGCCATAGCCAAGTTAGACCATATAATTCCAGTTAAAATATCAACTTTTTCAGATTGGATCATTTTATCCGCCAACTGCACTGCAATATCTGGCTTACGTTGATCATCTTCAATTACAACTTCAATGTCATTATTGCCTTTAAGCGCTAATAAAAAACCATCTCGGACATCAATTCCCAATCCAGATCCCCCACCAGATAATGTGGTGATCATCCCGACCTTCGCTTTGTGATCATCTGCAAAAACCGGCAATGCAATAACAGCACTTAACGCAAACATACTTATCAGTTTTTTCACTTTTTGTTCCTCCCAAAACATATTTAATACGGTCAATAATATCCGCATGATTAATAACGCTTTAATTATTCGTACTAGTCAAGAAGGAAAGCTTGAATGGCTTTTGCCATTTTTTGTCCAAAACGTTGATGATTTTCTTTATTCCAGTGAATTGGGTCAAGCTCAGATGAAGAGCCAAATTGGTTACCATTAATCATATTTATATTCACAGCATTGCAAGCCCGTTTCAAAGTATCCACTAATAAAATTGATTTTTCATATGCCCCTACCCATTCCTCAAATCTGTCCCAATTTAAGTCACTAGCTCTCTGCCCAATTATTAGTGGACAAATTACGCTTACATTAGGCGTTTGATCAGAAAACCATCCACCTCTACCTGCAGGTGTAGATCTAGCAATTTCCGCAAGGTTAACAATTGCTCTTGATATATCATTTATATTTCTATCAAACTTTGCTTTTAAGTCATTGGTTCCAAGCATTATTAAGACATGATCTAGCGGTTGGTGTGATAATAAAACTGCCTCAAGAGTTGCCTCCCCATTAAATGATGATCCTAATTCTGGATCAGCAAGATTTGTAGTTCGCGCAGGAAGACACTCCTCTATTAAAGTGATTGAAAGGTCGTAAGATAAATGTTTGTCCATTTCAACTGGCCAGCGATCTTGAAAACGTTCCCCACTACCATCATCTAAATATCCCCAGCTATTTGAATCTCCATAAACCAAAATGCGCTTATTTTCAGACATTAGTTTCCTCAATTAAAATAAATCATTATTACTCTAATATTAAATACACATAAATTAATTTTTATATAGTTGTGTTATGTCTTTGAGTTGAGAAAATTTACGTAAGATGATATAATCAACTGTATTTATTACATTTTTCTAAATAAAATATGATAATGAATTTTATATTTTTAACTTAAACGAAAAAAAGCGAACATTCTTTATTGAAGTTTCATCTGAATTAGTGTTCCATAATATTTCTAAATTATAGAGTTCATTACATCTGAAATGGTTAATTAACTAGTTAATCTTCTGAACAGATATAATTTTAAAAAAAACAAAAAGGGAAAAAAATGATTAAATTATTTAAAACAGCTGCCTTAAGTGCTGTATTAGCGCTTGGTCTTGCGGGGAACGCATCTGCCCAAGACATAAACTTCTTTACAATAGGAACAGGCGGAACTGCCTATACTTATTATCCTGTTGGCGGTGTGATTGCTAATGCAATTTCTAAACCACCAGGCTCACGTGAGTGTGGCAAAGGTGGATCTTGTGGCGTTGATGGCCTAATAGCCTCTGCTGTATCTTCAAGAGGTTCTGTGGATAACGTTAATGCAATAATTTCTGGTTTGCGTAATTCTGGCTTTGCACAGTCTGATGTTGCTTATTGGGCTTATACCGGAACAGGTACCATGGAAGGAAGCAAACCTGCTACTGATCTAAGAACAATCGCAGCATTATTTGAAGAACATATTCACCTAGTTGCTTTAGCAGACAGTGGTATCAACTCTGTGGCAGACTTAGCTGGTAAGCGCGTTTCATTAGATGAGCCTGGATCTGGCACATATGTAGATGCAAATTTAATTTTAGAAGCAAATGGCCTATCTTCTGATGACGTTACAGCAGAAGCTCTTAAAGGTGGTGCAGCCGCTGAAGCATTGCGTAATGGTAAAATTGATGCATTTTTTGTAGTTGCTGGATACCCAACTGGTTCTCTAGTTGAATTAGCATCTGCAGCTGACATTAAACTTGTACCTATCGATGGTGCGGGCGCTAGTGCCTTGACTGACAAGTATGGTTTCTTTGCTTCTTCTGATATTCCAGCTGGAACATATGAAGGTGTTGCAAAAACTTCAACAGTATCAGTTGGCGCTCAATGGTTTACTTCAGCGTCTGAAGATGAAGAGTTAATCTATAATATCACAAAAGCGTTATGGAACAAAGAGTCACGTAAATTACTTGATGTGGGTCATGCCAAAGGTAAAACTATTACTCCAGATACAGCTTTAGCTGGTGTAGGTGTACCTTTACATGCAGGAGCAGAACGTTTCTATCGTGAAGTTGGTTTAGTTAAATAAATCATAAACAAACAATTAGGCCTCAGGCGCTCATGTGCCTGAGGCTATATTTTTTTCTTACATGGAACTAATTATGTCTACAGACACCACTCCTGAACTTACTCCAGAACAGCTAGCTGATATTGAACGTAAATTTGACCCTGAAACAGCATTTCGCCAAACTGGAAAAACTTTAGGGTTTATGATCTCATTTATACTGGTTTTAATGTCAGTTTATCATTTTTATGCATCAGGATTTGGTTTGGTTCGCGAATTAGTTCACCGTGGCATCCACTTATCATTTGTTTTAGGACTAGTGTTTTTATTATTTGGAGCACGAAAAAATAGCGATACATTATCCCCCAAGGCTTGGTATAGGCTTGATGGAATTCCACTAATTGATATTATTTTTGCATTTTTGGCTGTCACAGCTGCTATGTATTTACCATTATTACCTGCATCTGCTTTGGCCCAGCGTGTAGGCAACCCATCACAATTTGATGTTTTCATGGGTTCAGCCTTACTCATTCTTACTCTTGAAGCTGCTAGGCGTAGTGTTGGACCTACACTTCCAATTATTGGTTTGATTTTTATCGGGTTCGCATATTTTGGCCCTATAATGCCTGGTGCACTAAAACATGGCGGATCATCCTGGCTCGGCATTGTTAATCATTTATACATGACAAACCAAGGCATCTACGGAATTGCCATAGGAGTAATGGCTCAATATGTTTTCCTTTTCATTTTATTTGGTGTTTTGGCTACGCGCATTGGTCTAGGTCAATTATTTATCGATATGGCAATGGTAATTGCTGGGCGATATTCTGGTGGCCCAGCTAAAGTTGCAATTTTTTCAAGTGCTTTTATGGGAACAATATCAGGCTCATCAATTGCTAACACTGTCACAACCGGTGCACTTACCATCCCAGCAATGAAGCGCGTTGGTTACCCAGCACATTTTGCGGGTGCTGTTGAGGCTACATCTTCAACTGGCGGTCAAATCACTCCTCCAATTTTGGGCGCTGCAGCATTTATAATGGTTGAATATTTAGAGATCCCACTGCGTGATGTACTAGCCGCAGCACTTTTTCCTGCTTTACTGCACTATTTTGGCATTTTCATTATGGTGCATTTAGAAGCTAAAAAATTAGGCTTACGTGGATTGAGGTCAGAAGAATTACCAAGGCTTGGAATAGTTTTAAAAGATCATTGGCTTAGCCTTATTCCACTACTCATCTTAGTCTACATGATCCTGTCGGGCAAAACTCCAGATTTTGCAGCAGTTTATGGCATCATTGCATGTGTTGTTGTTGGCTTCCTTAATCCCAACCACAGGCTTTCTTTAAAAGATTTATGGGATAGTTTGGCAGCTGGCGCAAAAAATACTTTGGCGGTAGGTGCAGCAGCAGCAACAGTAGGAATAGTCGTAGGTGTAGTCACCTTAACTGGTGTTGGCTTTCGATTGGGATATGTTGTTGTTCAGACAGCAACAGACATTGGTACGCTTTTGAGCTCTCTGCCCTTACTTGGTTATTTTAGCGTAGCTCAATGGGCATTGTTTACCTCTTTAATCTTAATAGCTATCTCATGCATCATAATGGGTGCAGGAATACCTACAACGGCCACATACATAATATTAGTAGCTGTGGCGGCGCCAGCATTAGCTGTGCTGAATGTAGAGCCAATTGTAGCACATTTCTTTGTTTTTTATTATGGCGTACTAGCAGATATTACGCCACCAGTTGCATTGGCTGCATATGCCGCCGCAGGTATTGCTGGTTCCAACCCATTTAAAACTGGTAATACTGCATTTCGGCTCGGAATTGCAAAAGCTCTTGTACCTTTTGTTTTTGTTTATTCACCGGCTTTGTTACTTATTGCAGACGGTTTCACTTGGTGGTTGTTTACAGTTACACTTATTGGGGCAATGTTAGGAATAGCATCTCTTGGGGTTGCATTCTCTGGGTACTTTATTTCTTCATTACAAAAATGGCAGCGTTGGTGGGTAGCAATTGTTTCGTTCTTTTTTATTGCGCCAGGTTTAGCAACCATGGCCATAGGATTGGTGCTAATGCTTCCAATTCTTTTCATGCAGATAAAGGAGTTTAAAATTAAAACAAATAATTTTATTGAATAGACATATTGATTTAAAAGTATTCTTAAATTAGTTTTTAAAAATCAAGACATACCTTAAAGATAATTCTTATAAATTCTTCCTGAAGGCCGCAAATGCCTGACTTTACTAAGATTGCTATTATAGACCTTTCAAACCCTCATGATAGTGTCGTATCAAAATTTGCAGATGCATATTCCACAGCAGGATTTGCTTATATAAAAAACCATAGCGTTTCTCAATTACTTATTGATGAAACTTTTAAAGCTTCGAAAAATTTTCACAGATTGAATGAAGCAGAAAAGCGGACAATATTACTTGATAAAAACCATCGCGGATACATTCCAATAAACACCTCAACTGATGTTAATTCAAAACTTGCAGATGTAAAAAAACCAAATCAATCCAGCAGTTTCATGATGATGCGTGAAAGCGATGAAAAATCAGATGAATATCTATCAGGCCCCAATCAGTGGCCTCATATTGTTGGTTTTCGTAATACGCTAACTGCTTACACAGAACAAATGTCCACTTTAGGAAGACGTCTCATCAGTATTGCTGCGGAGGCTTGCAATGCCAAACCCAATGAACTTATGCCGGCATTTAATTTACCTACTACATGGCTTAGATTATTGCACTATCCACCAAGTCCAATACTTAGCCCTGATGATTTATATGGTTCCGCGCCACATACTGATTTTGGAGCACTTACACTTCTTGCACAAGATGGTATTGGAGGTCTACAAGTCCAAACGCCCCATGGTGATTGGATCGACGTCCCTAAAATTGATGGTACATTTGTGGTAAACGTTGGTGACATGCTCAACCGGTTATCTAACGGTTTACTTAAATCTACGCCTCATCGAGTTATAAACCGCTCAGGAAAAGAGCGATATTCAATTCCATTCTTCTTTGATCCACACGTCAATACAATCATAAAACCTCTAAAAGGTACGGGTGATCCACACTTTGAACCAATACATTTTGGTGATTTTCTGCGATCTGAGCTTGGCGCAAGTTACGACAGCCACAAAAAATCAGCTAATCAAACATAATAATAAAATACTTTTCATTAGTAGTTATTAAGCTGAAGGATCTATTACTTATCTAGATTTAACTAATTTTGTTAGCCAATCTGGATCCATTTCAGGAACAGAATTAAGTAAAAGTTGAGTGTATTCTGGATGTGGTGGCGACATAATTTCACTCTTCAAGCCCTGCTCGATTACCGCTCCTTGGTACATGACAACTATTTCATCTGAAATCGCATTAACAACAGCAATATCATGTGTAATGAACAGATAAGTAATATTATAATCTTTTTGTAAATTCAAAAGAAGCTTCAATATACCTTCTTGGACAATTTGATCTAGTGCAGAGGTAACTTCATCACAAATGATGATTTCAGGATCAGCCGCAAGTGCGCGAGCAATACAAACGCGCTGTTTTTGACCCCCCGATAACTCACTTGGGAAGCGATCATAGAAACTCTCATCAAGTTCTATCATTTTCAATAACTCAAGAACTCTGTCCTGCTTCTGCATTCCAGACAGACCATGGTAAAATTCTAGAGGTCTGCCAATAATTTCGGCAATTGTTTGCCTTGGATTCATTGCAGTATCTGCACTTTGATAGATCATCTGAATGCGTTGTAATTGATCTTTAGTGCGGTCTTTAAGCTCTGCAGGAAGTGTCTTACCATTAAACTCAACGTTGCCTACCATAGGTGGCAACAAGCCTGTTATTACCCTGGCAGTTGTTGATTTTCCTGAGCCACTTTCACCTACAACGGCAACCGTACGCCCCCTAGGAATTCTAATATTTACATCATGCAATACCTTTAATGAACCATTATAGGCAGCATCTACATTGTTAATCGATAATATAATATCATCACTGGGAGCCTCAGCTTTTTCCAATGCACGTACTGACCAAAGAGACTTAGTATATTCTTCTTTGGGGGATTTAAGCATCTTACGAGTATCAGCCTCTTCCACCTCTTTACCATAACGCAATACTTTTATTATATCAGCCATTTGCGCAACTACAGCTAAATCATGTGTAATGTATAATGCCGCAGTGTTGAATTTTTCAACTATAGCACGCATTGCTACCAGCACTTCTACTTGAGTTGTCACATCGAGAGCTGTTGTTGGTTCATCAAAGATAATTAGATCAGGGCGTGGTGACATCGCCATGGCAGTCATCATGCGTTGTAATTGACCTCCAGAAACTTGATGAGGGTATCTATCACCTATATTTTCAGGATCAGGCAATTGTAATTGCTTATACAAATTTCGCGCGTCTGCTTCTGCTAAATCTCGCGATTGTAAATTTTGATTGAGACTTGCTTCAACTGTTTGATTTAATAATCGATGTGCAGGGTTAAAAGAAGCAGCTGCTGATTGTGCAACATATGCAATGCGAGTACCCCAAAGAGATCGTTTTTCATCTTCACTTGCTGTTACCAAATCTTTTCCATCAAAAACAACAGATCCAGATGTAATTTTGCATCCAGGTTTAGTAAATCCCATACTAGCTAAGCCAAGTGTGGATTTACCTGCGCCAGACTCACCTATCAAACCCATAACTTCGCCTCGATGTAGAGTGAGATCAATGCCTTTAATAATTTTGTGCCAACGCTCATCAGAAAAGCCATCTATTCTGATATCTTTCATTTCAAGAAGAATGTCACCTTTTTTGCCATGCTTAGTGCTCATCGTTTAATCCACTTGTTATGTGCAAGAACCAATCAACTACAAAATTCACAGCTACAGTTAAAAGTGCAATAGCGCCTGCAGGGATCATCGGAGTTAGTGCAGCTGTGAGATCATATTTAGCAAATTGTATCATAGATGCATTATCACGAACCATTGACCCCCAATCTGCTGTTGGTGGCTGAATGCCAAGTCCTAGAAAACTCAAAGCCGCAATTGTTAGGAAAACAAAGCTAAAGCGAAGTCCAAACTCAGCGATTAATGGAGGCATGATATTTGGCAATATTTCTCGCCTCATTATCCACCCCAATTTTTCACCGCGTAGTTTTGCCGCTTCAACATAGTCCATAACAACAACACTCACTGAAACTGAACGTGTAAGCCTAAACACGCGCGTACTGTCTAAAACTGCAATAATCATAATTAAGGATAAAATACTGGATCCAAAAATAGTTAAAAGCATAAGTGCAAAAATTAAGCCAGGAATAGCCATTAATACATCGACAAAGCGACTTAAAAGTTGATCTAGCCAACCTCCAGAAATGGCTGCAATTAAGCCAAGTGAGCCACCAATTGCAAATGAAAGTAAAGTCGTTGCAAGTGCAATTCCAATTGTATTTCGGGCACCGTAAATTAATCTAGAGAATATATCTCGACCAATTTGATCAGTTCCAAAGACAAAATCCCCACCCCAAGGAGCAAATGATGCAGGAAATATCTCAGCCTCACCATGAGGTGCAAGCAGAGGAGCGAAGATTGCAACAAACAAATATATTGAAATTACAATTAACCCAAACCAGGCTGAATAAGGCGCCTTTTTGAGTTCAATCTTGGCGATTTGTATCCAAGTACGGCGTTCTCGAATTTGACCTATTTCTGCTGCGGCAGAGTAAGCTTGAGGTGTATCTGTCATCTTGGGTGCAACAATCTTGGGTTCGTGACTATACCGATAATATCTGCTGTTAGATTGAGTAAGATATAGGTTGTTGCAAATATTAAAGCACAAGCTTGAACAACTGGAATATCACGAGTTGTAACAGCATCTACCATCAATTGACCAATGCCTGGATATACAAAAACAACTTCAACAACCACAACTCCAACAACCAAGTAAGCTAGATTAAATGCTATAACAGTCGCAATAGGCGCCCATGCATTGGGAAGCGCATGACGCATAATGACTTTTGCTTTTGACAATCCTTTTAATTGTGACATTTCAATATATGGGCTTGCTAATAAATTTATAATTGCAGCCCGTGTCATGCGCATCATATGAGCAACAATTACAAGTGTTAAAGTTAGTGCTGGTAATATACATTTATATATTCGTTCAGCCAATTCAGTTTCAGCATTTACGTTAGCTAAAGATGGAAATACTGGCCATAAAGATGCGAAAAACAAAATTAATAAATATGCTAAGAAGAATTCTGGAAAAGAAATTGTTGTAAGTGTGACAGCATTTACAGAGCGATCATAAACTGAATTTCGGTAAAGCGCAGCTGTAATTCCAAGAACCAAAGCTAATGGAACAGAGACTATTGCAGCCATTCCAGCAAGAAAAAGTGTGTTGCCTAATCGAGGCGCAACCAAATCCACAACAGCTCTCGATCGATCAACTCCAGATGCACTTCGCCCAGAGAATGAGTATCCAAGATCTCCTTGAGCAACCGCTCCAATCCAATCAAAATAGCGAATATATGCAGGCTTATCCAAGCCAAGCTCTGCTCTAAAAGCAGCTACAGTATCTTCTGTTGCAGCTTGTCCAAGAATTGCTTGAGTAAAATCACCAGGTAAAAATTCAACAGAGCTAAAAATTATTAGTGAAACAAAAAATAATGTTACTATTCCTAATAATAGGCGTTGAATAATGGTACCCAAAATTGGATGCAATAATAAATCCTCCCTTAAACGCGAAGACTATCCGCATCATTTCTACAATTAAAGCTAGTGGCTTGCATCTTGTAAAGATAAATCTTCATAATAGGAATTATAAGGCCGGATTATTTAAAGATAGTACCAAAAGTAAAAAATGTTAACTTTGTAAATCAACAATAACTGTGCAACAGTAATCCAAGTAACGATTCTAAATAACTAATTATAACAAAGAATTGGGTACAAAAAATAAGGAGGGAATAATTATGAAAAAACAATTTATATCATTACAAAAATTCAAATTAACGACCGGTCAAATTGATCGCCGACAATTTGTAATGTCAGCATTAGCAGCAGGTGTTGTCTTACCATCAGCTCTGAGCATGGCAGATAAAGCTATGGCAGCGACACCTAACAAAGGCGGCATTATGCGCTACGGTGTGGGACATGGTTCTACAACAGATTCACTTGATTCTGGCACATTTGAAAATTCAATGAT
>Ga0209652_1002855_pt1 | contig 13064 bp, 15 predicted proteins | sample SaaInl74LU_5_DNA_FD_184641 | JGI IMG/M metagenome (GOLD analysis project Ga0209652, IMG submission 184641) | Marine microbial communities from expanding oxygen minimum zones in the Saanich Inlet - ESP_74LU_5_DNA (SPAdes) (version 2) | ecosystem: Environmental > Aquatic > Marine > Intertidal zone...
AGACGCAAACTACGCCGTGCTATCCCAGCTGCCAGAATTTACCAGAGTACAAGTGTCTCCGTTGAGACACTTGACTGCTCTATTCCCGTTTCCATCTCCGTCGACAACAATAGAAGCAGTAGAATCACCAACAGGAGTACAGTTGTCCTTGCACACCATCGGGGTGTAACTAACACCGCCATCGACTGAAGTCTCAATGCTTCCGGCCCAGGCATTCGCATTACTATTCTTCACTTGGAGACCTACAAGACCCGAGTAGCACTTCTCCAAAACGGCCGAGTTCAGAGCGTACTTCACACCACTCTGAGTTACCCCAATGTACCCATTTCCATCACCTGTGTTGACAAATACATCAAGATATCCATCATCATATCTAACTCCTCCTGTTGTGATACGAAGGCATGTGGGCTCGATACTCGTCGGCTCGAGGGTCACAGGAGACATGGTGGGCGAGCTAGTCGGGGTCTCCATGAGCCAGAGATATGCATTTCCTCCAGTCGTTGTGTGACCAGTGTAACTGTTTGCCCTCTCGTACCACATGTAAGAATTTCCAACCTCGTTGACAGTCAGACTCAGATCGTTGCAGGTTGAAGATAAATGGCAATTTGATGCCTCGCGCTTGTACTCGAACGAAACACATGCGGATAGCTTATCACATTCAGCAGCACATTCTTCAACTACTGGTTTGGTCGTGACAAGTAGTTCGTTTCGGCCTACACATCCTCCGGTGTTGTATCCAATGTAGTAATTTGTTGAAGTAACTCCCGCAGGAGAAGTCACTTCTCTCCCATTGAGATCATCAAGCAGCCACAAGTAGGCATATGGAGTAGGGTTCTCAGAAATTGCCACTTCATCGTTCACCTTCAAGTACCAGTGGTATGAATTTCCGACCTCGTTGAGGGTTAGGTCAAATCTATCGCATGTGGATGATAGTTGGCACACTGTAGATGATCGCTTGTACTCGAAAGAAACACATGTAGAGAGGGCGTCACATGCAGCAGCACATTCCTCAACTACTGGTTTGTTTGTGATACCTAGTTCGTTTCGGCCTGCACATCCCCCAGTATTGTATCTGTTTAGGGGTAGGGAGTAATCAACAACTTGTGAGATAGGAATGTATATAGAGTGCGGCACAAGATTAGCAATAAACTTACCCCATGTAATAGGTCGCAAATTCTGTATCTCCACCACCGTTGATGACCGATGGCGAGGCACTGGGAGACGAACTGTGAGCTACAGATGGCATGTTCGAGGGTGCCAGCACATTGATGAGCCACATATATGCCCGCCCTCCTTGAATTGTGTGCGTAGTAAATCCGTCAGGAATATTCAGATACCACGTGTAATCTGAATTAGGGTCATTGCCCTTCATGCTGTAATGATCGCAGCTGGATGAGAGCTGGCATGTAGTCGACGAGCCCTTCTTGTACTCAAAGCTGACGCATGTGGACTCAGCATCGCACGCTGTAGCGCAGTCCTCGACTGATGTCTGGGCTGTCAAGCCTAGCTCATTCCTACCAACACAACCGCCATTGTGATAACTGCGGAAGAAGCAAAAAGGAACGAGGACTAAGTATGAGATGATGCGGCATGAGATAGTCAAATCGATGATTGAGAAGCGCAAACTTACCCAATATAATAAGATGCCATGGACAATTGAAGTGAACTCGCTTCGACCAATTCAACAGGAGATATTTCAGCGGCGTTCTCTAGCAGCCAGAGATAATAATTACCCTCGGGGTTGCCATTGGCTGCTACTCCATCTGGAACCTTCACCTGTGGCGTGAGATTTGAGCAGCAAAATGTATGATGTGAGTGTGAGCAGGAGCAGAGACATTGTCATCTGTCGTCTAATGTCCATCCAACAACTTACATAGAAGTTCCAATCGCTTGAAGGCACAGTCAAACTGTATGAACACGAGGAAGATAACTGACATGATGTAGTAGTCATTCGATACTCAAAACTCATGCAAGTTGGCAATTCATCACATGCTACAGCACAGTCCTCGACGGTTGGCTTGGTCACTGTGCCTAATTCGTTCCTTCCACTACATCCTCGGTGTTCATATCCAACAAAGTACGTTGAAGGTGGTGGAGATTCACAGAAGCCAGTAGAACCGCAAGTATTGGAACAGCAGTCTGAATTGTCAAGGCAAATCAAGCCAGTGCTTTCACATTCTGGGGCAAGTTCAAACCAAGTAAAGTTCATCACGTCAGATGAAGAAGTTGATTTGAAAGTCAATTGCTGCAGCCCTTGCACGTCCGTGTCGATGTCAAAAGCTGCGTCTTCATACTCGCCGTATGTATTCCAAGGATAGAAGTATCCAATAATTTCTCCGTCTACACCACCTAGCCTTGCTTCAATCTTTCCGCCGTCGTTGAATGCTGAGAATTGAAGACGAATTCGTGCTGTGTCACCTACAGCCCCGAACCAAATACCAGTATAGGTTACCCAGTCTCCGCTGTCAAAATCATATAGACTTTCTCCACTCGTCGCAAGCCCTGATTGGGCTGCTGAATCTGTTTTGATAGTTAGTAGGATTGAAAGCCAAGATATAGGAAAAGATTAGAGGCGAAAAAGGCAGAGAAAAGAGACATGTAGTGCTGATAGGTACTCACCTGTCGCGTTCGTATGCGGAAAGAGATCAAAACTATCCGGAGGAGGTGTGGGTAATATGAAACTGCCTTCGACAAGTTGATCATCCACCTCGCAATAGCCCTTTGCCTCACCCAACGTGACGGTGGCAGAAAGGAAGACTGTTTCACCCGTTTGAGCATGAACGAAGCTGACATCGTACTCATCAGATGGCGTGAGGTCCAGGGAAAACTTGACGTTGTAGGCTGGATCTGAGGTACTGCCAGAGGGCTCAAACTGATGCGTCTTCTTTGAATCACTACGAGAAGTCACACGAAGCTTGGTAGAGCCTCCAATAAGCTCGCGTGCTTCAATACTCACCGTGTGAAGGCAGCTTCCAGCGCAGAACATTGTCTTGGGTCTTCTACCTTCGGTTGAGGTGCACACATCCGAAGAGAACGGCCCAACTGCTGCGTTATTGACGAAGAATCCCTGCTCACCCGTCATTGAACCATCTGAATCTTCGAGGATAATAATGCGACTATCAAAAAAGCTGTCAGGAGTGATTCCAAATGTGCTGTTCTTTCCGGGGGGATCAAATGTCACCTGGTCAAGACGAGGCAATGTCCCAGAACTGGACGAACCCTGCATGTTTGCTAGCTTGAGGGCAAGTCCAACTGTGTCGCAGTTTGGATTGTTGTATCCAATGAATGATGAGTCTTTGATTCGGAGCTGCTTCCCGGATGTCTCATAAGCAAAGCTAATGCCAGTGGAAGTGGGGCAAATTGTATCCGCATGACCTGGAGGAGTCGCGTGAAAAGTTGTATTTTGGATAATAGCATAACCATTGTTTTTGAAGTATTGAAGTCCCGCAGAGTTCCATGCAAAGAAACTATTTCGTATGCGAATGTTTTTTGACCTTTTCATAAACATTCCCACTCTGTTATTGTATAACTTAAGCTTGTCGAAATACGCAGGGCTGGGTGGCGAGTAGCCGTGTGGGTAGACTGTTGAGCAATGTTATAATTTGGTGAGTGTGATATTGAGGGGTTGTAGTGATAGAGCCAACACTGCAACAAATATGCAAGACTCACGATTTATCCCCTGCCCGTTATTGTGTGCGACGTTGTCTTTGAATAAGTAGACAGGAACTTGCTTTGGTTCCTCGAACCAAAAGCCTGAGATCATACTCCCTGCGGCAACATTGCCAACAAAGTAATTCTTCGGATTTGTGATCCAAAATGTTGAGCACCTAGAGGAGATAGAGATGATAAAGAGGGAAGAGGAGAAGGTTAGATGAAGATCCTCTGTACAAGCACGCAATGCACAACATGGAGTAACTCTTCTCACCTTCTGTCATCAGAAGTACCAGGCAAATTCTCGCCTCTCTTTGTTCTAGCCCCCAAGTTGTCCTTGAAAGTATTATCGGTTTCATATCCATCCTCCGCGGCAATAAAGCAGTGGCCACGAGTATCATATGCTACATTATTTTCAACCATGACGAAGTTTGTTCCATGGACTACGATACACCGCTGTTCAGAGTCACGAACGACATTCTTTCGGATGACACTTCCGTCAACATTTTGACTATGATGAAAGTGGATTGGCTACATGATAAGTGCAGTATTAATATGGAGATGGAGAGGAAGGATGATGGAAAGTCAGAAGTCAGTCGGTACGATAAACATACTATCACCTTGAAGACGAATACACATCTTCAAATACTCACATAGCGCCCTAAAATTCCGCTCTGCCCAAATGCTCTCACTTCCACCCCCTCCAGCAATTGAGCCACATGGGGTGTATGATATATAATCAAATGTCCCCCATGTGCCCCACTGTTGTCCTTCACGGAAGTAAACTTAACAGGACGGTTGAGACTAGCCACCTCGGCAGCCATCACCATCATGGGCTCGCTCTTCAAGGTGAAAGGATCGCCTATTTGACTCTTCGAAAGGTTCACAGTGACAGTCCCCTCGGCTACATCCACCGATGCTAGAGTCAAAATCTTTTGATTGGTCTCCTGTCTGATTTTGGGATTCGCATTGGTGAGCAGCACATCTCCCATTGTTGATTTCCAACATTTTGCAGCCTCCTCTCCTATTTTGAGGGTTGCCCTAGAACCACCAAACGGTACACATTTGTCCTTGCACACCATCGGGGTGTAACTAACACCGCCATCGACTGAAGTTTCAATACTCCCGGCCCAGGCATTCGCATCACTGTTCATCACTTGAACACCCACCAGACCACCGGAGTAGCACTTCTCCACAACGACTGAATTCTGATCATGCTTCACACCACTCTGAGTTACCTCAACATACCCACTTCCATCACCAGTGTTAACAAACACATCAAGATATCCATCATCATATTGAGTACCCCCCGTTTTGACACGAAGACATGCCTCAACACCGCCCGGCTCGTCGACGACGATCATTTCCAACGTGCACACGTCTCCATTGAGACACTTGACATCTCCATTACCATTATCATCTCCATCAACAGCAATATTATTAGTTTGTAAACGTTGCGTATCGGTAAGTGGTTCCTCCCAAATATCTTGAAGATTAACCCACGAGGGACAAGTAGTTGGGTCTTGGAGTCCACGTACATCTAATCTCCCCCCGGCTACGGCAATTGGTCGTTTCCCCACGGGACACTTTCCATTAGCGTACGACGAGCATGCCATGGTGTTATGTGGATGAGGAGCCAAGAAGACATTCTCATTTGGTCCAATTAACTTGATTGTAACTCGGCTCGCCTCAGGATTATCCGGTGGATCAATTTTGAGCACCCCCTGAACAAACATGTGTGCAGTTTCCAATGTCCCATGGGTGGATGGCGGGAAGTAGAGCATCCCCTGTACGTCAATTCCCGTGGGAGCGAGGAGGGTTGAGCCACTTGATAAGTCTGCAATGGCGCATGTTCCACAGGGGATGGTTGCCTCCATTCCCTGTGGATAGGATGTTGCGTTTGTTGCAGTCATTAGAGCCTCGGCTTCTAATGTTGCAGCGGCGATGATTGATGATAGAAGAGTAGTTCCATCGCAGTTGGCTACTGTAAGATTGGCATTGCAAGGTAGGGGCATGAAGTTGTCCATGCCCTCCATTAGTTCCCTTTGAGAAGAAGAAGATGACGTGGTGGTCGACTCCTTTTTGATCGAAGAAGCGCGAAGGCCACCTTTGTGTGTTGATTCAGCCGCCGCAGCCGTTGCTGCAGAGAGTAGAACAGCAGCTGATGCAACTGCGAGCTTCATGATGCAGGAGATGACAATAAGTAGCTGAGCGTGTAGCAATAGAACTGCAATAGAAGGCTCTACTGCCCTCCTACCGCCGATTTATGAGGAGAAATGTTGTTCATTTTTGCTGGAGCCGGAGTTGCGGTCATTTTGATCGGGAATCAACTTCAAACTTGAACTATTTTTGTATGATTTAGAGGTAAAGATCGGTGATGCGACATTTGATAGTGAATGAAATGAATGAATACACGTGTTCCACAATGACCCTTCGTGGCGTGTTCAGTGTACGAGACTGTACGTTCATACGTACTTCGAAATTATTCGTGAGTACTGTTATTTACTTACTACTACTGCTTGATATATACATAAGATGATGAAGTGAATACATACAATGTCGACCAACTTGAGTGAGATGAGGTCGGCTTGGACATAATCTACATGAGCTCATGACCGTTACTCTTCGACTTTCCATGAAACTTACTTAGAATAATAGAATGGCAAGGCACAAGCAAGCAAGCAAGGAACAAGAGAGGGAGAATAGTGGCAGTGCAAGATTTGTTCACAATTCAAAGTTGCGCCTACGTATTAGGCATCGCATCGCTGACACATATAAATACAATTGCTAGACAATGAGATGTCAGAAGATCATACTACTATTTGAATTACGATGCCACGCTGTTCTTTGTGCTGCAGAATTACTCGCTGTGCGTGCCTTTGATGCTAGAGCTAGAGCTTTCGACATGCTTCGTTTAGAGACAACCACTTTTCTGCAGCTGCAGTTGAGTACGACTGGGTTAAGACAAAAGTAGAATAATGATGCGCTCCGTCACCCAGTATGTAAATAACTTTCAGAATGGTGTGAAAGCAATATGGGATAATTTCTTGGCAGGAAATGAGATATGGAGGTGAAGGAAGAAGGAGAGCAAGGTACTATGGAAACTGAGATTGTTGCCAGGGAAGAAAAAAGGAAGAATGCCAAGGATGGAAGGGAGCAACATGCAACTCACGGAAATGAACATGGCGACGAGCTGTGAAGCGAAGTAAGCTACTTCTCCTCAATGTTTCCTCTTAATATTATCATAGTTTCTTATTACTCTCTCTAGACAACTCAGGCAGAGTTTACTCATCAGATCGGAGTTCTTACTCATCAGATGGAGTTCTCACTATCAGTTTCATCATCAGATCGGAGTTCTCAATAAGAGGATGAATGTTCGGTGTTTTATTGTGCAGTGTGTATTAGTTTGCTAAATCCGAGCCATTTAGATGGATCCACACCATTTACATGCCAATGATGCAAGAAAGGAGAAGATGACGGGATATTGAGCTTGCCGAAGCCAGTAATTTTGATGCATTGTTCATGCACTTTCTCAGAGGTGCAGATCTCATTTAAATGACTCAGATTGGAAATGCATACATCATACATACAGCTGACACAAACATAGGGGAAAGCCTATTCTCGGACAGACATTCGCATCGGCAAAATCTATGAGAACCAGTCATTTCAGCCAAAGTGGTTTCGAACTCATAAAGCCAGATGCAGCTTGGTATATGAATTCCTAAGTAGCACTTTCGGTTCGCACTAATTTTGCACCACTAATCGCGCTTCACTCAACTGTTACCCGAGTTGAAATATGTAGGCCATCTGCTTGATTCAACATTGACATACAGCAGCTGGCAGCTTTTTACCTAGGTAGGCCTTAGCAGATCCGCAGACGCTGCATGCAACTTGTTCAACTTCCTTGTGTCTTGACGCCATACACAAAACAAAGAACATATACCGGCCCTGGCACTGCTTCAAATAGCCCAGATAATAGGTAGAGTAGAGAGATCAGCCATGAACACCACCAAGCTAGAACTAGAAGAGAGCAAGATCGACTCCACGGATGACGACGACTTTCCCTTCGTCCTTTGCACCCCAACAAAGAAGGACAATGATGAGGTTGATGCTCAAGATACCATTTTTGAAGAAGACGAGTCTCCCAGGCTCATGCTCATGCACTTTCCCTCAAGCCTCGTCCTCGTCGTTCACACCAGTGTCCTACTGGCTGGCATCAAGAACAGATCGGTATGCGCACCGACTCTGCCCTGAACGATATGGCCAAAGATGCGACTAACGAGCACATTATGGAACGCAACCCTTCGCAACAGCAACAGTTTACCCCAAGCTGCACTGCGCCAATCACACCTCCGGTGATCAATCTATTGTTGAAGCGTCGTCGACGTCCCTCTGAAGACGAACACCAAGTAGAAACAGATGAAGGCGATGATAACTCGCCCTCCAAGATGTTGCCGCTATTTCCAAGCCTCGGACGGCAGCCAATGCAGCAGCAGCAGGATTACCCTGTTTTGCGAATGCTAACAAACAGCCCTTGCTAGTCGCCTATGCTACAAGCTAATGCAAGCAAACACAATCCCAGCAAGAACATATCCACGACCAGTCTAGAGGTCGTCATACGAATTTACCGCTATAGCTATAGAAGAACAAAAACAAGAGAAAGGCGCTATCACACTTAAATTGTGTGTATCTTAAACACATCTGGCCCGCTGCCAAATTATTCATGCTAAACATTTAGATGTCAGATGATCATACTATTAATTACATGCACATGCACTTCTCTCTGTTCTCTGTTCTTTGTATGTCAGATGAATTGATGCCTTTCAATGCTAGCATTCGACATGCTTCGTTCAGTGACACCACTTTTCTGCAGCCAAGATGTAAGCCCAAGGTAGTTGAATCAGAGGGTACGACTGGGTTCAGATGAAAGTAGGATTCAACACTCATCAATTGGGATGCTAGTCAAAGCTGCCGGATCACTTGCATTTTGGATTTGCATCAAGCAAGATGTAGATGTAGGCTATCTGCATCGAACCCGGCCAGAGGAGAGGAGCCTCGTTGTATGTGCAAAATGGCAAGCGTCCGTAGATGGTGTAATCAAGAGAAGTCCGCCGTTTACTGGACGTTGGCTCTTTGTTTGAGGTAACATTTTGAACATCATCTCATGTACATGGTATTGCATCCCGGTAGGAATCGCTCATATCGCAGAAAAGGTAAGACATAAAGGATTCACGGCATAACCATACGCCAAAGAGAAAGCGTCTGTACTCGCGTTTGATAGTTATCGGAATATTAATCTGAAAAATATTTGAGAACGACAGAAAGACTGAAGACGACACGCGTCGTTGCCTGAGCTCACCTCCCAAAAAGCAACACCGTAGCAAGCGAATTGGTTGCCTCTCTCCGCTACGCAGCACCCGTGCCATGATAACACATCACCGAGATGAATGCAACAGCCGAATGTTCGATTGCCGTGGCCGTGCCTGCCACCTTCGTTGGCCACGAGGACCACAGCTCTCTAAGCCATAATATCTTGCTCAATACATCGGACGGCAAAAGCAATGGTGTCTCGCCGCTAATCATAGCAAACACCTCCAAGACGCTCTTCTCTCTTCAATCCGACGTAGCAGAACTATCTCTCATGGTAATCAAGGCGGCAGGAATCGCCGCCCTCTATGCCTCCGATGAAGAATCGAGGATAGCCATTGCCACATGCTTTGCGACCGTCAAACTTGCCGACAAGGGGTTCAGTATGGCGGGAAGATTGCTCATTCCCGACAGAGGAACTGATAGCAAAGAAGAGGTAGTTTCTGTTAATCTATCTCCACTTCATGAATTGCTCGACCAATATGACACCAAAGACTTTGATGTCGATTCAATTGTATCAGGCACTGCATTGGAGTGTCTCGTATCAGCAGCCAAGGAAGCTGCCAGGGCTGCTATTGATGCAGCCAAGGCGGCGAATGCGTGTTCAGTTAGTCCCACAGCTCATTCGGCAATGGCGTTAGCACAAGCTGCTGCGAATACTTCTGCAAAGGCGGCAAGATTGAATACTGCTGCTTTGGAGGTTTCATCGTCATTTCTCTAGGAACATATCGAATATTATGGTTTGATTCATTGGGGAACGAAGGGGTGCTAATTATTTAATGTATAGGACGATATTCATGTGGAACAAGTTCCAGTGTTACTTAAATCTAAATGAACGTGATGAAAATATTATTGTATTGCGCACCTATTGTCACCGTCACTTTCCAAACCATCGTCACTTTCCAAATCATCAACGTCGTCTTCCTCCTCCACCTCCTCACTATCATTTTCTAATCCTTCATGATCCCCCACTTCAAACGTGTATGATGGCAACTCGAGGAAAGGGAGGACATCCTTGATCACAATATCTTGGGGCAATGTAAGCTTGAGTCTTGCGGCAGCCTCTTCCAATACGCTAAAATGCTGTGCTTTGTACTGAATAATTTTGCGGAGAACTGATCTAATCCACCTTCGTATTGCCCGGGCCTTTCCCCCCACATCAACAAAATCATCCCCAGCAGGTGCATTTGAAAGAGTCTGATCGATTGAATTAATTTCTTCGTTCATATCATTTTTCCATTCCTCCAATAGCAAAGCGGCTATGGTTTCATGTACTTTCCCTCCCTCAACCAGATCAACGTGCTTCAAATTTTCACATTCTCGGAATATGTTATCATCAGTAATCATGTTATCTTTCAATGGGATGGCAATTCGTTCCAGAGAGGTGCAGTTACGGAATGCCCCCATTATGATTGATTCCAGCTCCTTACCAAATATTACGTTCGTCAGGGCTGTACAACCACAGAATGCCCACCCCTCAACAATCCTGGCAGATGGCAGATTAATGCTCCTCAAAGATTTGCAGCCATCGAATGCACTCTCTTCAATTCTTTCCAGCTTGCCACATTCTACATCCGTCAGGGAGTTACAGTCATCAAATGCGCCATACTCAACGACTTCGACGCCTCGCATGATTACTATTCTCAAAGAATGGCAGTCAGCGAATGCGAATTCTTCAACTGTTTTGACACCAATGTGAAAATCTACTTCCTCGATGTCAATATTTCCATCAAATGCATTTGCAGGAATGACTGTGACGGATTCATGAATGCGGACACGAGTTACATTCCGAGGAACAGCTTCCCGGCCGTTATAAATGAAATATCCGTCGGCAGCCATCATCATGAGTAGGCATGCAAGAGGATCTGCTGAGCTATATGATATTATTAGATGCAACGAACTTTTGGTCGCCGAGCCTGTAGCAGCAAGGCAGTTTGCTGCGTTTTGTTTTTTTGGGTTGTTGGGTCGTGGTGCGTGTGGTGCGCGCGGCTTGCCTTGGCTTGGAGCGCTTCGAGTGCAAGACAATGTCAGTGCCGGTTGCAGCTTGAAAGTCTTTGGACACAAAGTCTCAACAAACTTAAGATTTCATTGCTGAGTGAGCGTAGATGCAAGCAAACATGAGTTGTGTTGGGCGCAGCAGCTTGCAGACACCAGCCTAGGGTCGGATTTCGCCAATAGCAGTAGGACTCGAGTCTAATCTAGTGTTGGTATAAGTGGTTTTGATATATCCTCTACTCCCATTCATACTTGATGAATTCATTGTGCTCCTAAATCAATTGCAACAACAAATTAACATGAGATCTCACTGAAATACATTGTTCTTACAATAACATAATCGATTAATCTACACCACATCACCAGTCCAATCTTTACACATCAGGCAACAATGGCTCCTCTAGCGTATTTCCCTCGTTATTGATTGCATTGGCAGCAGCAGCAGCAGTATCATCACTTCTTGATAAAGTAGCGTTGGCACCAAACAAGTTCCTCCATAATCCAGTTGCTGTCCGTCTTCGAGATGTTTCAGCACTGCTATCATTATTATTGGCGCCTTCAGGATCATTGGCAGCAACCCCTTCGTCCCCGATACTAGCTCCAGTCTGTTGCGATTGCTCTTCTCCGTTGCCAGTATCATTGCTCCCTGACTGCTCTTGCTGCTGCTGTTGTTGCTGCTCCTCCTCGTCGACATGCACAGCCTCAAACATGGCCTTGCACAATGGACACGTCGGACTACGTTCCGTCAACCACGGAAAGATACACTCGGAATGAAATGTATGTTGGCACGGCAAGACTCGTATTTGCTCTCCCATCTCATACTCATCTAAGCAAATGGAACATGACGCATGACGAAAGTACGGATCTTCCTTCTTGGGTGATTTAAGTGCTTGGCATAATCCTCCTCCTCCCCCTCCTCCACTCAACTGATCATCCTCTTCCTCATCTCGTCTTGGCGGATGTCCATCATGAGGTGTCCCCAACCCCTCCACATCCAAATCATCTTCACCATTATCATTCAAGTAAGGCATGTCCGTCTTATCACGCAACTCCAACCCCCGTGAAGAAGAACTACCACTCTGTCGATCATCTTCCTCACTACTACTCATAACATCACTCTCGGAAGAACAACTCGTATATTCAATCGTGGGCAAAGTCTCCACCTCTTCCATAGTTAACAACCGCAATCCATTCCCACGTCGTCGTCGTGTATTCCTTCCTGTCCCATTCATCCCTTCTTCACCGTTGTTATCCCCTCCTCCACCACCCAATAAGAATAAATGATGTTCATTCACCGCCTCACTGTTGTTGTTATTCCCACGTCCCATTGCCGAGGAGGTGGATAAGAATACCGAAAAGGAACAAACACATCCAAATAGCATTAGGAGGAAAGCGAATGATGCAGCAGATTGATTGTAGGGGGGGAACCATCCGTCGGTACCGTCGATTAGGATTTGGGGTCCTCCTTGTTTGTTGACGTAGGATGGTTGTGTGTTTAGATATTCGTGGAGGGCTGTCGATTGAGATTGAAGAGAGAGAGAGAGAGTGTGTGTGTGTGTTCATGATGTTAGTGTCAAGTTGACGAATAGTACAATACAACCACACCAACAATGATCAATATAAGTAGCCTAGCTCAAACAACACAGCACAGCAACATGATGTCATTCAAAACAACTCACCCATGCCACTCTCATAACTAACAAACACCAACCCCAACTCCTCATACATCCTCCGTGCCTCATCATCATCATGTCCATCCTTGGGCATCATGGTAATCAAATGCTCTCCATCTTCCATTTTATCATCATATACAATTACAAATCTGACTACTCCATGTGGAGATGTTAATGTGGAAGCAACCTTTGCCTTGGTTTCATAGGTGCATTGACCACGCTTTGCAAGGATTGCCACTGGTACACCGTGAGAGGGTGTAATGTGAATCTTGTCATCTCCGTTCTTCTTCTTCTTCTTATCATTGTCTGTACTATAAGCATGACCATCATACCCATGACCATCAGCAGTAGAGTTGCCATCCTCCTCAGAAGGCACAG
>Ga0209652_1002859_pt1 | contig 13055 bp, 8 predicted proteins | sample SaaInl74LU_5_DNA_FD_184641 | JGI IMG/M metagenome (GOLD analysis project Ga0209652, IMG submission 184641) | Marine microbial communities from expanding oxygen minimum zones in the Saanich Inlet - ESP_74LU_5_DNA (SPAdes) (version 2) | ecosystem: Environmental > Aquatic > Marine > Intertidal zone ...
GTTGCTTCAACACAGAGGCGTGCTTCCGGTGCGCCATGCCGTAGTGCTCGAACACCTCCGCGTCTTCCATCGCCGCGACGCGGCGCAGGAAAGGCTCGACGCCCGGGGGGAGGCCGGTGCCCACGAAACGTCCCGGCGCGTGGCAGCGGTAGTCCACCCACACCTCAGGCGCGCTCGTCTCGCTGGGCGTGCCCGGGCAGTTCTTGGCTTTGCCTCCGGGCAAGTTCCCGCAGCACACGGCGTTGTACCCGATGCGGTACACCTCGAACTTCTGCCCCCCGGGGAGCAACATGGAGTTGATCGGGCCGAACGAGCCCTCGTTGTCCAGGACCACGACTCTTCCCTCCTCGGACACAAACACGTTCTGCCCGTGCCTGTCCTGCTCGCTGAACAGCAGGTCGAACACCGCGCACCGCACGATGTCCTCGTGGCGAATGCGTTTCGCCAGGTCTAGCACGCGCGTAGACGCGCCCTCGGAGAAAAAAGCCTCCACCGCGACGCCGGGCGCGGGTTCGTAAAACTGCGCCTTGACGTTTTCGATTTTCGCACCCGCGCTTGGGTCGGGCTCGCCGGCGTCGGGCCCATCCCCGTACCCCCCCACGGGCAGGAACGCGCGGATCTCCTCCGTCCACGAGCGCGGCGTCGCGAGGGACAAGTTCGCATCGAGCGCCATCGCGTCGAGGGCGTTGAGGAACTTGAAGTTGCACTCGGACCAGCCGAACACGCCGCCGCGCTCGCCGCAAGAAAGCCTCTCTGTCTCGGGCAGATGATCGCCATCCTTGTCGCACGTCTCCGGAATAGGGTGGTTCCGCGGGGTCTGCCTGTACCCGCCCTTCAGGCCGCACCACGTCTTGACGAACACCTCGCCTTTGTCCGCGGTGACCCCCTTCATGACGGCGGCGCCCGACGCGCCCGTGAACACCTTCACGTCCTTGCCCAGCATGGGCGTCGACGACTTGAGCCGGCGCAGGATCACCGAACACCCCAGGCACTTCGTGCAGTGCGTCTTGCCGTCCGCGCCCGGGGGCGGCTTGGGGGGGGGGACGCCGCCCGGGACCGCGTCGAGCACGCACTGATCGCACGTGTCGCAGGTCTCCCACGTGCCCAGCCCGGGCTCGTCCATGGTCCAGCTCGGGTTCAACGCGGCCGCTTCCGGATGCATCTGAGCCGAGGATGCCGCGGCCCCGGCGAAGGGCACGAGCGCGGCCAAACACGCGACCTGCGCCGAGAGCCACAGGAGCCGAGACACACGCGACGGCGTCGCCATCGCGCGGCACACCCTGGGTCGGCCTCGCTCGGGCATCCGTGCCGGCCGCGAACGCCAGACCGAGGCGCTCGCGCGCGCGACGGAGTGACGCCCGCGAGATCGCGCGGCTCGAATGCGCTGGCCGATCGTGACTCGTGACAGAAATGCTCAGAGTGCCGAACAGCCGAAGTCTCAGAAGAAGTCTCAAAAGCGTTTCTTTTTCTTCGCGGCGGAGACGCTCAGAAAGTATATTGTCACGGCTCGGCGCGCGCCTCGCTTCCTCGCGATTCGTCCGCACTCGCCCTGAGCCCCCGCAGGACCTTCCCGATCTCCTCGAACCCCGGTCGGTCTCGCGGGTCCTCCGCCCAGCACCGCTCCAGCAGCGCTCGCGTCGTCTCCTCGGCGCTCGCTGAATGACGAAAACCGTCCTCCGCCTCGGCTCCTCCGCCTTCGTCTCGAAAGACTCGCGGCGGAAACGGCAGGCGTTTCCCCTCAACCGCCACCGCGAACACGATCTGTATGGGGTCTCGTAGCCACCCCCAGGGTGTCTTCCCGGTCAGACACTCCCAGAGCACCACTCCGAAGCTGTACGCGTCCGAGGCTTGGTCCGCGAACGGCGCGTCTCGAAACAGCTCGGGCGCCATCCACGCCGGCGTCCCCGCCGCGCCGCCGCCGGTGATCACGCCGGTGGTTCCGTTCGTAGCGAGAAACGCATTCGCGGCGGCGGCGGCGTCGAGAGTGCGCGACTTGGCGATGCCGAAGTCCGCCACCTTGGCGCGCAGTCTCCGTCCGTTACATTCGCAATCATAGGGTTCATTCGTCTCGCGAAAACGGTCCGGGAACACCAGAAGCACGTTCTGAGACTTGAGGTCCCGGTGCGTCACGCCGCGCGCGGCGAGGTACGCCATCGCGCGCGCGACGTCGAAACACACGTCCAGCGCGCTCGAGACACTCGGAAGCGTTTTTGTAAGCGTCGCGGGACGCGTCTCGGAAGCGTCTCCCGAGGGTGGGCCCGCGTCGCCGCGCCGCGCGCCGGGGCCGTGCAGGTACGCGTGCAGACTCCCGCCCTCCACGAGCTCCTCCACGATGCACAGGTCGGGCGGCGTCAGGCACGCGCCGAGCAGGCGCACCACGCACGGGTGTCTCAGGCGGGAAAGCACGGCGACTTCGCGCTTGAACGCGCGGAGCGCGCCGCGCGAAGGCCGCGTGCCGAGACGCGCCGCTCGAAGCGTCTTCACGGCGACGCGCGTCGACGTCCACGGACGCTTCTTCCCGTCTGCGTCGGGAAGGCCATCCTCCGCGTCGTCGGACGCGTCGGCGGCGTCGGCGGCGTCGTCGCGGTCGACTTCCGACTCTCGGCCTGACGGCGATTTCCGCCTCCACACGCCTCGGCGCACGACGCCGTACGCGCCCCGGCCGAGCACGTCCCCGAGCTCGATCTCGCTCAGCGCGACGACGACCAGCGCGTCGGCGCCGTCCGCGGCGTCCAAACCCGAATCGTGTGAATCGCGGAATCGTCGGCCATCTTCGAATTCGTCCAACGACGCGTCCTCGCGCGAAGACGCGGCGGACGGGTCGTACCTCCGCGCGCTTCGAGACGCGCGGGCAGGCTCGGACCCGCCGTCTCGTCCGACACCGTTACCGTTACCGCTCGATCGCACGACGATGCCGTCGAGGTCCGCCGCCGGCGCGGACGCCACCTGCCCGGGGAGAAACGCCGTCGTCTTTCTCCTCGCGGAAAAAAACGCACCTTTTTCTTTAAAACGTCTCGCGACGGCGCGCGCTACGTGCGCCAGCAAGGCGAGGACTATTCCGCTCGCGACGACGACGAGCGCGGCGGAGACGACCGATGAGGCGTTTCCGAAGACAGAGACGCTCTGTTTGGACGACTGAGACGACGCGTTTGATGCGTCGAGGGACGTTTTTGTTTCGCCGCAGCAGAACCGGAAAAACGAGACGGCGTCTTTCGGACACGAAGCGAAAGACACTCCCGTCTGGGGTTCGTTCGCGTCGACGTCGTCGTGGACGTCGTCGTCGTGACCTGACGCGAACGAACTTCGTTCGTCGGGTTCCTCCAGCTCGACGCGAGAAGAGGGAGGTTCCTGAATGGCCACGCACCTCGCGCCGTTCAGGTGGACGCGCGCGACGGACCGGGGCGCGGTGGAAACGCCGGACGCGACGCCTTTGAACGCGAAGCTTCTCCGCCCGGCGGGCGGCACGGCGCCCCCCTCGCCGAGCGCGTTGACGAGCCTCGCGGGCTGGCCTCCGGGGCCTCCGGGGGAGACGAGCACGGCGACGTCCGTGGCGAACGCGGCGTCGCGCGCGACGCCTTCACCCTCGGCGAACGCCCACGTGGCTTGCCACGCGCGCAGGGACGCGGCTTCGTTGTTCACCACCGTCAACGACGCGTTGAACGAAAGCGCAGACGAGTCCCCGGCCTCGAGGTGGCTCTCCTCCGCCGCGTACTCCACCTCGAGCGCGCACCTCGCGGCGCAGTCGGCCGCCTCGCGCGCGCACCATCCCCCGGGCGCGCCGCTCGGCGAGCACACCCGCGCGTCCTCCGCCATGGCGGTGCGCCGGGAACCGCCGGCCTCGACGGGCCTGTTCGCGCGGTCGCCTCGAACGGAACGGCGAGGTGCTCGGAACCACTTCGGGTGCTTGATGATCGGATCGATCGGAGCGGCTTGATGACCCATGTCCCGTTGAAGCATCGGAAAATTTCTTTCAGCGCCGAATCGATCGGGCGAACCTTTTTCAAACCGTTGAGGACGTTGAGAAACGTCCTCCAATCCTCCGCCCGCGCTCGCGGCGCACAACCCAGTCGCGCGGCGCTCGTGACACCGCCCGTTCGCGATGGTGCAGGTGTACGTGGAGCCCATCGCCAGGCGGCACTACGCCCCGCTGGTCTCGCCGGCCGGGCTGTACAGGCCGCTCTGCGTCGGTGCGTCCCAGACGCGCGTTCAAAACGAAGCTGACACCACCGAGAGACGCGCGCATCCACGGTTCTCGCGCGCGGTGACGCGAGTCCTCTCGCCCACACGGTCAGGTCCCTCCGTCTGACCGCTCACCCCCTTTCCCGCCTCCCCACCGCCGCCAATTCGCAGTCCTGTCCCTGATCGTCGCGTTCGTCATCGCGCTCACGACCGGGAACATGTGGGTCAAGACCACGACGTTCGTGGCGCAGCCCTCGGTTCGGTTCAAGTACGACATGCTGATGGTGTTTGAGGGCGCTCGCCCCGGCGCCGAGAAGGTGTGGTCCACGTTCGAGAGCGTGAACGCGCTGATGGCGGGCTCGCGCGCCGCCGTGGACGTGCAGGCGAGCGAGCAGGACCTGAACATGGACGGCAAGATGGACGTGATCGACATCAAGGCCACGGCGCGGGGGTTGGGAGACGTGCACGGCGTCAAGGCGCTGATGGCTTTTGATTACGCCATCGACGGCCGCGTGGATTTGGCGCTGAACGGCCTCGCCGTCGCGCAGCACGTCTCGCCGCTGCCTGGCAGCGGCTTCTACGTGGACGGGTACCTGCGGCTGCAGCAGAGGGACGCCATACAGGCGGGCACCACGCGCGTAGTGTACAACCACTCCGTGTTCCCTTTCGCCGAGCACGGCGAGATGAAGGGCGACTCAAGAGAAGCCGCGTCCTTGCGCTTGCCCGTCATACTCAACGCGTACAACTTCAGGAACGAGACTTTGTTCTTTGACACTCCGACGCCGGTGTGGGAGTCCGCGGCGAGCTCGGAGTTCGTGTTCCACGCGCGCGTGCGCATTCCCACCTCGCAGCAGGTGCTGTATCGGCCCGGTTTCCTCGAGCTGTGCAAATTCGCGTGGGTACAGATCCTCGCCGTGTACGTCATCTTCTGGTGGCTCTTCTCCAAGTTCGAGTACGTGGTGTTCCACCACAGGCTCGTCACCACGCGCGTCGTCAGCGACGTGCAGCCCAAGAGCCACAGGTTCTGAGGGTATTGAGACGGAGGAGCGGAAAAGGAGACAGAAAAAGGGCGTGCGGCGTGTAGTATTTACCGTTTTGTGCATACACTACTACGATGTGACAACTCGCGATTGACGCCTTTAGGCGAGAGTACAGATTCGCGCGAAGAAGACGCGTACGACGCCGACGCGCCGCGCATCGGCGTCGTTTGCCTCACGCCCGAGGCGTGTCTCGAGCGCCGCGACGCGCGGCGCCGGCGACACCGCGCGAAAGCAAACGATTCGCCGATCACGAGAACGCCTGCTTCGCGCCGAAGATGACGAGGCCCCAGCCGCCGAGGATGGTGAACACGACGTGCTCCTCCTTCCAGTTCGCGGGGTTGCCGGGATCGAGCCAAGGGTACGCCACCTTGGGGGGGGCGTTGGGGTCGGCTGCGAGAAACGGTCGTCGACGGGTGAGGGAGGGTCAGCGCCAGGGTTCGTCGAGACGCGTAGAGTTGGACGCGGAGCGCGCGTTCACGAGCGGACGCGCGAGCGTGCGTCCCCTCGGGCGCCATCCTCGTGCGACGGGTAGGGTAGAAAAATATCCCACTGGGGCGCAGTCAGAGGGATTTGGCGCGCGCGGGTGGGAACGCACAGGCCATGCCACGGGTGGCCTGGGTCACGGGGCCCTTGGGCACCGCGTTGAGGCGGCGGGCCAGGGGGGCGGCGGCGCGAAGAACTCCGGACATCTTCGTGTGGTTGCGCGCACGGAAGTGGCCAGCGAAAGCGGCGATCGGAAAGTTGGCGACACTGTGTCTCGAGAGGCCGTCCGCCGGATTCGGCCAACGAGTCGGTGCGCGTCCACGCGAACAAACCGCTCTCGAAGCGTCGGGCCCAATTCCGCTCGCGCACCCACCAGCGGCGTGATCATGCTCGCCACATCGCGCGTCGCCCTCGGCGCGCGCACCGCTACCACCACCAGGTGCGTCTCGCCCGGTCGCCCGCGTCCTCGCGCGCGACTCGCGCGGCGCACGGTCCCTTTCGCATCCTCTCCATTCTTCGCAACCGCGATTCTGACGGAAATTGTTCGCGTTCCCTCCCCGACACCACACAGCGGCGATGCCCTGACCGCCAGAGGCAGCGCCCAGGTCCGCGGCGCGCGCCTCGCGCTTCGCGCGGCGCCTCGCGCGCGCCGCGTCTCCGTCGCCGCGCGCGCTAACCTCAACACGCACACCGTGGCGAGCGGCGAAAACCTGTGGGCCATCTCCGTGGCGCGTGGCGTGACGCTGCAGGAGCTCAAGGCGGCCAACGCCAAGGCGCTGGGCCGCAGCGACACCATCTACCCCGGGCAGCAGCTCATCGTGCCTCCCGGCGGCAAGCGGTTAGCCTCCGTGCCTTCCGGGTACAAACCCAGCGCGGGTACCGGCGTGGGCGCGTACAAATCCGCCTCCGCCGGCGCGCTCCGCTCCTCCGTCAACCCCGCCAACCTCGCCAAGAAGCAGGGCCTCGGCCTCGTCACCGCCGGCGCTTTTTTCATCGCGCTCGCCGCCGGCATCTGGATGTTCAAGGAGGAGGAGCCGGGTCCGGGCGCGTACGGCGCCGGGGCGTACGACCAGCGGGACGCGTACGGCGGCCAGAACGGCTACGACCAGGGCGGCTACGACCAGCAGGGCGGCTACGCGAACGGCAACAACGGCGGGTACTACGACCAGTACAACAGGGGCGACTGGAACGCTCCGTCGTACGGTAACGGCAACAACGTCAACGACGGACGGACCCCGCCGCGCGGCGGGGACTACTCCGGGCCGCCGCAGTGGGGCGAGGACCAGCGGTACGACCAGCGGTACTGAGTGCGTTTTCGCGTTTGTGAGCGAGGGCGCTCTTTCGAGAAGAGAAGAGAAGATCGCGGAAGCGCGCGGCGCGACGGTTTCGACGCGCCGCTTTTGTACGTAACGTAACTTGACGAACGACGACGAGAGCTTTTTGTTCGCGCGACGATTCGTTTCCAATTCGACGGGCGCGTGTTCTCTAGAGCTCCTACTTCGGCGGCGGCGGCGGCGGCGGCATGCCTGGCGGCGGCGCGCCCATGCCCATGGGCGCCATGCCCGCCGGGAACGCCCCCATCGGCGCCGCCCCCATCGGCGCCGCTCCCATGGCGCCCATCGGCGGCGGAGGCACCATCTGCATGCCCATCGGCGGCGGGGGCACGCCCATCGGCGGGGGCATCATGCCCATCGGCGCCATTCCCATCGGCGGCGGAGGCATGCCGTACATACCGGGGGGAGGCATCCCCATCATCCCGGGAGGAGGAGGAGGCATACCGGGAGGCGCTCCCATCCCGGGGGGAGGCATCCCCATCATCCCCGGCGGCGGCGCCGGTCCCGGCGGCGGCGCGCCCGGCCCGCCTGGGATCGCCGCCGCCGCCTGCCCCGGCCCCGCGGCGAACATGGTGTGCGGCCTTTTCTGCGCGGTGGCGGACCTGCGCTCGATGTTCGCTGCGAGCATGCGCTCGGCGGGCGTGCCGTGCCGCTCGCCCTTGGTATCCTTCTTGAAGGCGTACATCACGCTCACCGCGCGGTTGCAGAGGAACTGCCCGTTCATCGCCTCGATCGCCGCATCCGACGCCTCGAACGAGTCGTAGGAGACGAACCCGAACCCTCTGCTCGCGCCCGTCTCGGGGTCGCGCGCGATCTTCGGGGTCTGCGTCACCACCCCGAACGCGCTGAAGGTGTCGTACAGCAGCTTCTCGTCCAGCTCGGGGTCCAGGTTGCCGACAAAAAGGTTGGCGCCGACGTCGTCGTTTTTTCGCTCCGCCGAGCTCGCCTTGTTCACGCGCATGGGCTTGCCGTGCAGCTTGATCATGTTCAGCACGCGAACGGCGTAGTCCGCGTCGTCCTCGCCTTGGTACTCCACGAACGCGTAGGACTGGTGCTCGTTCGTCACGCGGTCCTTGGGGACGTACACGTTCGCCACCGGCCCGGCTTGCACGAAAATCTCCCACAGCATCTCCTCGGTGACCTGCGCGAGGGTGGATCGAAGAGGAGCGGGAAACACGGGAGGGAACGACGCGGGTCAGCGACAGCGCTCTGCGATCTCCGAAGCGCGCCGCTCGAACGGAGGAACACGAGCGCGCGCGAGGTTCGTCCGGGGGCGCTCGCGACGATGGGTCACGCGGAGCCCCGCGGAACGATCGTTCGCTCGGATTTCGGATTTCGGTGAGGGTTTGTTGCCGCTCCTCGCGCGCACCTGCAAGTCGAGGTTGCCCACGTACACGGTGGCATCCTGGTTGCGGTCGGCCGCCTGCTGGCCCAACAGGTTCGACCCGGCACCGGCGGTGATGCGCCCACCGGCGATTCCCGCGGCCGCCATCGTCGCCTGCGCACGCCTGCGAGGGAATGAGGGCGCGAAGGCCTCGCTCGAATGTTTCCACCTGCGGACGAACTGAATGCTGGTATCGGGCACGCCAGAAGCGAGCGGCGGCGGCACTTTTTCGCAGCCGCCGCCTCCGTTCGTCTCACACGCGACCGCGCGTACCCCGCGCGCTCACCGACGAGGTCCCGCGCACGCGGCCGCGTCATCGTCTTTCGTGCGACCCAGTCCGCGGCCCACGCTCGACCGAACGCCCGGCGCGGCGCGCGCGAGCCCGGCGCGTCATGAGGCCTCTCGAGGAGTCCGAGATTCAGCAGGTGTTCGAGAAGCTCTTCAAGTTCGTGGGGAAGAACCTGAAGAACATCGTAGACAGAGCGGACCAACCGCACTGCTTCCGGTTGCACAAGAAGGTACGTCGCGCGCGCGTCCGACCCCCTCGACCCGCTCGAGACGCGCGTCTCGCGCGAAGCGTCCGAACGAGGCGGCGTGGAAGAAAACCCGCACCCAATCGCTGCATCGGAAACTGGGGAGCGAACGTTTTTCTTTCGCGCGCGACGCCGCGGTTTCTTCCCCGCCCGCGCCTTCTTCGCCACCCCGGCCGAGACGCCCGACCCGAACCCGCGCGTCTCAGACAGCAGTGATGAGGAAATATCCGCGCTTCCGAACGGCTTCGGTCGATGAGGCACACACGATATTATGGTTGAATTTCTTCGGCTGAGCCGTCAACAAACAGAGACGCGACGTTTTCCGAGGTTTTTTTCGGTTTCGGCGGTTCCGCGTTCGACGTCTTCGACGACGTCTTGGAGTTTTCGGGGTTTCCGTCCGTCGCCGACGCCGAGAAAGCGCTTTTTGGGAAAAACGCGTTTGTCGACGGCGCGTCGTCCCGCGCGCGCGAACGCTCGAACGAACGTTCGTTGACCCTCTCTCTCTCCGCCGTCTCGGACGCGAACAAACAAAAAACAGCGCGTGTATTACGTCCGCGAGGATATCATGAAACGGGCGACGAGCGTCGCGCGCGACCAGCTGGTTTCCCTCGGCGTGTGCGTCGGGAAGTTCACGCACTCGGACAAGTTCAGGCTCACCATCGGCGCGCTGGAGCTCCTCGCCGCGCACGCGAAACATAAGGTAAGTTACGCCGCCGCGTTTGGAGAAACGTACCGTTTCGCCGCCAAACAGCGCTTTTATTTTCGACGAAGGAGGTTTTTTTTTTTTCTCGCGCCGCGCCGCGTCGGTCGCCCGGTGATGCGTCGCATTTCAGTCTTCAACCTGAACCTCTGTGACGAGAAACGTCTCATTCCACGCGCTCTTGAGGGCCGACGCGACGCGACGCGCGTAGCGATGGACGCGTCACTTCTCTCTGCGGCAAAATCAAATCGCGTTTTTTTCCCGTCTGGCAAAGGCGCGCGGTTTCTTTTCGGTTTCTTCTCCGTCTCGGTCTACGTCTCGGTTTCCATCTCTCTGACGCTCGCGCGAACTCCCTCGTGGACGCAGATGTGGGTCAAGCCCACGAGCGAGATGTCTTTCCTGTACGGCAACCACCTTTTGAAATCCGGCCTGGGGCGCATCACCGAGAACACGCCCGCGAACCAGGGCGTGGTGGTGTTCTCCATGTCCGACGTGCCTCTCGGCTTCGGCGTCGCCGCAAAGAGCACGCAGGATTGCCGCAAGCTCGACGCGTCGTCCATCGTGGCGTTCCACCAGGCGGACGTCGGCGAGTACCTGCGCGCGGAGGACGACATGGTGCAGGGGAAGAAAGAGTAGTTGTTATTTCACATTGCCTAGGCAATCGCACATCGAAGCCGTTAAAGCGGCGGTAGTGAGCTTCACGCGCGCGGCGAGCGTCACACAGTCGCGGTATCGCGTTTCCCTCCTCTGCTTCTCCGGCTGCATTACAGCATGTCAGTAGACGCTCCGCGGAAACACTGTGTCCCGCCAACAGATGACCCTCGGTCGCGCGATCGAGGCACTCGAGGCGCGCGCGGGTGGGCGTTCGCTGGGTTCCACTACCGACGCGGTCGCGCGTTCGTCGACGAACGCGCGGTCGTTCACACGCGACATGACGTCCTTGCTGTGCCTGCCCGTGGTGGTGTGCAACCTCGGCGTCGAGATGCTGTACGTGCTCGAGCAGAGGCTCAGGGCGCAGAGCGTGTCCGATGCCAAGGCGGTGAAGGTTCTGCACGACGTGACCCGCGCCATGTTCGCCCCAGAGTTCGTGAACGAGCTGTTCACGCCCCAGCCGACGTACTCGCAGGCCGCGACGAGGCAGATATTCGACAAGCTCGCGCACACGTCCATCATGCGCCTGAGCGAGAGCTCCATGGACAAGCTGTACGACCTGATGACGATGGGATTCAAGTTTCAGCTCGCGACGTGCGAAAAGCCGGAGGACATCTTGAACGTCACGCTGCTGCACTTGGCCACGCTCAAGAGCTACCTGACCGAGGAATCCGTCGTGGACGCGGTGGACGCGGTGGACGCGGAGCTGCGCGCGACGTACGGCGCGTTCGCGAAGCACGAGTGGCTCGCGATGCGCCGCGAGCTGTTTCGGTTCCTGGGAAACAAACGCGTCAAGGTGTCGCTGCTGCTGCACGAAAAGCTGCAGCTGGAGGACGGACGCATGCGTCTGCCCGTCTCCGCGCCGGACACGCGCGACCGGTCCGTGCTCGGGCCGGTCGGCACGACGCGCAGGCACGACATCGCGGGCTCGGAGCAGAAGCGGACCTTCTTCTCGGCGGTCGCCTTTGACGACGCAAACGCCGGCGCGAACAAAAAGTTCGCGGGCGCGCCAAAGCCCGAGATCAAACCGGGCGGGAACATGTACTCGCACGACCGCCAGGCCCCCGACCCGCCCGCGCCCATCCAGACGCTGGAGGCGTCTGAACGGACGGACGGCACTAACTCTCGAGCCGCCTATGCGCGGGACGCGTACGGGAACGTCCGCCGCGGGAACGCCGAGCTCCTGGGCGCGGCGGACCGAATGGCGGCGGCGGCGGGGCGCGAGAAACGGAGCGGCGTCGCGGAGATGAACGCGCTCGCCGGATTGATCCGCGCGCCGATTAAAACGAGGGGCGGCGCGTCCGCGGGCCCGAGCGAAGAGGACACGTTCAAGCTGAACTTGTTCGGGGATCTCGCGGGCGGGGGCACGAGCGACGGCGGCGGCGGCGGCGGCGGCGTCGTCGACGCGAGCGTTTTGGAGTTTGGCGGCGACGCGGGGACCGGGAACAAAGCCTCCGGTTTGACGGACGTGATGAAGAGTTTCGGGGTTGAAAAATCCCCCGCCGGGGCGTCGAAGAAAGCCGCGTTCGACGGCGACGCGTCCGGGTCCGAGTCCGAGGACGATCTCCTCGCCTTGATGGACGGCGCGTGACCACGCGGCGACGCGCTTCTATCCTCGAGAAGGTAGCTAGCTAGACTTTGATACAGTCTTTCGACGTTCAAGAAAACGCGAGTAGCCCGCGTCCCGAAAAAAAGGGAGTACTACCGTACGACACGACGTCTCGCGCTCAACAGCTCATGTCCGGGATCATCGCGACGCACTCCGAGCCGGTGTTTTCGAACTCGAACGTCTCGACTTTTCCGGCGCCGGGTCGATCGATGCCGAGAAAACGACGATGCGCCGTTAACACGTTCGGGTGCTCGCCGAACGGCGCTAAGGATCTCGCGTCGTCCGTCCCGAACACCGCTTCTTTGGCGTCGGCGTCGCCGTACAATTCGCCGCGCAGAAACGCGGTCATCCACCCGAAGAAGTAGTGCGGCCCGAGGTTGTGCCCGCCTCCGCGGACGACTCCCAAAATTTTTTCGCCCGTCGCGGAATCGAACACGCGCGCCATGCCGTCGCGCCAGCGCGTGACGACGGCGTCGTCGTCGCTGCCCAGCAGCAACAGAGGCGTCGCGAACGCGCCGCCGCGACCCTCGTTCCAGCCCTGCAGGCTGACCGCGGCGCGCACGCTTTTCGCGACGCACGCGGCGTCGTCGCACGACTCGGGGTTTATTGGGGACATCGATTCCGGAGTCGAGGAATCAGAAACCGCCGCGAGACTGGCGAGCCCGCGGACGACGCGCCCGCCGCCCAGGCTGTACCCCGCGATCCCGAGCGCGCTCGTGCGCAGACGCGGGGAGAGGTTCGCTTTTCGGTCCACCGCAAACCGCAGCGTCTCGAACAACGCGCGCTCGTCCCCGGGGTAGGGCTCGGGGAACACCTCGGGACACAGCGCGACGAACCCCCACGACGCGAGGTGGAACAGGGTCTCGCGGTTGTCCACGTGCGTGCACGCGTTGTGCGCGCCCACGCCCCACGCGACGACCGGGAACGTGGCGTCGGACGCGTCGGGCAGCTCGTGGTCGAACGGGAACGCCGCCACGACGCGCGTGAAGCCGTAAACCGCCACGTCGCGCAGGGACAGGTCGAACCCCCGCGAGGTGACCGCGGGCGCGTGCGGCCCGGGCGCGCCGTACTCGCCGGCGTACGCGGGGTGGAACGTGGCGGTCGTGCGGAAGGGCACGGAGACGGGGTCGGGCGAGCCGGGC
>Ga0209652_1002860_pt1 | contig 13055 bp, 13 predicted proteins | sample SaaInl74LU_5_DNA_FD_184641 | JGI IMG/M metagenome (GOLD analysis project Ga0209652, IMG submission 184641) | Marine microbial communities from expanding oxygen minimum zones in the Saanich Inlet - ESP_74LU_5_DNA (SPAdes) (version 2) | ecosystem: Environmental > Aquatic > Marine > Intertidal zone...
TGTCGATGATTCTTTCTCTACTGTTTCTTCTTTGTCATCTTTCGAGGTAGCCGATAGCGCAAGCACTTTGCGCTGTTGTATTGGTCTCGATTGTATTGGAGCTGGAAACGAATCACTCAATGGATATGGGCGCCAATGATTGTATTGTGCTACCTGAAACCCTGCAGCTTCTCTTGACCATATGAGACAGCATAGTGTTATCAGTGAAGCTGAACAAGTCTTCCTTCCAAGCATCATGATTATCATCGATTCTAAATAGAGGCAACTCCCAGATCTGCGAACGATGAGCCAATGCGCCTATTAAAGCCCCGTCTAGTGTATGTTAAGCTATGCAGCTATGAAGCTCTTTCGTACCATCCGACTACTTACAACACATAGAACCAACATGTAGAAACAACTACGTCTCATGTTCTTTGGGAGAGGTGACACAACTTCGACATGCGTGAGCGGGCTACGGGCGGCGCTTGGCCCCCTTTTCTTCGAGAAGAAGGAAGAGAGAGAGTAGAGGGAAAGAGTTCTGAATCTTCTTTTGGAAGTCTTTTGGATTTTGATGCATGCGTCTCATATGTACATACTGACTTTGTACTTGTCGCTGACACTAGGTCACCTGCAACGTCGACATTATCATCAATTCATTGCTGCGTAGTAATATAATAGGAGGTCATTCATGATGTCGGCACCACTTTGCACCAAGTTAATGCACGGTCTCGTTCGCGTAACGTGCAAAAGAGCTGCAGCTCGAGCTGCGACCAGCACATCATCAATCTCGAGCTCAGGATATGGAGAGAGCATCACATACTCTGGAGGCCAAGCAAGTGAAGGACAGGGAGGATTCTACGGATCGGGTGGAGCTCGTGTATCCAAAATAGAAACAGAACACAAACCTGAGATGGTAGCACTTGCAGCTGACGTTGAAAACCTCACCTTAGTGATGCAAGAAATGTATAAGCTGGAAGAGATGCTTGAGGAGGAAAAAGAAGGCAACAGCGGTGTCACTGGAAAGTCCTTGGAAATCAGCTCAAAGATTAAGAAAATTATGACTTCTTCGGATGTTATGGATTGTTTGAATCGATTGGAAGTAGAGGGAGAGCCCGTATGGGGACTTTCTAGTGAGGAAAGGGATTTAGTTCATGCAGCGAGGCAGAAAGTTAATGAGTGTTAGTTCAGTTGGGCGTTCTATGCATCGTCTTGTTGATAGAAGTAGGTTAGCGTCAGTGTGGGGACATCTTAAAGCGATAAAAATCAAACCTTACACTTACCAGTGATGTAATGTCGTGGTGTGAGGTCAAAAGTTAAAACTGTTTTGTATTGAAATATATTTTGCCAGTATGTAAACTTCTAGCTAAAGTCAATGCCCTACCTTTATTATTTTATTACACTTCTGCTACTACCCGCGATGTGATAGCTTAGCCACTACGTATCTGATTCCTTATTCGATGCCGTGTCTGACATGTCTTCGGTGATAGTTTCTAATCCACCATGGCGGACCAAACCCTGGAGGCGGTGCTCGATAGGGACATCTTTTTGAGAGAACCTGACACTTGCATCGTCCAACACCTCCCCACTGTATCCTGAACGAATCCTATGGATAGTCTCTGGCATTACTCTGATATGAAATACTTCGCCTCCTACCACCAGCTCTGCCATTTGTCCACCAGACATGGAAGAAAATGGATCAGCTTGACGATCTCCACCTCCAGTCGCGTCCGCCTGTGGTTTCTGTGGGGTTGGCGGTGGTTCGTCGAATAGTGAGCCTCCAACAACAGGGGTTGACCTCATCTTTTGGCGAACACGTCGGCGAGTTGTTGTTGCAGGAGGAGGAGCTTGTGCATTTGCTTGCAATGATTCAAATGTAACCGTTTTCTCTTCTGGAACAGCGTCATCCAAAGGTATGCCCATCTCTGCCTTGATTTTGTCGAGTGTTTTCTCCTGTGTTGCTGCGATTTGTATATTTCTCTTCGTCTCCAAATGCGTTGTTGCTTCTTTTGCGAGCAACTCCTTGACGCTTTTCCCCATGTTGCTGGTCACAGAAGTTTCCGACTTGACTTCTTCCACAATCTTTTTAAGCACTCCTGGAAACCACCTCGTCACTTTAACAGTTGCACCCTTCAAGTGTGTTTATGACAGAGCACAGGTGACATCAGTTGTTGTAAAGTAAGTGGGATATAGAATAATTCTCAACGTGTAGACTTACCGGCTGACGGATAGCTTTAGTCATCGCTTCACTAACTTGTGCAATACGCTCTTCAATAGTTAATGTTTCTTCTTCACTTGCGCTAAGGAAGTAATCGTCCTCAACAAATATTTCCGTCATTAAAGTCGTGTCAACTCCACGTGGGTGCCATGAACGATTATCAATAACCTCTACCTTAAGTTTTGATAGTGTTGAGATTATTTTTGGGATGAGTCCCCATGTTGACGAACACTGAATTTGGATACAAAGGAAAACGATTTTGTTCGCTCTGATTTGTTCCTGCAATGAAAAATGTGCGTTGAATACGGCATAATATGAGATTGACATTCAGAGATGTTTGCACAAAGTAGGCATTGCTATACTCACACGGAGGGTTGCTTCTAGTTCCTGTGGAGACAGGTCTTCACTTGGTCTTCGACCACGCTGTCTCTCCAAATCCTCGGCCTCTTTCAGCATCTTTAGCGCAAGATTGTTGTAATATGAAATGGTGAATCTGAGTGCAAATGGAGGAATGATAGTGGAGATCAGAACAGCTAACACGATCGAAGCATATAAATCTGGAGAGATAAGTCCCTGATCGGCTGCAAATACTGCAATGACAAACGCAAACTCTCCCTCGGCTGCCATTGAAAATCCGGTAACGAGACAGTCTCTCAAATGGAGGCCACGAAACTTTTCTGTGTTGTTGAAATTTGGAACAATAAAGCCAACGGCGAGTTTACCCAACAAAGCCAGAGTGAAGAGACATCCATAACCAATCACACTACCATTTCCAAAGTCTTTGATAGGCACCTGGAATCCAATGCTTGCAGCAAAAAAGATTCTCATTAGCCACTGAAGAAGGCGCTTGAATTGTGTTACAAACCGCACGTGGACGTCGTGGTTTCGACAAAAGACCAGTCCTGAGATAAATGCTCCCATCAGAAATGAAGATTTGGCGTAGTATGTAGCGGGCATCAATGCGAACAGAATAAGAAACATGAGTCCCAAGCCTACTGAACCATGGTTCTCCTTCTTAATTCTCGAAAAGAGATGACGATCAAGGATGGGAGGGAGAACGTAAACTGCAATGTAGCCACCGAGTACGAGAAAACCAAGTGCACTCACAATCGGAATGACAATTGATGCAACGTCTGCCGTTCCACTCAAGGCACTAAGCTGACTAAGAATAATGAGGGCAATCATATCATCGATGACTGCCGCACTAATGATGAGCTGGCCGACAGGAGTGTTCACAATTTTTCCCTGGCGGAGAATGTTCATTGCAATTCCAAGACTCGTTGGTCCAAATGATGCACCAGCTGCAATTGATCCCTTCATATCAGTTCCAATTGCAAGGGCTATCCCAAAAGCAATTGCGATGGGCAATATAGAACCAATGATTGCGATGATGAGGCCTCTCGTACCAATCAACTTGAGCGTCGTCAGATCAATATCAATCCCTGCCTCAATAACCAATAGAATAAGGCCAATTTCACCCAGCATCACAAATGATATGGGATAAGGAACAAATTCTGTTAGGTTCGGACCGAGGATAATACCTGCAAATATTTCACCTACGAGAGATGGCATTTTGAGGAAGCGTGCTGCAATTTGGCCAAACACGTAAATGCATGCGAAGAATATCTGTGCAAAAAGATTTTGATGGCTGGTTTAATTCTTTTGTTTCATGAAATAGGCACAACAATTCACGCATTTGATCGTTACTTACAATTGAAGCATATAGATCTTGAAAACTGATATGAGTCGCCTGTTCAGCTCCACCTTCGCCGCCGCCGCCTCCAAGTTGTCTTGTCCATTCATTGGTGTCGTGAACGTCAGCGCTGCTGCTGCTTCCAAAGATGCTTGTTTGCACAACATTGAAAGCGCCCCACACGAAATCCTCTACATGGGACGTCATGATGCGTAGAGTGAATTTAAATAGATGATCAAGAGTTGCGTCGATGCGATTGGGAGTGAGTAGGGTGCTGTGTATCTTGTACTTTGTGCAACGGAACAATGTAATGACGTCATGGTTAAAAGTTCAAAAACCGCCCGAGCGTCGAAGAGAACATCAAAAATCTCATCGATGTTCGGCATTTTGTTCCTACTCAAATACTACCCCAGATTAAGATAGAAGTATCAATAAAAGGTTTAATCTCTCACTTGTTTTGGAAATGTTTATAATAATGCATCAGGAAAACATACTATTTTCCTCAATATCCTTCGGGGTTAGTATTCAATATGCTTTTGACAAATTTTGACTGGTTGTTGTGACACAGGCCCGCCTGGTACAGAAATTTTGGTGACTGGTTGTGGGGAGAGAAATCCGGTGAAGGACGGACCTAAGTACTTATCATTGGGACAGGAGGATGGATAGAACATGGCAGGACATCAAAAGCATCTACTTACCTTATGATCAGTAAAAGAGTTACGAAGATTTTGTTACTTTAAGACTCCTTCTTGCTATCTTCTTCACCACTCTCCTCTTTAACATTGTTCTTGACAATGCACAACATCAAGTCGTTCAATCTTGGGAGCATAGTTCTTCCATCATCTAACAAGCCAGCTGCGACTAAGCAGTTATCCACCACCTGCTCGGCCAAGACTTCAGCCAGCATCGGGTCTTTCTCCTTCAAACGATGGATTCCCACAATGATTTCATGCTTGGGATTGATTTCTACTGTTTGCTTAGGCAATGGCATGGAATTAGATGATGTGCCACCTTCAGACGTTTCCACCATGCGCATCATACGCCTCAATGCTCCAGATTCGTTGTCAGTGATTACAGCTGGCGAAGAGGAAAGTCTGTTGGTTGTTTTGCATTTGGATACTTTGGAGGCAAGAGTTGTCTGGAACCAGGCACAAAAGTCAGTGGCTTCGCTAGATGTGAGCCCTTTTGCCACATCGGAATCGTCAGAGCTATCTTTGTCGTCCTTTTCTGCGTCGTCGTCATCCTTGATATTCAATTCGCTTCGGTCAGCACTCAGCAGATTCCTTCCCTCGAATTGCTTCAAATTCGCCATGACAAAGTCATCAATAGCTGAGTAAATAAAGATAACCTCACGCTTGCTCTTGAGAAATGTTTCCATGTAGGGACTCTGCAGAGCCAACTCACGTGACGGTGCAAATAAGTAATAGATATCATTCTGTTCAGGTGGACATTTCGACACATACTCGTCCAAGGATACAAGCTCTCCGGCCATTCCTTTCGATGTTTCAAAGTAGAGAAGCTTGGAAAGTTGCTGCTGCGACTCAAAATCCTGGCAGATTCCCTCCTTCAAAAAGAAGTTGTACTCTTTGTAGAATTCATCCTTGTATTTCTCAGGTTCTTTCCTCATCATTTTGCTCAAGTGCGATATGAGCTTCCTCGTCAACGCTTTCCTCATTTTACCTACTAGTGCTGAATCCTGCGGTTTCTCTCGAGATATACTCAATGGCAAGTCTTCAGAGTCAACCACTCCTTTGATGAATCGGCACCAGTCTGGAAGGATATCTGGTGATTTCGCCTCAATCAGAATCTTTCGAGAGTACAGAGATACTCCTGGCTCCATACGTCCCATTCCATACTTTTCTTGGTGAAAGCTGGGAATGTAAAACAAGGCTTTGATATCTAGTGGTGCATCCATTCGAAAGTGGATGGTTGAAAGCGGTTCATCGTGCATATGAGATACATACTTGTAGAATGCAGAGTGCTTGTCTTCATCAACCGTCTTGGGTTCTTGTAGCCAAATTGCATCAATCGTGTTGACTCGGTTGCCATTGAGAAATATTGGGAATCCAACGAAGTTGGAGTACTTCTTCAAGATAGTTTCAATGGTAGATTCATTTGAGTACTGACTAAGTTCCGGTTTGAGATGAAGCACGACAGATGTACCGCGATCCTGGCGAATTTCTTCTGATAATGCTGATATACTGTATTTGCCTGTTCCTGTAGACTCCCAAACAATTGGCTCATCATTGCTCTCAGTAATTTCCGTCTCATTGTTGGAAACTTTCCCTGCCGACTTGGAACGCACATCTACCTTATCTGACACCATGAATCCAGAGTAAAATCCAACTCCAAACCTCCCGATAATTCCTTCACCAAATGGATCAACATCGGTAGTAGGGTCAGCCCCTTGTGCCTTGAGATTCATTTCATGTACAAATGCCTTCGATCCACTTCTAGCAATAGTCCCTAAATTAGAAACCATTTCATCTTTTGTCATTCCAATTCCAGTGTCTGTGATGGTGAGAGTGTTTGATGCCTCATCTGTAGTAATACGAATCTCAAGAGGAATACTAGTTTCTTGGTCACCACCTGATCCACTGATGGTTCCAGTTGCCTGAACATGACGAAGTTTTTCAAGTGCATCACTGGCATTAGAGACGAGCTCGCGAAGAAAGACTTCCTTGTCTGTGTAGAGTGAATGGGTCACGATATCCAATAGCTGTCTCGTTTCTGCCTGAAATTCCATTTCTTCGCCACTGCTGTCATCACTTTTGGTAGCTTCTGTCGACATGAATGACACCTGATGATATTGGGTATTGGACCATTGTTGATTGGCAGAAGAAGAGCGAGAGATGCTACTGGCGACATCAGCTGAGCGATGGCATAAGAGAGGCGATGATCTCCAACCATTATTTCGGCTGGCGAATCTGCTCAATTGCCGCCTCGCTGCCCTGGCAGCTGCAAGCTGAATCTGCGTCATGATGTTGCTGGTGATATTGTTGTCGTTACAGTCGGTTGACTTTGTATTGCCAATGCAATGATGGCCGTCGATGAGTGTAGTCGAAGTCTGTCTGCAAATAAAAGGATCTCAAAAAAGATCTTCCAAGAAAAATTGCCACCACACAGATGGAAGATGAGTAGATACTTATGACTCAAACCATAACAATCTTTCCAACTACTACTGAATCAACAACATGAGCGACCCAATTGACGTTTCTCTCGCCCAAGATGGGGGCATCATGAAGACAATCCTAGAGGCAGCTCCAGAAGATGCCGCTGGACCACCACCCAATGGAGTTGAGGTGACGGCACATTACACAGGCACACTCGAAAGCGATGGGTCCAAGTTCGACAGTTCTCGCGATCGCGGCAAGCCATTCGTATTTACAATCGGACAAGGCCAAGTGATCAAGGGATGGGATGAAGGCTTTGCATCCATGAAGGTGGGCGAGAAGGCCAAGCTGGCGATCCGTAGTGATTACGGATACGGCGATAGAGGCATGCCTCCCACCATTCCGGCAAAGGCGAATCTTGTCTTTGATGTGGAGCTGCTTGGATTCAAAGAAAAAGAAAAGCAACCTTGGGAAATGACACCAGAGGAACGTTTGCAAAAGGCGGCTAGTTTGAAGGAAGAAGGAACGAAGGAGTTCACATCAGGTAACCACGCTATTGCTGCAGATTTGTATAAGAAAGCAGCTGATCTTGCAGATGAGAACGAAGAGGGTGAAACACTCGCTGATGACCAGAAAGATATGCTCGTCAAGTGCTTGGGCAATGCAGCCATGTGTTATGTAAAAGCTTCCTCTTGGTCCGATGTGATTGATTGCTGTAACAAAGTGTTCAGCAAGTGCCCAGAAGAATCAAAGAGCAACATTAAGATCTTGTACCGCAGAGGATTGGCCAAGATGAATATTGGAGAGTTGAAAGATGCCAAAGCAGATCTTTTAGCGGCATATGCAATTGACAATAAAAACAAGGACGTTAGGAAGGCAATTCAAGAACTGAAAGTGAAAAATGCCGAAGCCAAGAAGAAGGAAAAAGCACTTTTTGGCGGTGTATTCGGAAAGATTAGCATGTATGACGAAAAAGAAGGACCTCTTGTTCCAAATGCCAAGGGCGACAATCCTCATGTTTACTTTGATATCAAGCAGGGTGATGAAGAGCTGGGACGAGTTGTGATGCAATTGTATGCTGATATCACACCCAAAACTGCTGAGAACTTTAGAGCACTTTGTACTGGTGAAAAGGGTGACGGTGTTTCTGGAAAACCATTGTATTACAAGGGAAGTACATTTCATCGTGTGATTAAAGATTTTATGATCCAAGGAGGTGACTTTACTGATGGCACAGGAACGGGCGGAGAGAGTATTTACGGCGTGAAATTTGTAAGTGTATCGTGTGGTGTTCAAAAACTTTCGCGTGTGTTGTTGCGATTTGACTGATACTAACTTTGATTGATTGCTTCTTCCCATTCAGAACGATGAAAACTTCAAGATCAAGCACACTAAAGGAGGATTGTTATCGATGGCAAACTCTGGTCCTGCAACTAATGGCAGCCAATTCTTTATTACTAGTAGAGAAACTCCTCATTTGGATGGCAAGCACGTTGTGTTCGGTGAGGTTGTTGATGGAATGGACGTAGTTAGAAAGATCGAGGATGTTTCTAAAGATTCCAGTGACAAGCCTGACGTTGATGTAGTAATCCAGGATTCCGGGATGATGCCCAGCGACTATCGGCCGTAACAACCTTGCATCAACTAATTCTTTGACTGGGGCTTCATATCCTCCTTTCTAGAGCAGGCTTTAACTTCCGCACAGGACTGCTTGCATTAGTTAGATAACCAATTAGCTATTATATAGAATCCAAGAATTATATACTGCTGTCACCTCAGTTGAGTAAGTAGTAGCCTTCATTCTGGGAGGAAGTATGAAATGGGACACAGTAAGAAATGCGATCGGAAAGCTTCTCACTGCACTCGCCATTTTTGCAAATCTAATTTGAATGGAATGAAAGGCATTGGCTACAATCCTGCCAAATCTACCATACATGGTCAAATGTGTGAAAGTGCTTGCCTTGAGTTGCCTTGCTTGTACGTTGAAGTATTCGACCTATTATTTTTAAGCTACAGCAACCATGGCGGATAACGTGATACTGAATATTTACGATCTTGTGTCAGATCAACAAAATCAATCGTCTACGGATGAACCGCGGCAGCTATCTGGTTTCTCTCGGATGTTTGTTGGTCTCCTCGAACCTCTTGGGCTCGGCATGTATCACACCAGCGTTGATGTTGGTGGCTTCCGCTACCAGTTTGGTTCTACTCTCGGCATTACACGAACCAGCTCTCCAATTGGTGGAGGAGACTCTGCCGAGTCAAGACGTTACGTGCCAGGGAATGGACAATATCGTGAATCTATTATCCTGGGACAAACGTTTTGTAATCAGAAGGAAGTCAATTCTATCATACAGCATCTGAGAGAAAGCCATTTCGGTGGTGACAATTATCATCTTGCTCATCGTAACTGTAATCACTTTAGTGAGACATTTGCCACGGCGCTTATTTTAGGTAATGAACTCGTAGAAGGGGGGGATAATACTAATGTGCGCTTAGAGAAGTTTCCAAAATGGGTCAATCGCCTAGCAAAAACAACATCGTCTGGAATGAGTCGAGATAGTGAAATGGCATGTGATGTTATAGCAGAGGCCCGTATGGCTTTGGAATGCGACAAAAAGGTTGGTTGGGGGATTACATCTGCTGTTAAGAAGTCCCTATCCAGTGTCGACAGATCAAAGAAAAAAGAGCTTACGGCGAAGCAAAAGGAGGCACTTGCCAAACTGAAGAGCAGATCTACTAAATAATGGTAGCGACACAGCAAGATAATCTATTACATTGCACATTCTGTATCTCTGAGAATATTCAAATCAGCGAAATTACCTTGTCCTGACAACAAATGTGCTGCCAATCGCTGATCTAGAGAATCTGCCAACTCATCTTTTGAGACCCACTTTACGTCATTAAAGTCTTGATTGGAAGATGTAATTGCATATGGAAATACTGTCAATGTTACATCCCTTCCATTTTCATGAGCAGTATATTCTACTCGCTGTAATCCTGTTTCAAATGTTGAAGACGAGAATTGTGATATCATTTCATCAGTTAATTGTTGAAGAGTCTTTTCATTCTGATCATCTACAAAACTCGACATCGTAGCAAATAGCTGGTTTTCGCTGTCACAGACAAGGAGGCGACACTTGAGGTGAATCAAAAATGTAGCTCTTCCTTGAATGGTCAGAGTTTGAACTTCTGAAGCAGATTGACAGCTTTCTTTTGATCGACTGAAGAATGCTCCAACTACTTCATCTCCATCTCCAACCTGGCATAGTTTCAATCCAGGAACAGTATCATTTTGTTGCAGAGAATTTTCCAGCATGCCAAAGAAAGTGAGTGGCTCATGCGCTCTGAGCCAGGGGTGATTCACTGACGTCGTGGAAGATAGTGGATGAGCATTATCATTGCCGTCGTCCAACCACTGCTCTCGCGGGATGTGCTTTCTTCTTCGTTTGAAGTTGTTTATTTCTTCCCAAGTTATCCATTTAGCTTCGATTGAGTCGTCATCTCCAGGAGGGCACTTCAGAATGCTCTGTTCATCGTCATCACACCACTCACCCCGGAAAATGAATCGTATCCGCCCTCGTGTTTGTTCTAAAGAAAGTAAGTGGGTCATAACTGGCAAATCTCCACATTGAGGTAGCGCTGCCTCCTCTACCGTTTCACGAACAGCAGCATCAACTGGTGTAGAATCTTTATGTTCAATTCCACCTCCAGGAAGCCACCAGCCTCTCGGAAATCGCTCGTGTACCAAGACATACTGTTGCTTCTTCTGTTCCTGGGATTGTTTTTGCGTTTTATATGATCTTACTATCGCCGCCAGCGAGAACGCATTTGTTGGCAATGGTGACATCTTTGGGAGCAACAACTCTCCCGAACCGTGGTCCGTAGGGACCTTCCTCGGTCAAAGCAAGCTTGCTTAAGCCGTGGTACCGCTACCACAATTGCGCAGATCGAGCGCTTCGGTTTTAACGATCTGTCGAGCTCTGTTGGAACCGGCTGATGAAGGAGTAGTGACATTGACGAGTTGTTGACTGTTGTTGATGGAGTTCAGCTGTTCAATGTCAAGAATTCACGAAGTGCGAAGTGCAAGATCAAAGATGTTGTCAAAAAAGGGAAAACAGAGAAAAAGGCTTTCGTCAGCTCGTCGAGGGATAGAAGATAGAATGAAGACACGCTATATCGATAAATACGCGTGCACTTGTTTGTCGGGGTTGTGTGCTATACCTGTAGTGCGGCTTAAAATCATCCTGACGATGTGATCGCTTAGGTGACCGACCGCATATGTTGAAAGCGGTGATACAATAGATAGCTAACAGAGCATGCAACTCATTCGTTTATTTCTTACAAAGCCTTCGTGTCAAACAAAACAAGTCCTCTTCTGAGGTTGAGGTTCTACTTCATTACATTATCTCCCATTTCATTCTACTATCTTACTCAAAACAAGCAGTGCAGCATTGTGCACTACAAGCAACTTGAGGACTTTGTCCACCACAGTCTGCTTCCAAAGTCGAGAGCTTTCCACCCTCTGCGACCAGATTGTCGCATACTGATTGAGGCATACTTCCTATGAATTCATTGCCGTGGAAGAATGCAGTGTCTGTTGTGGTTTATATGCGAAAAGGGTGTGATTGTTAGATAGTCTTGTGGAAGAAGTGGTCGACCGTCAAGGGAAGGGCACATGTTATACTCACGAAGTTTTTGCAACTGTCCGAGTTCAGAAGGAATGATTCCTGTGAATGCGTTGTTATTGAGCTGCAAATACGTCATTTTCTGCCAATATTTAACATCTGAACTCAAACGTCCAGTCATTTGATTGTCATTCAAGTCAAGCTGCAGAAGAGACTTGATATTGTATAGAGATGGAGGGATCGGTCCAATCAACCTGTTGAAGTCTAAGTCTACAATGAGAAGTGGGAGGTTTCCGATTGATTCTTGGATCTCTCCTTCGATAGTTCCTTGTTCAAGAATGAGGAATCGCAGATTCTTCAGCAGACCGATTTCATCAATCAAGCTGCCGGATAAGTTGTTGCCTTCAAAATCGATCTGATCAAGAGTGCCCTGCCTCTCATCATCGATGTGGCAAACAAGTCCTGCCCAGTCGCAAATAGGCTTAGGTGTTAACCAAGCATCTGTACCATATTTACGGTCACCCATTGGGTACTTTGTCGCTTCAATACTGCAATTTTGGTTCGCCGCAGCAATGGCCGCAGGCGATGAGTCGGCAGGAGCGATGCACTCCTTCCAGCTGCCGCCTCCTGTGGCAAAGTAAAATGCGGCCATGATGTAACGTTGGAGTGCTTCTGATTCATCGCTTGGGCAAAGAGGAGGGGTCATTTGGTCCTTGTTGGAGATCCAGTCGAGGGCTTGTGCCTGAGGAGAGTTTTCGTTGTTGAGAGTCGCAGCGGGCGTACCTGCAATTTGGATAGCCATTTGACGGAACTTGTCTGCACGCACTTGTGGAGTGAGGTTACAGGCAGAAGCTGCGGCAGGAGTAGTTTGAGATGACGTGGTGGATGCAGTTGTTGACAGCATCATTGACATTCTCTGTTTCTTCATACGCAACAAGCCCTCCATTTCTTTCTCATCTAATTCTACATCTAAAAAGCTCAAGTGATTACGATGACGATGACGAATGGCGTTAGCACCAATACCAGTCGTTAAAAGAAGAATAACACGTTTGATAAGCATGTTGAGGCTGCTCTGGTTGCAGTTGTAGACTTGTTGGAGTAGTGGAATGGTAGGTAAGTAACCGAGTTGAACAGGTCGAGGCAAGAAAAAAGTGAAGGCAGAAAATGGACAGAGAGAATGCTGCTTTCAATGATACTGAGTTCCCTCGTAGAAGATTGTCATGTGATTCACTTTGTTGAAAATGACTCTTTCTCGCCAAAGTGGGCCTGGGTTCTCCTTGGCGTGGGCGGGGCTACAAGCTACAAGAGTCATTCGAACTATACTCCGGGGGTAAGATATACGAATTTTGGCTAGGCTGAGTTTTAGGGGGGTATAAGTGAAGTTGACGTCTAGCTTCCCGATAATAATTTTAAGAGGGGGTATGAGA
>Ga0209652_1002861_pt1 | contig 13054 bp, 14 predicted proteins | sample SaaInl74LU_5_DNA_FD_184641 | JGI IMG/M metagenome (GOLD analysis project Ga0209652, IMG submission 184641) | Marine microbial communities from expanding oxygen minimum zones in the Saanich Inlet - ESP_74LU_5_DNA (SPAdes) (version 2) | ecosystem: Environmental > Aquatic > Marine > Intertidal zone...
ACGAGTTCGCGAGGCAATCCCTACTGCGGACTATCTACGGACTAAATAATACTGACCACCTGGATGGAATGAACATCGCCGAGCTCTGGCTTCGTATTTATTACTCGTAGCATTACTATTATTTACCGTCGATCATGTTAAGTGAGGAGAAGAAGTTGCATAACACAACTACTGCATCGGCCAAGGAAGACGGTGATGTCCCAATCATTAGCTCAGCAAGCTCTACATCCGAAACAAATAATTCTTCCAACAAGTCAACAAGTAGGGAATCGATATCAACAAGTAGTACGGGTATCCTTCGGATGAGGCGGAAAAGTTCCAGGGCTAGCAGCGGTGGCAGCGGTGATAATCCGCCCATGAGTAATACAGAGAGTGGTAGAAGCGCCTCTTCCCCTGTCGACGATGCACATCCGGAGAAGCAGAACCGGAAGGTTTGCATGCTTCGTGGTGCAATGATTGTAACACTTCTAACAGCAACAGTTGCCGTTGCCACGCTCGTGTACTTATATGTGACTCGTGATGAGGAGCGCAACTTTCAGACCCAATATCAAGACTCTGTTTCCAAGGTTGCGGAAGCGTTTCAGTATGGAATTGACACCAAGCATGATGCCGCATCCACGTTTAGTGCTATATACACTTCAATCTATGGTAATATAGTCCAAGAAGTCGAAAACCAGAAGCCGGTGTGGCCAAATGCTACACTCCCCTTCTTTGCAGAAAAGGCAAAGGGTTTGCTCAAAATTTCTAATGGTAGGGCGTTGTCCTTTAACCCAATTATCACTCAAGATGTCAATCGCCTCGAGTGGGAGGCACACGCCACTGAGAGTGCATGGCTTCTAGGCGACAAGAGCCTTATTGTACCACCGCCAGATCTCACGTGGCCAAATAATCGCACAGTTTCCTTCGGAATTTACTCTCGTGATGCTGACCGTAACGTCGTCTATGACCCTGGATATGCTCCTGGATCTAGGTATGAAGATGTGCTCGTTCCTGTGTGGCAGATTCATCCCATCAAAACAAATGAAAAGGCTGTTATGTTCAATTTGCACAGTGAAAAGAACCGGCAAAGGTGAGTGATAACAGGGACTGCAATAATTATTATCTTTACTATTTAGCCTCGTCTCACATATTAATATTGTCACTCGTTCTTACATGTAAAGAGCTCTGGATGATATGCTCGAATACGAAGTACCGACGTTGACTGCAATTCTACAACTAGTACAAGATTCTGAGACTCGACCAAGCTCTATCCTCTTTTTCCCAGTGTTCGACAATTTTGAAACGCCAGATGATTTCCCTGTATTCGACAACGTTGGAATGCCCATAGTTAATGGAACAAATGTTGTCGGCAGTATCAGTATTGTGTTCTCATGGGACACGCTACTGCAGCGTATACTCCCAAATTATATCAAGGGCATGATTTGCGTCCTTCAGAGTTCAACTGGTCAAGTGTATAGTTACAGTGTTAGCGGAAATGACGTGACCTTTCTTGGCGAAGGGGATAAACATGATCCCAAGTATGACAAATACAAAGAGGTAGTTCAAGCCACCCTAGGAAATACAGCGGAGCAGATTGGGCAGGTTGATTACCTCATCACGTACACTCTCGTGATGTACCCATCGGAGACTTTTGAGAACGAATACGTCACCAACAGGGCTGGCATTTATACTGCGGGAGTTGTCCTAATTTTCTTATGCACATCTGCTCTTTTTCTACTGTACGATTACCTCGTGGAAGATCGTCAGCAAAAGACGGCACGGTTTGCGCGACAGTCAGCAAACATTGTTGATGCAATGTTTCCTGCTGGCTTTCGCGAGCGACTCTACAAGAGCCATCAGAACAACAACAACAATTCAGGCAGTAAAGCCAACTCACGGAGAAGCAGCGACAACGATGAAGCCACTATTAAGGCATCGAATAGAACAAACGGAGAAAATCGAAGTCGTTCTCAATCGCCCTCTCGTCGACGATCAAGCACAATGGGTAGAAAGATTGTTACGTTGCAAATTGACAAATTTATGAAAGGAACCCGCTCTGCTCCAAAGGATCACATCCCAACGAATTACTCAAATGGAGATGACGACAAGCCCATCGCAGATCTATTCTTGGACACGTCCATTATGTTTGCCGATATTGTAGGGTTCACAACATGGAGCACTGAGCGCTCGCCTAACGAAGTGTTCACGCTGCTTGAGCGCTTGTTTTGGGAGTTTGATGAATTGGCAGGTGAGCTAGTTTATACATTTTCTTCATCCTTTGCCAATCCCTCTTTCAAAACTAACATGCAAATTACCCACCTTCTCTATAACAGCACAGCACAATGTATTTAAACTTGGGACCATTGGAGATTGCTACATCGCCGTCACTGGTATCCCTAATCCAATAGAGGATCATGCGAGTCTTCTTACGCAGTTTTCGTTTGCAGCTCGTGAAAAGGTTCGCGAGGTCTGTGCGCAACTGGATGCTGAAGGATTGGATACGCTGAAGCTTGACATGCGATTCGGCATCCACTCTGGAGCAATAACTGCCGGGATTCTACGTGGAACGAAATCTCGTTTCGAACTTTTTGGTGATACCATCAATACAGCTAGCAGGATGGAGAGCACAAGCGTGGGAGGAAAGATTCAGGTATCCGCAGAGACTGCAGAATTGATTAAATTAGATATGAGGGGGAAATGGCTCGTGAAGCGAGATGGTATGATAACTGCCAAGGGGAAGGGGGAGTTACAAACATATTGGGCTGAACCAAATCCTGTCGGGTCCAGGGTGTCATTTTCCGACGAGGCCCTTGATCACTTACCTGACGACAACTTTAACAAGCTTGAGTCACAGGAATCAGACCGCTACTATCAACATGAATATGATAAGCAAGAAGAGAAAGTAAATGCCGATGAAAAGGTGTAGAGTAGAATGTAATTATCTAATGAATTATTACTTAGATGCAAGCAGGTCTGATAACTAACTGGAATGGAAGCAGGCTCTGGAATGAAGGGCTGTTACTGGTCTGTCCGGACCCACCCAAAATCCCGTTCTTCCTTCCAAGAAAAAATAATCACACCCTCCTCCTCCAAGCATGCAAAGGAGCATTTTCGACAGGCCATAACTCCACCTGTAAATTTACACTACTGCTGCTGCTGTGCCAGACTAAAGCTTGCAACTATTGAGTAAAGCACCAAGACAATGTTGCGTTTCGCCCTATTGCTGTTGTCCATGACAGCGCTGGCATATGCCAGACCTATTGTCCGTCATATTCGTTCCACGCACGAATTTGACCGGTTGATGAAAAAGCACAGCACTCAAACTGGGCTGCCCGTCATCGTCGATTTCTACAGCGATGGATGTGGTCCCTGTCGTATGATTGCCCCGATTTTCAAGAAGCTCGCCCAGGAGGTGGGAGAGAAAGCTGTGTTTGTCAAGGTAGACACAAATGCATTGCACGAATTAAGTTCTCGATATGGTGTAAGAAGTTTGCCAACATTCAAGTTCTTCCTTGGAGGGAGAAAGGTCAATGAATTCTCGGGTGCAGGAGAGCAGCAATTGCGACAGTTTACAAAAGATGTTATCCAGAAGGCAGAGTGGGAGAATGTCATGCTCCCTATGGAAAATTTGGTTAGTTATTACGGCCAGCAAGATGCTTCGAAGACTAGTAAAGATATTGAGAAGGTGTACAAAAAATGCGTGGATCAGGTGAAGGACGACAATCCAGATAAGCTTTGTGTCGGTGCAGTAGCAAGGAACCTAGCTAAAAGTCTGAAGAAGAAGTATGGGAGTGGACCAGAGTTTGAGACGAGATTTTTCCCAGAGGAGCCCAGCACCAGCGAGCAAGCGGGCGACAAAAAAGCAAGCGAAGGATCAGGAAGTCCAAAGAAGTCTAACAAGGGCAATGCTGACAAACCAAATCTTCACCTTGCTACCAAAGAACAACTACTTGCAGAAATTGAAAGTCGCCTTGATGCGGAACGCGATGCCCAAGTTGAAGAAGAGGAAGATGACGATGCAGAATTTGAGCATGGATGGGAGCCTTCAGAATGGCCTGAACGCGTTACAATTATCGGTGGAGGTCCTGCAGGATTGAGTGCTGCAATCTATGCGGCAAGAGCAGGGTTGAAGCCTGTCGTAGTTGCACCTCCAATGGGAGGTCAACTCCAAGGAAAAGGCGTGGATGTAGAGAACTATCGTGAGTTTGAGTGCGCAAAATATGATTTACTCTGCTTTCTTTGTTATTTTCATTGCAAGATGACTCAACCTGTATTGGTTCACTTGCACATTATTTCGATTTATAGCCGGTTTATTTAATGTGACAGGCCCCGCAGTTGTGTCGTTAATGAGGCAACAGGCTATCGCTTACGGTGCCACATTCGAAGCAGATGTTGTTGTTGGAATAGATGCTTCAGAAAGACCAATGAAAGTCAAGACCAATTCTAGCCTCATCGAAACCCACAGTATTATCGTGGCGACTGGTGCAGAGAGTAATTGGCTCAATGTAAAAGGAGAATATGAAATGCGTGGCGGTGGTGTCAGTAGTTGTGCAACTTGCGATGGACACATATATCGTGGCAAACACGTGTTAGTCGTAGGTGGAGGAGACACTGCTATGGAGGATGCGTTGGTGTTGGCACGCACAAGTGAGGTGAGATACATTTCGTTCGCTTTGTATCTGTCCTTTTGTACAAATAAGAGCTCATTCGTTTCATCCTGTGGAATTCTTAGTCTGTCACTGTGATCCATCGAAGAGATACTTTCCGTGCATCCAAAGTTCTAGCTCAACGTGTGTCTGAACACCCATCGATTTCGATTAAGTGGAATACTGTCATTGCGGAAATTCTAGGCAAGCCGTTATCTTCGGATACCAACGATAGTGAAAATGTTGATCTCGACGCTCCTGCAGAAAAGGTAGTATCTGGTGCTGTTCTAAAAGATGTGTACACTGGCGAAGAAACCAAAGTTGATGTAGATGCAGTATTTGTTGCTATTGGTCACACACCAACGACTTCGTTTTTGGAAGGAGTAGTGGAATTCAACCCAGAGCACGCTGGATATGTGTTGACTCAAGGAACGAGTACAAAAACCTCCATGCCAGGAATCTTCGCATGTGGAGATGTCGCTGATAGTATCTATCGTCAGGCAATTACCTCGGCGGGCAGTGGTGCTGCCGCTGCACTAGACGCAGAACGATGGTTAAGTGAGGAAGGGTTAGGAAATGAAGAAAGTGATTTCGAGGCTGAACTTCTCGCAGACATTATGGCAAATGATGGACGACGAAGTGCTGAAGAATACAATGTTTACGAGGAAGCAGGTGGGAGAGTGAGCGGTATGAAGGAGAGCACAGGTGCTGAGTTATAAAATAGGAATAGTCATTTATATTGATATGTTGTGTGTGGCTCATTTTATCTTTAATATCCATTATCATGGCCGTCCGTCTCCAACTGCTCTTGCTAACTTTTCGATTAACGACGCAATCTCTATTTGCTTTGCAGTGCACTCTATCGGATCGGCGTCGCTTCTCTCGCTTAATACCTTGAGTTGATACTTGGCATCGTCTAGTTTTTCTAGGATGTGGCCTAAGGCACTGCTTGCGACCGAGGTCTGGCTCGTGTCATCTGACAGTACTGAAGGGTCTTCGTCATTGTGAGGAACGCCGACATAATTAAACGGGAATGACAAAGGCTCATCATCAAGAGATTGCTGCATGTTGCAGCAAGGAAGAACTGCCTCTGCTTGATCTGTGCATTGCTCTGGCACATCCTTTTTCACGTTTGAAGTGTCAAAACCTCTTCCAATATGTTTAATTCTTCCATCTTGATTGAATGCATTTGGCTCTAGCACATATTCAATATCGCCCGCACATCCTGGCATTATACAGCCCATCTCGGTTGAGTTTGGAGGAATCATTTGCAGTCCTCCGCAATGAATACATAATGAAGCGTTTGGAAGCGTCCAGCCCATCTTTAGTCGTTTGCCAGCTTCTTTTGACACTTCATCGCTGCTAAAATCTGGCACTGGTGCATTCACAAGCGTATTGTTGGGCACTTTACCACATAGAATACACAAGTCATCGCTTTCTTCGTGCTCCGAAACAAGTGGCATGAAACACTGTTGACATAGCGAGTCTTTTAGAACCCATCCCATACTCATCAAGTGACTGATTTCTTGGCTAACCAGCTCTCTCTCCGCATCTACTACTTCTGCCGACCTAAACTGTTCGTATATGCCATCACATCCTGAACCGGATCCACCGCATACTACGCAAGAGCTTGGATCGCTTCCCAACTTGGTAAGAGGCATATTATTGCACTGATATCCTTCGCAATTCGAAGCATCCATCGTCCATCCTTGTGCCAGTCTTTGTGTTAGTAATGAACGTCCATTTTCTAGGCATGCTTCCCAGTTGGGCTCTTCTTCGGTATTATCTTTGATATCTCTTTGCCTTTCAGAAGCATAGTATCCATCGCAGCCATTTCCACTGCCACTACATACCATACACACCTCATTGGTACTAATTTTGTCTCGCATTAAAGGAGTTCCGTTGCAATTGCTGCCAAGGCAGTTCCGCTCAGAAAAGTTCCATCCTTGATGTAGTCGTTTAGATAAAAGTAATCGACCACTGACTAGCAACTTATCCCACGACATTGATCTTTCCGTGAAGTTCTCTCGGTAATGATGAGGTGGACAATCCGGCGTTAACGTTGAGGCATGAGATGTAGATTCAGTTCTGCTAATACTGACAGCCGTGTTAGATGAGGCTCTTTCACTCAAAATCTGATCAAGAGAAGAAGCTTTCTGCTTCACCCGCGGCTGCGTAGCTCTCCTTGCTTCTGCAATTATAGCCGATATTTTATCAGCTGGATCTTGTTGCTTGTCTGTTTTAGTCTTGTAATCATCACGCTGTTTGATCTTGAGCCACAACTTTGGGCATACGACGCATTTCTTGGCTTTGTTATCATTTTCCATCAATGGCATTTCACACTCGTTGCAAATATCTTCTGTTAGAGTGTAGCCTCTTGTCATTTTCGATCCCATCGTTTTTGTAGCAATTTTGTGACGATAATCATAGTCAAAGTCTTGTGGCTTTTTAGGCCCTATATGGTCGAATTGTGACCATTGCGATTGACCACTTGTGTTCTGAGATGTGAGTAATGCGTCGACTTCTTTATCGTCCACAGCCACAAAAAGACTACCTCGAAGCCATTCTTCATTGTAATCATCTGGAAACAACAGCTCAAGTTCATCAGGATCAACCACAACATGTACCTTGCACTCTTGACAGTAGCTCACGCCGGGGACAATATGAGAAGCTTCTTTTGGAGAGCTGCTGTTTCGGGTAGATGCATCGAAAGATAGTGCTGTCAAGAGTAAGTTCGCCACCTTAGCTGCTCGGAGTGTTAAGTTCACTTGACCATCAGTGGTGATGTTTGTGTTGGTGGCTGAAAACTGCTCCTTTCCATCGTTGGTATCAGACTCTGCAGCTAGCTTGCGTATCAAAGATGAATTACAAGATGGACAGGCAGAGCCAGTTTGACAGGGCTCGAATCCATCCGGAATATTGGGCATCGTTCCTTCATTACTGCTTGTCATTCCAAAAGCTAACTTCCGGCGCAGTCGACCAGAAAGGGAGGGCACTGATCTTGGTGTGTTTGTGGTGTGTCTTTCCCTTTTAGTCCGTGTTGCTGGTTGCTGTTGTGGTTGGTTGCTCAATCGATGTCCTACATGAACGGAAACATAATAAAATGTGAGGTTCAGCGAGGTACACGAGATTGTCTCTCATAAACGCGAATCAGTTGCGAATGTGATATGTCATGTACGTGCTGTCATATAGGCAGTTAAAGTGACGGCAAGAGCTCATGGATCGAGACGTCAAAAATGGTAACAAATCAATGACACCTTCACCACCATGAAGATCACAGCATCTATTATTCTATCACTTCAACTCACAAGCGTTTCTAGCGCATCATGTTCCTCGTCGAACTTTTTGACGAGTCGCTCGAAAGCGTTTTGTAATCATCCACTCAAACTTCGTGGAGGACAACAGGATGACGCTATTGATGACACCCCAAGTGGAAGTTACCACGGCAATTATATTGCGCCTCAAGGAGAACAACCAAAGGCTGCAGCAATAGTGGAGGTGAAAAATCCTCCGTCTACAGCTGTAGCGCCTCCAACTACCGCCGCAGCTCCACTTGCAAGCGCCACGTCTAAAAGTAGCAAGCTCTCAAATCTTCAGGAGCGCACAGGGCCTGCTGTTTTAATGTTAGGGGCAACATTCTTGCTTCTCAAGTATACTGGGGAGAAGGGGTTGATTGGATTAATTCTTCTCATGCAGCTAGGTTTATATTCCGAGTCTACAGGAGTGGTTGAAGCTTTTCAAGCAAAGAAGGGGTCCAGCATTGACAAAATTAAATCCTATAGCTGTCAGAAATGGTGGTGGTTTATGACAGCCATGATATTTTCAGGAAGGTAAGGCAATATCATGCTCTCTTAGATACAATTATCATCGTATGATGCATCTGCATTGACTCAAACAAACTGCTTCTTCTCTGATAGAGATCTTATCATGCAACATACTTCCTTGACCGGTGATCAAATGAACCTTATGAATTTTTGTATGTCAGCTGCCAGTCTTGTGGGTGCCGTGATTCAATTAGCAATGCTTTCTGGTCCAGGAACTGAAGATTTGTATCGCGAATACTTGGGCAAATTGGCATGTTGCCATTTTTCTCTGGTGAGTTTGTGCTTTGACGTGAATTTGGCACTGGCACTTTGGTATCAACATAATATCATCTCAACATTGTGTTACGCGCTTGTATTTGCGTCAGCTCTTTCTTGTTGGCCAATCCTCATTTTGGATTAAGACTGTGCAGGAATATGGTCTAGGATGGGTTCTTTTCCCAGCGTTTCTTGTCATTGTAAACGATACAATGGCATACGTATTTGGCGTGCTCATGGGTAAGCACAAACTTATTCCTAAATTGTCTCCTAAGAAGACTGTGGAAGGCTTTGTTGGTGCCGGGCTTTCGACAGTGGCGATTGCATCTCCTCTTGTAAAGCGCTGCATTGGCGGCGATATTCCAAACCTAGGCCGTCATGCTATCATTCTTGCTGTGTATGCTAGTCTTGTTTCACCATTTGGTGGCTTTCTTGCCAGTGCTGTGAAGAGGGCACATGGTGCCAAGGACTTCGGGGCATTGATTCCTGGACACGGAGGTGTCGTTGATCGGTTCGATTGTCAAGTGGTGACTGCACCGTTTGTCTATCTCTATCTGAAAAATTTCTACAACGTCGAAAGCTAAACAGTGTTGAAGACATAAGTAGCGTTTCTCTAGAGAAGAGGAACTTCGAATGATCTCAAGACATTTAATTATATTTCAGCTTCACGCCATTATCACGTATTACTTGTGTAAAAGTAGGCTGCATGATCTGTTCCCATGCAAACTCATAATTCATATTGTAGTCATGACGGTTGCTACCACTCAGCAAATTCGAACGAAGTGTTGTTTCAATCTTGAACCAGCATGTTGCGATAGATGTTGCTGCAGATGTAGCTCTATCATCTTCGACGTACCCTTCATCAAACAAGCTCACAACGAAAGAGACGACACGTACATCACTATCTTTGAAGTAATGATTTTTATCGCCTTCCACGGTAGCCTGGAGAGAAAGTGGAGAAATGTAGTATGAGATCACGTCCATAATAACATTAAATATAAAAATCTCCTTGACATAAGCAAGAAGAGTATTAAAAGTAGAGAGAGAGAACACGTGTGTGACTTGTGATGAAACATTCCCTTCACTTAAATGAGATCATTACTACAACAAGGTAGAATACAATGACTCGTGAAAGTCGGTGAAACTCGTCAGGAGCCCCCTTTACCCTAAAAATTGCGTTGCTCTACTTTGACAAAATAAATCTAATATCCACGGTGCTTACCGTCATCCACTGCCCCTCCATATCCCATTTCTCCCTGCTGGGGGGCAGCGCCCCTGTCTCTATCCCCACTTCCCGAACTTCCATTATCAATCCTGCTCCAATCCCAATCCAAACTGGAATTATTGTTTGTGTATCCCTGACTTCTGAAGAGGTCGCGGAACATTCCTCTCAAGTAAGCAATATTCGGCTTAGCTTCAAACTTGAGACTGCGGCAATATGCGAGATACTCAGCAAACTGGGAAGGACATCCCTGACACAAGGCAGGGATGGTGATTGATTGTTTCTTCTCCATGATGAGTTTGTATTTCTTCGTGGCGGATTTGGCCTTGAGTCCTTGCCAGGGGAGCCCTCCCTTGAGGAAATAGACGAGGACATATCCAATACTTTCAAGATCGTCACGACGAGATTGTTCAACCCCCAAGTGGTTATTAATGGAAGCATAACGAGGTGTACCGGTAAGAGATCTACCTTCACGTTGAGGAATGTGCTGAAGGGTACGGGGATGCCTATACCTCTTGGAAAGTCCGAAATCAATGCAGTAGATGAAATTTCCGCTGCCGCGTCCTCCATCGGTGACGAAGTTAGCTGGCTTAATATCACGATGGATAAGGTGGCGGGAGTGCATGAGCTCCACACGCTCCAACATTTGATCAGCAATCATGAGGACAGTTTTGAGGGAGAATCGACGGCCGCATTTGTTGAACTGATCCTCAAGAGATGGACCAAGGAGGTCCATAACCATTAGATTGTACGAATCTTGGGTTCCGAAATAATGAACTTTGGCAAATCCCGGAGCATTTTGAAGTTCACGGTAAACCTTGTATTCATGACGAAGCTGAGGGCAGCGGGCTCCATGCTTTTCGAACTTCACAGCCACCTGAATAGACACGACGGGGGAGGAGAAGAGTGAGTATTATGTTGGGCGTTGATATTTATTACAATTTGTGTGGTCATAGCGGCATCATTCCCAGGCAATAAAATAAATAAAAATACGCACCTTTTCGCCATTAGCACCCACTCCAAGGTAAATATCACCAAAAGATCCTCCTCCAACACGCTTGGTGATACGGTATTTCTGTAAAAGAGAGGCAGTTGACAAGCAGAGGTCAGTGACATATTATTATTCATATTTTCACTTTTTTAACGGACCAGCCAGCTGCCGACACGAACGCAATTAACTTACTGAGATGGAGCTCTGCATTTTTGCAACCGCTAAGCCTCAATTATTTTTTTATTAGTACTGTTCAGATAGGGGGGGTGATACACTGGCTTGGGGCTGTGTTTGACGGATGATGGAAGAGACGGGGTTATTGCAAACGTAAAGGACAATCCCACCGCTACCAATGCTTCATGATCCTTGAGGCATGGCCTAAAATAAAGCTTTGGCGAGGTGCCGCACGAAATCACGAGAAAGCATCCCTTCCAAGGACAGTTGTCAAGGTACGTAGGTAGAAATACCAGTATGTAAAGCATGGTGTAGGTATGTAAGTGTGTAATTCAAGAGGCTGAAAGCTCCCTTGCTAGATATTGGTTGTGGCTGGCAGCAGTGCAAACATGCAGCTATTACAGAAGAGTGTTATATCGTACTTGAGTTCATTCATCTTGAGGTCATCTTAATAATTTGTTATGTTTTACCTTCTACCATACAGCGCATTTTGGAATTGATTTGACTGCTTTGACTTCTTTTTATTAGAAGAAGGCTTCTTCTTGTTTGATGATGGACGACCGTCTTCAAACACCTCAACTTTACGCTTTCGCATACCCTTCATCTTATACGCACCAGTTTCTTGTGATCGTCCTCCCCTATCGTCGCCGCCAAATGCACGATCAACGCCAGCAGAAATGTTCCCAAATTCAGATAAAGCACCCAAGTTACTCATCTCTTCCCTCATCATTTTCTTTCTTTCCTTCTTTTCCTTCTTACCCATGGTCAATCGTATCATCTGCGTCTCTTCAAACTCTTGGATATCTGCATCACGTGCTGCCAGCTTTCTGGATACCTCTCGCTGCTTGCCGAGCATGGCACCTCCACGAATATCTTCTTCTTCTGGAGCATCAGTGAATTGAGCTCGAACGACTTCAGCAAGTTCGGAGCGTTGCATACGGTCGCGTTGTTTGTTTCGTTGGTTTTCCATTTGGGCCATCTTCTGCTCATTATCCAATTCAAATGGAACAGACTGTAACCTGGGTGCTCTGTAGACATTACTTGATTGCGCATCGGCGTCATCTGCCTCTAGATCAATCTTTCCTTCAGTGCTGATATCATCGTCTCCTTCTTCTCCATTGCCACCAGCCTCAGCAGCATCATTGTCTTCAAATGATTTCATCATACTCGACAAATCAGGTTTGAAGGAAAGAGGGTCAGCACCACTATTCAATTCATTAGCGTTGTCATCTTCAACTTCTTTCTCCCTTCCTTCAGCAGCAAACGTTCCAGCACCTAATGTAGACAAAGCTAGCAACTTGTCAATCTGATATCGCAATTTCTTTTCAAGTGGACGCATCTTCTCAAGAGCTGCCTTCATTTCCACAAGACGCTCTACACACTGTTGTCGAGTTTGAATAGTTGCATCTGTGTTTGTGTCTTCTTCATTGTCGCCATCATCACCGGGCTTGCTGCTACCGGCACGGCAACGAAGTTTGAGAAGCATTGTCAAATCAATAAGATAAGATAGGAGCAATCCATTTTTAGCTTGGAGAAAGTCAAGTCCACCAGTTTGGCTGTCGTATTCTTTCGAATTTTTGTGATTACGAATTGCACGATGAAGCGAGGTTTTGACGATGGCATTAGTCTTTGCCAGTGGATTTAGCAGAGCTTCTGTATCTTGAGATTGATTGTCCATGATGTATGCAAATGTGTGATAGATTGTTCTATTCGTGTAGGTGTAAATTAAATGGCCCCGCAGAGACGATTCTATCTTGTGTTTCAATGAATGCTCTCTCACGAAATGTGACGAGGTTCCTAGGAACGATTTGTAGTAGAGGATTGATAGGCAAAAGTGAGAGCTCGTCTCTTGGCATAGGCAGAGTGGAGCCGTATTTTTCCTAGCAAATTTTCAATGGAAGGGAAGGTGGAGGAGAGGGGGATGGAGCGAGGCAAGACCAACAAGACAGGCTCGATCACAAGA
>Ga0209652_1002862_pt1 | contig 13050 bp, 10 predicted proteins | sample SaaInl74LU_5_DNA_FD_184641 | JGI IMG/M metagenome (GOLD analysis project Ga0209652, IMG submission 184641) | Marine microbial communities from expanding oxygen minimum zones in the Saanich Inlet - ESP_74LU_5_DNA (SPAdes) (version 2) | ecosystem: Environmental > Aquatic > Marine > Intertidal zone...
AGCAACTGGGATTCCAAGAATGAAGGAATCACGACGGATCAGAGTTGGGATGGAATGCTTGGTAGTACTTTACTTCATGATACACGTGAGTATGGTCTCTTGCTTGATTTGGATGCAGGTACTCTCTCCATGTATAAAGATGACAAGTGCCTTGGTGTCATGATGCGTGGTCTTACTGGGGAGTACTGCTGGGTTGCTAACATCCTTGCTCAAGCACATGGCAGACCCGAGCAGCAGAATGTGCGCATTGAAATGGCTCCGGTGCCCTCAGAAGACTGAGGCAGGGAGGCAGTCATATTGCGAAGATTCCCAGCGGGTCAGATGAAGAGAGGAGCATGTCCAATGAGAAGAGTATCTGCTATTGTACTCATGTATCATATACCACTTTGCATGAGTGGGAGCTCTTGCAAATGAGCGTTAGCGTTTTGTACATAGATAGCTTTGTAAGTAGTCATAAGTGATGAATTATTATGCAGAAGTAGATGCTATCTAAGAATTCGAATTCTCCTAAAGTTTGGTTTGGCTGCTGGGTGAGGAATCAAATGTCATGTTTGTGTAGAAGATGTGGTTGTAGTAGCAGAATCCCATGACGAGGAAATACTCGAAATATTCTTGTAGAGGAAGACAGCCCGGTAGGAAGGAGGCTTTTGCTAGCTTGTTTTCGGGTTGAGCTCAAAGTGCTCACGCTCTCTATGTCACAATTATCTACTGCCTTGGGCACACATTCATTGAGAGCCTTGCAAACTTCGCTCATAGTAGGACGTTCCTTCATATCTCTTGATAAACCTCTGCGGATAGTATCTTGTACTGGTAGAGGCCACCTTCGATTTATTCCAAGGGTCTCACCTTGTGAAATGGCCTTGTCAAACTCATTCATGTACTTGTACTTCGCAAATGGTCGTTTCAGACATGCCAGCTCCCATAAGATGACAGCAAATGAATACACATCAGCCTTGACGTTGTATGGCTCTTTAAAGAGACATTCAGGTGCGCTGTACCTTGGGGTACCTGCGGAACTCATTTCATACACGTCGTCTTGAAAATCGCCATGCTGAGGCATAAATTTAGATAATCCAAAATCAAAGCACTTGACATTGCCTTCCCTGTCGAATCCAATATTATCTGGTTTAAGATCTCGAAATATGATACCTTGAGAATGCAGATAATCTAGTGCAGCGGCAATACTATTAGCAACACGTAGACGGTTGCCAATAGATCCTCCTTCGCCCACCGTAGCCTTCTTTACCTTCTTTACTTCCCTGCTGCTGCTACTGAAGCTACTACTTAAAGTCCTGAGAGGCCTCGGTGGGTTGAAGGAGTTCTTCTCCTTCGCCCAAACATCAATTTTGTCTACCAAAATACATTCAAGCCTCTCGAGGATGATGAAGAAAGCAGACGCACCGCTGAGAAAGGCGTCATGGCGGCTGGCGGTTATGCCATGGAGACTGACGATGTTTGGATGAGAAAGGGAGGCTAACATCTCAGCTTCATGAGAAATATCTTGGGCGGCGTTGAGAAATCGATCTTCGTCATCTGACTCTTCTACTTCTTCCTTGAGGCACTTCATCACAAACTTGGCACCATTCTTCGCGGACTTGGCCGTCGCCTCTCTCATCATTACCTGTGTTTTGGTGTAGACGCTCGATCGATCGGACCGGAGGTGAAAGGCTTCGATCTCGTACACAGCAGAAAAGGAGCCCGACCCAATTCTTTGACCTAGGATGAGCTCATCTCTTTCGAATGGAGCAATCGAATCCAACGCCGTTGAATCGCCATAGGTGTCACAGAAGCCATCACTGCTTCTCCTTGCGAGGTGGCGAGCGATGATTCGCTGCTTGTGCTTGTAGCTATCACTGGGTGTGCGGCAATCCATTTTGATGCAGATGTGCTTCAGATTATGACAATCTACATGATACCGACGATATTCTTGTCGGATATAATTGTTGATGGGTTCTTGTTTGTGTGTTGTTGCGCTCATGATTTGTCCGTGCAGAAGCAAGCTTCTTGGCGGCGATGTGGTTCCCATCAAGACATCATCATTCTACTGTTCTCAAGACACTATCTCAATGATTGACATCTAATAGTTCATTACTCATCTGGTATTGTACTCCTCAGTAATTACGCGCCCGCGTAATCACAAACTAATAGGCGGCGAAGATATTTTCGTCGGATATAATTGTTGATGTTGTTTGTGTGTTGTTGTGCTCATAACTTGTCCTATGCACGATGCAAGCATCTTGGCGGTGATGTGGTGGTTCCCATCAAGACATCATCATGTCTGCTGTTCTCAAGACACTGTCTCAAACGATTGACTTCTAATACATATTGTACTTTTATTTAGTTATTACTCATCTGGTATGTAGAGTGTACTCCTCAGTAATTATTCACATCTAATAGTTCATCAATACTCAAGTATTCAATTAACGTCCCGGCGCGATTTGGACCGCCGCAGATCTCTCTTTGGACTCTTCGGACTCTTCGGAGAGTTAGAATGATCATTTGTTTCAGAGGAATCCTTTTTCTTCCTCGACCTTCTTCTCTCACCACCTTTATTTCTATCACTTGCCATACTCCAAGCAGCACTTCCCACACTCTGCGAAAGTGCTTCAGGTCGATCACTATCTTCAAGTTTGCTTCTACCGCTTCTGTCTGATGACTGTAGGGCATTACCTTCGTCTGGAGATGAGTTCTTGCTTCTTCTCTCCCTCCTCTTCTCGATCCTCTCCCTCCTCTTTTCGTCTTGATCTTGATCGTTAATTCTACGTCTACTCTTTTCTGAAGAAAGCTTGTCGTCCCTCTTGGAATCCCCAGCGCTTCTTCGTGAATGGGAAGAGCCAGAGTCTCTCCGCCTTGATGAATAAGAAGATCCAGATTCCACGGAGGGTGTCCCAGACATCCCAGTACTTTTTCTGAAGCTTTTGGGTGGACGATCTACAATCGGTCTTGTGGAGGTTTCGTCAGCAGTTAGTCTACGCCTACTTTTTCCCGAAGGCAGCTTCCTCTCATCACCAAGATTCCTTCTACTCTGCCCCGAAGACAGCTTCCCTTCATCATTAAGATTTCTTCTACTCTTCCGTTTATCACCAAGATTCCTTGTACTTCGCCCTGAAGACAGCTTCCCTTCATCATTAAGATTTCTTCTGCTCTTCCCCGAAGGTAACTTCCTCTCATCACCAAGATTTCTTCTACTCTGCCCCGAAGACAGCTTCCCTTCATCATTAAGATTTCTTCTACTCTTCCGTTTATCACCAAGATTTCTTCTACTCTGCCCCGAAGACAGCTTCTCTTCATCATTAAGATTTCTTCTACTCTTCCCTGAACCGGAGTTTTTGGACTCGTCGATAAGTTTTCTCCTGCTTTTGCTCGATGACTTGGACGGACGATCTTTCTTAACTTTTTGTTTAGTGTTTTCCTCTGCAAATTCAGAGCCCATTGCTTCCAGTTGTCTTTTCTTTCTAATGATTCTTGCCTTGATTTCCTCGCTCTCGTCACTACTGCTATCACTACTGCTATCATCATCGCTGCTACTGCTGTCACTATCACTACTCTCGTCCTCTTTTATCCTCTTTATTCGGAGCTTTGGCTGCACCGTCTCTATCTGAAAATCATCGCCCCCCATTGGAATACCTGGTGAGTTACTAACTGCTTCAAACGAGATTTCGCTGCTCTCAAGAGAAGTAAGGGAAGATCCAACATTCTCTTCTGGAGTATCGGGTAAAGTGTTGTTCGGTGTAATCGTTTTTTCGCCAGCTTCGATATCAGTAACGGAAGCATTCCGCTCTGAATTATCGTGTGAAGTATCGGGCAAAGCGCCGCTTGCTGTGCTCGGTATTTCATCGCTTTCAACATCAGTTGTTTCACTTCCTCGTTTGAGTTTGGTCCATAGTCTCCGTTTTGGAGCAGATTTCTTGCTCTTAGAATCACCCGTTACAGCGTCTTCGTCCACTTCCCTCTTTCTTTTGCCGGTGCGTCGTCTCCTCTTCTTAATGTAAATCAAAGACAGACCCGCTGCCATGAAACAGAACATAACTCCAGCTCCTGTACTAGCGTATACTAAGGACAGGAAAATAATTGACCAAACTTTAACAGTGAGCAAATCAAATTTCAAGGGCATACAAGAGAGGAAACGAACGTAAACCACTCACCTATGACTTCAAGTCCACCCGGCTCATCTTTTTCAGTTGGGTCTGCTACTACAGCTACAGTCTCCTTTATTACTTCAACTGCTTCTGTTTCATTTAAGTTGGACTTTGTTGCATTTGCATTTGCTATTGCTTCGTCTTTCGCTGCCTGTACCTTCTCTGCGTCACTTGCCAACAGATCGGCTACTGAAATTCCAGCGTCTTCTTCCTCTTTTTCAACCTCAACCTCGACCTCGACCTCCTCAACCTTTGGAATTGTAGGCAAAATGGTGGGCGAATAAGTAGGGGGCTGCGTTATTGGTCTCTCTGGAATATTTTTGGGGAGAGTGGTTGAGCTGCCTGGTACTCCGATGGATGCAATATTCTGAGCTTGAATCTCTTTGACTTCTAGGAAGTATGGGAAAGAATCTTTCTCGCCACGAAGCGACACTATCATTTCTTGCCTGTTTCGACCGACTGCTCTAGCAACTTTTTTCCCAACATCAGATTCCGTTAGGTTGGTGGAGACCATGTAGTCGAAATTGATCTCAGTTGCAGTAACGCGATTACCGAGTGAAATAAGCTGACGATATCCTAGCGTAACTCCTCTGACGACAGTCATTGAATCTTCCAGCTGAGTATCCACAGTTGATTTGAAAGCTTGTGCAAACTTATCGAAATCTCTATCTTCCATGTACCGGGTCTGATAAGGAGTGTTTTGAATGAGCACCGCGAGAAAGAACGGACCAATAGTTGGAGCACCTGGGTCAGTCAGGGGCTCTGTGGGGGAAACTGTCGGTGGTTCGGATGAAATTGACCAGCTTAATGTTGGAGCTGCTGGTGGTGGTGGCTCTACTACTGTAGAAGGCCAAATGTTGGGTGGCAGGGTCTCAACTTTTATGCTCACAGTAGGAGCCGGTGTTGGCGGGGGCGCCGGTCTCGATTCATTCTTCTTCAGTGATAGGAAAACTCCGATAACTCCACTAAAGTAATTATTGCCCAGTGCGTTTGTAAACTCTTGCTGTGCCCCGCTATTGAATGCATCAATAACGATTTGACCAAGATTTATTTCTATCTGTGGACGATGGAGTCCTAAGAGTTTCACATTGGTGTACAGTATGGTCCCCGTGTGCCGTGAATCCATTACAGTCACAGAATCTAGGACAATGTTAAAGGCATTCAGGATTTGCTCTAATACTAACGTGAGAGCTTTGATGAAAGTCCTTTCTGCTGCTTGGTCCATGGGTCTTTCAATCCTAATCATGGTGAATAAAAATTCGCTAAAGGAAGTGGTGTAATAGAAATTGAGATGAGATAAGAAAAACAACGAAGGATAGCAATTAGATAACACGGCACATATACAAACATAGAACATACCTATGGAGTTCCATCAATCGATACCCACAAATATCAGAATAACATAGTTCAGCCCCACCACAGTCCAGATCCCCCGAACACGCATCCTCATAACCGCATCCCATAACCGCACCCTTCAAAGTTGAAGCACACACTCCCTCACCAACATTGCCATCATTTAACTCCCTGCTATTTTTTATCCTCTCGGAGCACCCAGTCGAGTTAAAACATTTAAATCCCTCTCCTAAAATATCTATACATTCTTTGTCTGTCCCGGAGGCACATCGGAGGGGACAATTATTTTGTGCCGAAGGAAAGTTTTTACCACAGTAGCTGTCAAAATTGTCATCGTGGGCGAAGACTATGAGTGTAGCGCTGTATATTAATACAAAGACGATGATTGCGTAGCGTGGTCGTGTCATGGTGATGGGGATTTATTTATCGTGTCTGATGACTTCCGTCCGACATCCGTCAGTTGAAAATTGGCGTGTATAGTTTCGACCAGGCCTCCGCCTTCCGTCTACTCTCGGATAATAAATTATTAATCCTCCTATATATCTATCGATCAAGAAGATGCCGAGACATCTAACAACAATAACACCTCTTTATATGTAACCAATTAATTGTCTTGATGACCAATAGTTGATGACAGCAGATGACAGCGGGGAGGAATGGACTTGGAACTATCGAAGTCATTACAGCCCCGTTGCAGACAGTTGCAGACACATGTGTATTTAAATTTCGCTGAAAATGTGAAACCAATGCCGTGATACTTTATGGGCTTAAAAATTGGTCCCACTTGTGAAGTATTATTGATTTAAGCTTCGTTATTAAGAGTGAATTCATTTGTATATATGATGAAAAAGAGAGTTTAATGACCTCATTTGACTTTGAACCACAAAGCTTAAAAATAAGACTGGCAGTCACAGTGACATCAAAAGCAATTAGCCTCTTATTCTTCTTGGGACTGATTGAGTCACGTGTTCCGTCGTGCCATACCAGCTTCGTATTCGAGCTAAAGAAATAAATGTTAGATAAGTATCAGATCATATCTCGTCATCTGCTGGAAAGTACAAAGCTCAATGTACCGTAACGTCTGTATATTGTCTGAGTGACCCCATTTTGATGACGCAGCCAGTGCCAGTCTTGGAACGGTATCCAAATCAGCAACTCACAACTCACAACTCACAATCCAACATCCCATCAATAGCTAAGCTCAAAGCACAAAACACAAAACTCTACTACCATCTACAATTGTACATACCATGATGCCTTTGCGATGTTGCTGCGGATGCTATTGAGACTGCCGCACTTGGTAACACTCTCTTCTACCCGGACTATCATCACCACCCAGCCTCTCCTCTTTTCCTCCTTCTCTTCCTCGACACCTAGACTCATTCATTGCAGCATGAGCGGGGACAGCGATCTACCACCACCACCATCTCCATCTCCCATCAAGAAGAATGTTGTCCGCTACAATCTGTATCGAGGACACCCAAACATTGATTGCTTACCTCAATCCGAAATGCAGGCAATAATGTCATCCCTCCTCAACGATAATCAGGATAGCTGGAAGAAATACCTCAATTATGGCGCAAATGCAGGCGATAAACGGCTCCTATCTGCGCTACGCTCTTTTCTTTTAAAACGCACTGCGGATGATGATCTTGGTGGAGTTACTCCTTGCGATGATAGTGCAGCTTCTGACTTCTTTATCACTTCTGGAGTATCTCATGGGTTGGAATTACTTTGTTCCACATGTACAAATCAAGGAGATGAAGTATGGATTGAGAGACCAACTTACTTTCTTTGCACGCAGATATTTACAAGCAATGGACTAATTGTAAAGAGTTTGCCAATGTCAACTCCTGGCAAGATTGATATTGATCGTCTCATACACATGGTGGAAAGAGATGGAGTATCCCCACCAAAGATGATTTATATAATTCCATCATATCATAATCCTACTGGATTGTCCATGTCTGTCGAGGAGAGAAAGAAATTAGCGTCCTTTGCAGTTAGGAATGGTATTCTACTTGTTTGTGATGAAGTATATCATTTACTTGATTTTGAACGAGGAAGTCCATCTCCTCGTCCAGCGGGGATGGTACGATTCAATACACATAATACACAAGCAATAGATGGAGATGAGATAGACAACAATCAGGGGTGCTGTATTTCAGTGTCATCTTTCACCAAGATCTTTGCTCCGGGGGTGAGACTTGGTTGGGTAGAAGCCCCACCGTTCATCATTGAGCGGTTGTCCAACTATGGTTATATTGACAGTCAGGGAGGAAATGCTCCATTCATGGGGAGTATAATGGCAAATGCTATTGAAATGGGGTTACTTGACTCTTATCTGGACAAGTTACGAATAGAGTACAAGGAAAGATACGAGCTTGTCTGTGGGATATTACAACAAGAACCTCGGTTGAGTATTCTATCCATTGATGAGCCAAGAGGTGGAGGATATTTCATTTGGGTGAAGTTCCCACCAACAATTAATGCTGACGAGTTCTTATCCTACAGCACTGAAAATTATGGTGTCCGGTTCATGGCTGGAACAAAAACCAACCCATTCCCTGATGATGAGGATGATATTATTGGTACTGCTATTAAATCATGTGCCAGAATATGCTTTGCCGATTTAAACCGAAAGGATTTGAGAAAAGGGACGGAGACGTTTGTAGAGGCATTTCAATCCTACATTACAACAATAGAATAGAGGAGGCATAACTTGTGTTATAATTTTATAATGAAAGAATTACTGCTCAAACAATCCATTTTCCACACGGAAACAATTATCATTATTCAATCTCCTTCTCTAAGTCTCCATGGGTGTAACTGTAACATCCGCCAAAGTAACCCCAAACCCACTCTTCCTCGGCTTAAACGTACTCTTCAAAACAGCCGTAGTCCCCTTCCTCATATTCAACACATCACTCCTCTTCACACTATCCCTCAAAGGCTTAACCTCATTCGGCATAATACAATTCCTCCCATGCACCACAGTCCCATCCAACCGAATCACCGTAGTATCACAATTCGATCCACTCCCCAAATCATTAAAAATCCCCGCCAAAATCGCCCTCTTGACCAATTCCACCGCCTCCTCCTCCTCCAAATCATCCTTAAACCCCTCCTCAAACACTGCCATGGCCGCCAGCGATCCCGATCCCATGGTAGTAAATGGCAATTTACCGGTAGACCCATGAGGATAAATCTGATACAAATGTGGTCCATTCACATCACACCCACCCAACACCAATGCCGCACTCACATACCCCTGATAACGGAACAACATCCGTTTCAACATGGTGCATGCCGTCACAACCCTCGATTGTCCATCTCCGGTATTCATACGTAGTAATTCCATTTGGGAGGAGATTAGTTCGGTGGTTTTTTCAGTGTCGGCGGCTGTTCCGGCCCCGCAGCAGTAAATGTTGGGGGCGATGTAGTGGATTTTTTCGCAGTTTTTGTCGGCTACGGTTGTGTCGTTTGTGGAGCGGGTGTCTGCGCCGAGGACGATGCCGTTTTTGTAGACGAGGCCTACGATTGTGGTGCCGGTTTTGGTGGCGAGGGGGGTGATGTTGTTTTTGGAGGTGGAGGAGGTGGAGGCTTTTTGGAGTTGGGATTCGATGAGGGCGTTGCGGTGGACGTTTTCGAAGTTGAAGCCTCCGGTGGGGGTGGTGGAGTCTAGGCCGATGTCGGGGTTGGTGAATTCGGACATGGTTGTTTAGTTGTTAATTAGTGGTGTAGTGAATCTATTGCTTTGCTACGGAAATGATCATCATTGTCGATATCCTTCGGCGGACATCTATTGGGAGTCGCTGATTATCGGGATATTTTTAGCCCCTTTTTCGGATTTGCCACTTCGCCATCCTCACATACATTCAAAGTTCCAAGCTGCCCTCGGAGTAAATCGAAGTTGGTCTCTACTAGTTCAAGATTCTATCCGCAGAAGTTTATCAAGAAATGTGAAGGATCATCCACTATGAGGGAGGGTGCAAGGCTCTCAATGAATGTTTGCCCAAGGGAGTAGGATATTGTATTGTGACAGAGAGAGCGTGAGCACTTTGAGCTCAACCCGAAAACAAGCTAGCAAAAGCCTCGTTCTTCCTACCGGGCTGTCCTCTAGAAGAATATCTCGAGTATTTTCCTCGTCATGGGGTTCTGCTACAACAACCGCATCTTCTAAACAAACATGACATTTCTTCTTCTCTCGTCAGCAAAACAAACTTTAGGAGAATTCGAATTCCTTAGATAGCATCTAATTCTAATTCTGTATAATAATCCCTATCACTTATGTCTAACTACAAAACTTCCTTACGACAAAGCACCAACGCTCATTGGTGAGAGCCCCACGTTCATGCAGAAATACAGACATGCAGAGTGATATCTAAACCACTAGGAATCTTCGATGTAAGACTACTCCATGCCTCAGTCTTCTGAGGGCACCGGAGCCCTTTCAATGCGCACATTCTGCTGCTCAGGTCTGCCGTGTGCTTGAGCAAGGATGTTAGCAACCCAGCAATACTCCCCAGTAAGACCACGCATCATGACACCGAGGCACTGGTCATCTTTATACATTGAGAGAGTACCTGCATCCAAATCAAGCAAGAGACCATACTCACGTGTGTCATGAACATACGAACCGCCGATCATTCCATCCCAACGTTGGTCGGTGTGGGTTCCTTCCTCCTGACTATCCCAGTTGCTCCACTCACAAGTACCTTCAAAATCGCAGTACAAGCAGCAATGCACGTCACCCTCTCCCCACTCATCAGTATTAGTCCTGTAATGTTCAGCAAAGTTTCCTTCTAGGAGACCTTCAGAGAAGAATATGCAATCAATTGGGCTATAAATAGGACACCACTGCTGCCTAGAAGTAATTCTCGAGTCTAATCTAATTGGCCTCATAATCCCAAGGCGGCAATAAAAATAACGAAAAGCATCTTCCCCCCAGGAATCATTTGATGTTACTGTGAACTTGGCATAGTGACGACCAGAAGTCATCACATGATCAGAGCAAATTGCCGTACACATCTTTCCTTCCCAACCATCCCACTTCTCAATGATCTCGATATTATTCTTCTCATCAATATAATCCAGAGTATGAAGCTCATTTGGATTGCAGGAGTAGACACACGCCTTCTCTCCACTTAAATACCCAAGATTTTTTCCTACCAAGTCAGTGAACTCAATTGGACTATGAAGAAGCAGCTTCATCTTTTCCAATGTAGAGAAAGTATTGTCACCGCCTCCATACCTCACCTTTGCCGCCTCAATCATTTGTAGTGCGACGGCTTCAATGGCAGCTGTCATGTGTTTGCACGTGAGGGACAGATGGAACAAATCTTCGCATACCAAAAATGACGAGACACTTGTTAGCACGTCGTTACTGAGAAGGATAGTCGTCGCTTCGACTGTTGATAGGAGGGGGAGGACGCTGCGAGAGACACCAAGTTGTGCCGTTTCGTCATCGTCCCTTTTGTTCTTTTTCGAGGCAGTAGTACCGCTGCCACTGCTTGATTGTTGCTGACTGCTGCGCCTCTTGCTAGCAAATTTTGTCTTTGCCATGGCTGATGCTCCTTTCGCATTGACCCCGACATTAGATACATATCATAATATTATGTCATTGGATAGGGTGGTACTACTTCTTAGTGGACACGATTGATAAGTTAGAACTAAGAACTAAGTGCATAAAAGTGATGATGCGTGGCTCTTGAATTCTTGTTCCGCTTCTTGTGATTTTTGAAGAAGTTTGGTTTGAGTTTTGAAGTGATGAGTGTGACACGGACAGGAAGGTGACAGTTTCAGTCCTGTTATTTATGTTTCGCTCGGCTCGGGTGTCGGTCATTTTTTCAACATCATTTTGCCTTGACGATGTCGTCGTCAAAGAGAGCAGAAGACGTTCCAAGCTGCTGGCTATGCCTCGAGGAGGGCCCTGACGAAGGGGGAGCTCCATTGGTTCGCGACTGTTCCTGCCGCGGCACCTCTGGATTCGCCCACCTCTCCTGTATCGTAAAATACGCAGAGAGTGCAGGCAAACGGCTCTACGAGAGGGAGGGCCCGTCAGCATGTATGGATCCATTTAACATTTGCCCCAATTGTAAGCAATATTATCAAAATGATGTGCATAAGGCTCTTGCAAAAGCATGTGTCGACTTTGTGGAGGAGGGCTTCAAAGACGAAAAGAATTTCCTCCCTCATAAGCATCTCTACGCGCATGCTCTGATGACCCAAATGGTTATGTTGGATGGAAAAAATGAGGGCGAAAAAGCAGGAGGTGAAGAAATAATTGCTAAATTTATCTCGGTAATGGAGGAAATGAAGAGCCAACTTGAGCAGCTTGAGCAGCTTGAGAGTCTTGATTGGGGGACTTGCCTGCGCCTTCGGGACGATCTCACTGATTTGGAAGCCAATGGCAATGCTAATATTGGACACTTCTACAGGAGTTTAAATTCTAATGAAGGATTATTGTTGAAGGCAAAAGAGCAATTTGAAAAGGCCAGGGATCTGTTCAAAACGATGCACACAATGGAGGCTGAAACGAGTTTGGCAAAAATGAAACAAAATATTTCAGAGCTCGAGTCAGAGCTCAGCGGTAACGAGGTTCATGATGAAGATATCGATGTGATTTATCTCCAGAGAGATTACCATAGATGCCTCGGAATTTACGGTCAAAGTTCCTCTGCGACAATTTATGCAGGAGTAGCTCTCGCCAAGGCTCTTCTTGATGAGAGACGTACCATAGAAGCCGAGATGCTGTTATCTAAGTTGGAAGACATCAGCCGCCGTACGCATGGACACGAGCATCGCTCCACCAAAAGTGTCTTGTCTGTTCTATCATCTGCGAGAGAGCGCAAAGTTGTTATTCGTTTCGAAGGGTTTTCAGGCTGGTTCCAGGCGCTTCGATATGAAAATGAAGGGGAGGATTGTGTTGTGCAAGGCCCTATTGCATTCGAGAGAAATGTTGATGAAGAGGAGCAATACTCATTTGACAGTACTGATATCATTCCTTTTCCAGGAACACCAGTGGTTTGTCATGGTTTGCAAAAGGCAGCACATCTCAATGGCATGATCGGTGATGTGAGGGATCTTGATGTAAAGGAAAAGGAAGATGGTAGCAAGTATTTTGACAAAGATATTGACCGCTGCGTAGTTCACATTGAAGATAAGAGCTTGAAGCCTGTGAAAGTCAAGGCTACCAATCTACGTGTTGTTTTTGACTTGCCAAAAGCAGACGACGCCTAGACCTAAAGGAGTAGTGGCCAAGGTCAAGGCCCCTCACTTGAGAGTCTCTATTCAAGCAAGCGCAGAGGAGAAGGGGATATAGTCTGCATGGTATCACATGGTATCACTATTCATCACCACAACAAATTATTCACACAGTAAAATAAAATAGTAACCATCGATGAGTGGATTGGATATTGGATACAATACTTATTGGATTGGATTGCAATGCAAATGCACTTATTTGAGACAGGGTCCTCCCTTTGAGATACGCATCTTGAGATAGATGTCAAGAGAGAGACTCGAATCACTCGCGTAAGGCGGCAAGGCATGCTTT
>Ga0209652_1002864_pt1 | contig 13047 bp, 8 predicted proteins | sample SaaInl74LU_5_DNA_FD_184641 | JGI IMG/M metagenome (GOLD analysis project Ga0209652, IMG submission 184641) | Marine microbial communities from expanding oxygen minimum zones in the Saanich Inlet - ESP_74LU_5_DNA (SPAdes) (version 2) | ecosystem: Environmental > Aquatic > Marine > Intertidal zone ...
TAGAAGTGTATATTAGGAATTAGTACATGTTTTATTTTGTAATGTATTTACCGAGCATATATAATTTACTTATAGCTAATTGCCCTCCTTCATCATCCTCCACCGCCGCCTTACGACGTAGATGAGCGAAGTACCTTTGGCAGCACCGGGAAGCAACGAACACGTACTTGTATTGCTTCAAAGTATTGCTGCAAAGCTACTTGCGCATTGGCATAAAGAAGCAGCTAAACACAGAGAGGGAGAGTATATTTGATCTGGATATATTCACGTCATTGGTGAGTAGCTTGCAAACTGTAGCTTACACGCGTATCTTGTGCTTGGATTTTGCTTTCACCACACCTATTGCATACGCATTCTAACCTACCCTTTTACTGCATTTATTCTTAAAAGAACATAAGGACGCAAAACAATGGCTCCAAATATGTCGTCTACCAGATCCAAGTCCGCGTCCAACGTCAATCTCCACCGTCGTTTCAACGATGTATCAACGTATGTAACTGAACTTGGTGGATCGAAAGGTCGTGTCATCGAGAAGGTCTTGATTGCCAATAATGGAGTTGGTGCCGTCAAGGCAATTCGTAGTATTCGAAGGTGGGCATATGAGGTATTTGGAGATGAGAGGGCCATTTCATTTGTAGTTATGGCTACTCCAGAGGATTTACGGTGAGTTGCAACTTTTGCTTTGCATACAGTTAGGTGTCAACATAGAATGAATGTGCATATTACATGAGCATTCTCAACATTCATCAACTGCGTCATGAGGACTATACTCACTTCTCGCTCAATGCCAACTCATTTATATCATTAGCTCCAACGCTGAATACATTCGCATGGGTGATATCATCGTCGACGTACCCGGTGGATCCAACAACCACAACTACGCCAACGTAACACTCATCGTTGAACTTGCACGCCTTCATGGAGTGCATGCCGTATGGGCTGGATGGGGACATGCCTCAGAGAAACCTGCACTTCCCAACTCATTGGCCAAGAGTGATCCACCTATTAAGTTCATTGGGCCCGCAGGTCCTCCTATGTATGCTCTTGGAGATAAAATTGGAAGTACGATCATTGCTCAGAATGCAGGAGTTCCATGCATTGCATGGAATGGTGCGGATGTTGTGGCGGAGTATGATGTTGAGTCGGGAACACTTCCAGAGGAGGCATTTCAGCAAGCGTGTGTTGTCAGTGCCGCAGATGCGAGTGCAGCCGCAGAAAAGATTGGTCTACCCATTATGATTAAAGCTTCAGAGGGTGGAGGAGGAAAGGGTATTCGAATGGTGAACAATATGGATGATGTTGCAAATGCTTACAGACAAGTTTGTGGAGAGGTGCCAGGAAGTCCTATTTTTATCATGAAGCTATCAACCAACTCGAGGCACTTGGAAGTGCAACTGCTTGCGGATGAGTATGGCAATGCTATTGCACTCAATGGTCGTGATTGTTCCGTTCAGAGACGCCACCAAAAGATTATCGAAGAAGGGCCCCCAGTTGCGGCATCACCGGAGGTTTGGAAAAAGATGGAAGAGGCGGCTGTTTCTCTTGCCAAGGCTGTAGGGTATGCAAACGCTGGTACTGTCGAATATCTTTACTCAGAACCTGATGAGAAGTTTTACTTCTTGGAACTGAATCCACGTTTGCAAGTGGAGCATCCAGTGACAGAGATGATTACTAGGGTGAACTTGCCAGCTGCTCAGTTGCAGGTTGCGATGGGAATTCCCTTGCATCACATTCCTGAGATTCGTGAATTGTATGGAAAGAATCGTTTTGAGGATGATGTCTCTGACTCTAAGTCCGTTATTGACTTCAGTAAAACGGATCGTGTTCCTCCTTATGGACACTGTATTGCTGTTCGTATCACAGCCGAGAATGCTGAGCAGGGCTTCAAACCCACAAGTGGAGGCATCCAAGAGCTTAACTTTCGATCAACTCCCAATGTTTGGGGTTACTTCAGTATGGACAGTTCTGGGTCCATTCACGAGTTCGCTGATTCTCAATTTGGGCACTTGTTTGCTAGTGGGCCCGATCGAGAGCAAGCTCGACGAAATATGGTGTTGGCATTGAAAGAGTTATCAATTCGAGGAGACATCAGTACAACAGTGGATTACATCTCCAAGCTTATTGAAATGGACGACTTTATAGACAACAATATTGATACTGCTTGGCTTGATGGTATCATCGCATCCGGTGGCATTAAGATCTCTCCATCGGCCAATTCTTTGCGTAGAGGCGTGTCTGGAAGCAGTGGTTTGAGCAATGACACGTTGGCAGTGATTGGTGCAACAATAGTCGCTTTTGATCAGTGTTCAAATGACGAGACAACATTCACTGGGTTGTTGGATAGAGGACAACTGCCTCCTCTCACACTGTTGAAAATGATTCGCGATGTTGAGCTCATCTTGGATGAAGTTAAGTACAAGTTATGCTGCACTCGCACTGGCAAAGATACATTTGAAATTGCTGTCTCAGGCAAGCCATCCAAGTGTGTGCCTACTTCTGTGCGTTTGCTCAGTGATGGTGGTTACTTGATTAGCATTGGAGGTAAGAGTCAAGTTGCATACCAAACGAGTCAAGCAGACGCTGCCAGTGGCATGAAAATCAGCGTCAATGGCAAGACTGTATCATTTTCTCCTGATTATGATCCATCATCTCTCCGTACCGATGTTGCCGGTAAACTTGTGAAGAAGCTCGTCCCAAATGGCACGCAACTGAAGAAAGGTTCTCCGTATGCTGAAATTGAAGTCATGAAAATGTTCATGCCTCTCAAGGTTGAAGAAGCAGGTACTATCACGTGGGCCAATAACGAGGGCGCTGCTCTTGCCCCTGGTGATCTTCTCGCCACCTTGGAGTTGGACAATCCTGAAAACGTATCAACAGCGACCGTATTTGAAGGTGACTTGGACGTTGCCGGTTGGGGAGCGTTGGGTGCAAGCGACTCGTCTACGAATAGTAAGAGACCTCACATCACTTTGAGACAAGCTATGGATAAAGTCAAGTGTGGTATGGCGGGGTATGTTTTGTCCTCAGACGCTTTGGGACTCGTGATGAAAGATATTGAAGATGCGGTGACTGATCCTGCTCTTCCTGTCTATGAAATCGATGAACAGCTTTCTGTGCTGAGTGGTAGAATCGACGGCTCGTTGTACGACGAGCTTGTGAAGATGACAAGTTACTACAAGCAACTTTACGCCAATGTTCCCAAAGGAGAGACGTCGGAGCAGTTTCCAGCCGACAAAGTCAAGCATTTGATTGCGGAATATGGCAGCAAAGTCAAGGATGAATCAGAACGCGCGGGCTTCGTTGCGTTGACAACTCCATTAGTGGATACAGCTGATCCCTACACTAAAAGCCAGGCTGCTTTAATTCCTGGCTCTGAGCGTCTCTTGTCCAGCTTTATTGAAATTTTGAGGAATTGGATCACTACTGAGCGTTGGTTTTGTGGAGGCGTATCATATGCGGATGCTGTAGAGAACTTGCGCAAGGCAAACAAGAATGACCCCTCTGGAATTCTCGACGCCTGTCGTGCCCACGCTCTTCTCAAGTCGACGGTTACTGTCATTTCGACAATTATTGATTCCATTTCAGATGCTGGCAAGACTGATATTGCTTCAACAGAATTGAAGTCAGTTGTCCAAGGCGCTGCTGGTCTCGCTGATACGTCTCCATGCCTTACCGACATTGCTTCAATGAGTGGAAATGATACGTATGACCGCTTGTCTCAGAGATGCCGCAACGTTCTCATTGAAGAGTCGCTTCCAAGTATGGAGGATCGCAAAAACAAGGTGCTCGAGGTTCTTAAATCTCTTGGCGGCGAAGATACGACGAAGCAAATTGAAGAGCTTGTGCAGGATAACATTACAGGCTCAGACATTCTATTCCCGGTTTTGAGAGCTGCCGCAGACGTTAGCGAGCAGCTGAAGGTCCTTGAGATAACAGCAAGAAAGCAGTATCAATCTTACAATATTACGGAATTCTGCCCCATGGCAGATCAAGGGGCGCTCAAGTTCATCTACCACAATAAACCTCGAGCGAGCGTCTTCAGCAGCTCCTCGCGGATTACAAGCATGACTGACTTGACAAGAGCAATGAGCAACAGCAAGCTATCTGATCTCGACAGAAGTGACTCAGAAAGCAGTTTGCAAAGTGCGGAGGAGAAAGGGAAGGTGCCATCTGATGTTCCTCGTGTTGCGCTGCTAAAAATATGCAACTCATTGGGTGATGCTAATGCCTTGAAGTCAATCCTCCAGCAGTTTCCGCAGTATGACGGCAGTGCCCCTCCTTGCAGAGCTGGTCCAGCAAACGTACTTTCTATTTTTGTTCTGGAAAGTTACTCTGGAGATGACGAAGGCAGCCTTGCCAAGAGTATTGAGACCCTTCTGGCTCGAGTCCTCGAAGATCTCGAGAAGGCTGATATCAGGAGAGTGACATTTGTTATCCCAAGGGCCAACCACCCGCTACCATCGGTTTTCACTTTCAGGGAAACAGCTGCTTTTACCGAAGATCACTTGTACAGAGATATCGAGCCCGAGATGTCTTACCAATTGGAGATGCTACGCCTCACGAAGAACTTCAGTGTTACCTACCTCGGCGCTCATCTGTCACCGTCTGGGCAAGTGTATCTCTACAAGGCAACTCCAAAAGCATCGGCATTAGCGCATGATAAGAAGGCAAACAAAGCTCCGCGAATCTTTGCTCGCGCTGTGAGCTTTATTGGTGAATTTTCAGCTGGTACATTCGAGCAACTTCTCGTCGAAGCATTTAATGCAATTGATTCGATCAAGACAAGTGATCAGGGTGGAGACAACCATCTCTTCATGAACGTTGTTAGCGAGTCTCAAAGCAGTGTCATCGATCCTGTAATGGTTGAACAAGTTGTGAGCTCCATTCTCAAGCGTTATTCTGAGCGTACAGCTCGCCTTGGTATTGCTGAGGTAGAAGCCAAGACTGTGTGCAGATTGGCAGAAGATGCCCACCCAATTTCTCTTCGCCTTGTTGCAAGCAACCCGACGGGATTTGTCCAGGTGGTCAACACTTACATCGAAGCTGCCAATGAATCTGGATCAAAACGCGTCTTTAAATCAATTGGAGGCACAAAAGCAAGTATGGCTTGCAGTGGAGACAGTTCTTGGGAGGACTTGGATGTGAATACTCCATACCCTCTTACACGTCCGTTTGATGCGCAACGAAAGGCAGCCTTGAGGTCGTCTGATACCTTGTATTGTTATGACTTGCCAGCTCTGTTTGAAGCAGCCATTGAGAAGCAGTGGGCTGATGCTACTGGCAAAGGGTCTCAGCCTGCAATGGTCATGTTTACGACTGAATTGGTTGTCAAGAAGAAGTCAGGTGGGCCTTGGACGATTGAGGACTATGCGGACGGGAGTCTGGAGCTCGTTGAAGCTCAAAGGAAAGCGGGAAAGAATGACGTCGGTATGGTTGCTTGGCTGATGACATTGAAGACTGTCGAATACCCCAACGGTCGGCAAGTGGTGTTGATTGCTAATGATATTACCCACAAAGCGGGAAGTTTCGGTACAAGAGAAGATGTTGTATTCAAACTAGCTTCCGAGTTTGCTCGAGCGAGGAGGATACCAAGGCTTTACATTGCTGCTAACTCTGGTGCAAGGATTGGTCTTGCGGAGGGAATCAAGAAGGTCTTCAAAGTCGCCTTCAAGGACCCATCGAGCCCTGAAAGTGGTGCTGACTTCCTCTACGTCAACAAATCTGACTACGAACGCCTTGGTGTTTCCAGGAAAGATCTTATCGCAGAAGCTGCTACTCTCAATGGAGAAGAAGTATTCAAGATCACTGATATCATTGGGTCAGAACCTGATCTTGGAGTTGAAAACTTGAAGGGTTCTGGTTTGATTGCTGGTGAGACGAGTTCAGCATACGACGACATTTTCACCTTGACGCTTGTATTGGGTAGAACAGTAGGCATTGGGGCTTACCTCGTTCGTCTTGGACAACGTACTATTCAGAAGACCACGTCGTCTCCTATCATTCTAACAGGCTACCAAGCGTTGAATAAGTTGATGGGAGTTGATGTTTACTCAACGAATGATCAGTTAGGAGGTCCTGCCATTATGTACAACAACGGTATATCTCACATTACCAATAACGATCATCTCTCTGCAGTGACATCTGCTGTTCACTGGCTGTCGTACGTTCCATCGATGCGCGGAGGGCTTCTTCCAATCACAGACGTCACCGGAGTAGATGAAATTGAGCGTCCCATCTGTTTTGTTCCCAAGGCCGGTGTTCCGTATGACCCCAGATTCCTTCTCGCCGGACAAGAGGATGATACTGGAAAATGGCATGGTGGTTTCTTCGATAAGGGAAGTTTCACGGAGACTCTTGCTGGATGGGCCAAAACTGTGGTTGTCGGTCGTGCCCGCTTGGGTGGTATTCCGATGGGTGTTATTGCCACCGAAAATCGTACTGCGGAGACTATCAAGCCTGCTGATCCTGCCGACTTAAAGGCATCTGAGGCAGTAATCCAAGAAGCTGGAGGTGTTTGGTTCCCAAACAGTGCGTACAAAACTGCTCAAGCTATCAACGATTTCCGCACTGAGGACCTTCCTCTCATCATCTTCGCCAACTGGAGAGGTTTCAGTGGTGGCCAAAGAGATATGTTCGACGAGGTGCTCAAGTATGGATCACTCATCGTTGATGCCTTCGTCAAGTTTACGCAGCCAATCTTTGTGTACATCCCACCGCATGCTGAGATTAGAGGAGGAGCATGGGTTGTCCTTGACGCGTCCATCAATGAGTCAGTGATGGAGATGTACGCATCTGTTGAAAACGCCAAGGGTGGTGTTTTGGAAGCAAATGGAGCTGCCTCTGTCAAGTATCGTCTGAAGGATATCTTGGCAACAATGCACAGATTAGATGACAAGTTGAAGTCTCTCGACGCTGAGCTTCAAGAACGTGTATGCGAGACAGAGCGCCAAGAGGTGATGGATGCAATCAAGGAGAGAGAACAGGCACTCTTGCCAGTGTATGAGCAAATCTCGGTGCAATTCTGCGAGCTTCACGACACTCCAGGACGCATGAAGGCTGTTGGAGTCATCGAGCGTGCTGTGGAGTGGAAGCACGCGAGGTCATACTTCTACTGGAGGCTCCGCAGAAAGCTTGCCGAGTTTGACGTACGAAAGCAGATCATTGAGACGGCTCAAGTTGGAAGAGGGCATGCTGTTATTACGCCAGTTGCAGCAAGCAAAATGATCAAGAGCTGGTTCCTTGAGACCAACGGTGCAACTGAAGCTCTTTGGGGGGATGACAAGGCTGTCTTATCATGGATGGCTCAGAAGCAAGAAGACCTTGAAAGCAAGATTGTGCAACTAACAAAGGCAAATGTTACACAAGAAGTGTTCGAGGTGATGACTGCTGGAGGAAATACTGCTAAGATTGGAACGGCTGGTATTGTGGAAGGTATTTCGCAAGCAGTATCAACTATGTCAGCAGAAGAGCAGGCCAACTTTAGAGAGTTCCTCAAGGCCACTCTTCAATTATAATGATGTAACTAGGATATTTGGGGTAAAGTAATAATATTAAGATAAGGTAGACCAAAAATCAACCTACTTAAGCTTGATAGATTCCTCTATTTAGTTTAACAGGTTGGAGGAGTCGCTGCGAGATCAGTTGGCACTTACTCATACAGTTCTTCCACATTGTAACCTTTCAGCCGCTCCACTTTTTTGCTCCGCGTCACCCGCCACGTGTCCCACCCATCCTCGCATCATCGCTCATTTTTAGGCGAGAGAAGGAAGGTATGGCAAAGAATGGCATTGCGGTACTCTAAATCGCAAAGATTGTATTAATTCCAGCCTTCGAGTACCAGACGTCCAACGGCTCGGACGAAACTGCACAAACCATCTTGGGGAGAGAACACCACGAAGAACCAGCAAGCCAGAATCATCCAACCTTCAACCCAACAAAACGCACAACACTCACCAATATCACAACATTACTTACGTATCATTACGTCAGCTTCAGGCAATAACATGTCCGCTTACGCCTCATTACCTGGATCATTCCTGCCCCCCTTCTTCTCTTTTGGGTCGTCATCATCGTCCTCGACGGAGGAGGAAGACAGCAGCGACCTCAAGACAGAAGATTCGTCCGTGTCAAAAGATGTGGTATTCAGCGCCTCGAGCACTACAACAGAAAAGAAACATAGACTGACAACAGCATTAGGTGGGAGGTCGTATAGTGAGTCAAACTTATCGGCCTTCCGATCTCTATCCCTCTCGCCTGACTCTCCGGCGTCAACGTCGCAGGATAATATTTGCGCACAAGATGTAAGCGAACCGCAGGCCTCAACCGTACAATCCGACATTGACATTTCCATAAGGAGTGCACGGATAGACCCGGTCCAATTAATCAAGAGCCTTACATCAAAAGGGAGCAGTATCGCAAGGCGGACAGCGAATTATATGGCCGCATCAGTGCCAGGGGCATCATCGTCTTCTCAGGCCGCCAAATCTGAATCTGCCGAAGTGGAAGAGGAGGTTGAGGAAACCTTAATACAGTCGCCTTCCTTCTGCATGACGGAACATACCGACTGTTCCGAAAGTGGAGACGACATGTCATTCTATGACTATGATGATGATTTTTCAACATCCAACTCTCAGGATGACGACGAAGACGATTATACACAACATCAATCACTTGAGGAGAAATCTTCGGAGGAGGGTCCAGCCGCGATACAATTCGAGCTCGCAATATCGTTCCAGGGTAGGAAGTATACTGCCACAAGAGCATTTTCAACTTTTGTCAAGTTACGAAATGATCTGCTCCGAGAGAGTGGTGATGGGGGTGATGGAAGTCATGTTGGCGGCAGTAACCGTCGGCTGAGACACCATCGATCTCATAAGAACTCGAAAAGTAATTTAGTCGAGGTTGGCAATGCAAAAGATAGTAGTGGAGCATCTACGCCGTCAAGTGTCCCTGAATTGCCCACGGTATCACCAGAGAATGCTGGACATGGTGGGTTTGCCTTCACGGGATTTGCTCGTAGTGGATTTGCGTTGCTTCAAGCCACCGCAAAGCTGTACTGTCCCGAGATGGAGAAGTGGTTAATGCACGTAGTTGATGCATTTCCCTACAGTCCTAGTTTAAGTCAATTTCTTTGGGAGCCCTTGGCATCAAGTAGTGCAAGCTGGGACACGGAAAATAATATAGCCGAAGAAGAAGAAGAGGAGGTAGAAGAAGAAGGCGTAGGTAATGTTGTTGCAGAGAAAAGTGCCAGTTATGTAGGTTCAAAGCCGCCACTTCACTCTAATACCAAGTCAAGGCCAAGCAGTAGTCCCCGCAAGACCTCGCGCTTTACAAAGAATTATTCCTGTGGATCCCTCAATTCCATCGAAGAAGTCCACAATGAGTTTGATCGTTCCGACGAAGACGAGTGGTAACACTTCTTTGTTACGATTTCTTCTGAAATGCGATCATGGCAGGGACACTCAATGCAAGTTCAGTGGCAATAAAACTCAATGGGACCGTGTTGAGATAATTGTCAAAGGGCGATGTCTGTGTCTGCATTTTGAGTAAGACAACGTAGCCACCAATGACAATTGGGCAGCCAAGTAATGTTGCCCATGCCATCGGAACGACCTTCCCGGCTTTATTGCCGTTAGTGGCGCATTGAATCCGGAAATAGTCAAACAATGACAGCACGAAGATTAATGAAAGCTCGACCGGCTTCGAGAGCTCGGTATGATGGTTGCTGTTAGGGAAAGTAGTAGAGATCGGTGTATTAATTTGTTGAGTGTCCTCTCTGTAAAATAATAGTATAAGGCCAACACGTTTACTTGGAACACTTACATTACGGATAGAGTCAGCCAGATCCAAATGTTGCACTGATTGAAATAGAAAAGAATTTGCAATGGGAGGGACGAGAGCTGGATTGTTTTCAGCTCGGTCACCGTATCGTTCAAAGTGTTGGGATTTAGCATTGTGGGTTTATTGTGCTGGTGTGGCGAGGAGGGAAAGGTTGGTTAGTCGGAGATCAGAATCAGAAGTTGCTTGATGCATCGACGATGTCAAGATGACTTACCTATTTGTTTCTACGATGTTTTTCTCTAGGGATTCGGCAGTCAGGGAAATAGTGAGACTATTTCTTGATTGGCCCGAGAAGAGCTGCGTTTAAAATTTTCTCGAAATTCTCAACGGAAGCAAAGTGAAAGTAAAGAAGTATTTAGTCTCACGACATAAGAATGAAACTCGCGATGACGTCTATGATAGACCCACCGTGGAAGCAGCTCGTAGAGGATAAGCATTTGCTGTTGGTGGAGGCAATCAAAGACTTGGAGCATCGCAGAGAGCATTCTCTTTCTACCCAAAAAGAAGAACTCAGCATTATCCCAAAGCTGCAGGGTCAGATTGCACAGCTGACTACTGAAGTAATTTCTCTCAAAGAAGAGATTGCATCTCTCAAATTGGACAAGATTGCTCTTGAAGAAAAGATTGCTAGCGACGAACGAGTTTGCACTTTGGAGAAGGAAAGGGATTACTACAGGAAGGAGTCTATGAGGCTCAATGCAGCTGTGGAATCCATGATGAAAAAGCTAGACAAGAAGTTGAGAGGTTGAAACTTGGGCATCCAGCTACCTTACGATTGCATTGCAGAGAATGCATACAGTGATTTCTGCAATAGTGATACAGCTTCAGCTAATACAATAATTATTCAGCAATTGTTGATACCTTCATCTCCAACCAAAACTTCCAACATTTAGCATTTGAGTGTGAATAGAGTTAGTCCCGTATCGTTTCACTAAATTCAGCTCCGATTGTAGTTTGAGTAGAGATTTGTTTGTTGCATCAACCGAAAGCCCTTGCTGAATTACTTGTTGGCATTCTTCCAGAGCATCAGATGAATTTGTTGATTGCGTTTGCACATTTCTTCTTTGCCTCAGTGATGTCCCATATCTGCTCTGCGACTCCTGTTTCCGCCGATCTCGATGCTCATCAGCTGCTTGTTTTAGCTCTCCGTAGAATAATTCTGTTGCCAGTACAATATAGGCTGTTGTGAATTCTCTTTTCAACTGGATGACGAGATGTAAATTGCTCAGAGCTTTTCGTCTATCTTTTGATGCATCACTCTTTTTAAGTAAACCCAAAGCCTCATCATAAAGTTCTTCGGGCGTTGCATACCGAGAAAATAGAGCTTTATACAGTTGGGAAACTATTGAAGCAGCGACAACTGCCAATGTAACGACGACGCATATCGGCAGAAGGAAAAACAAGGTGAAGTGACGAAGAAAGTCGAGCGTGCTGCTGATGACCGGCGTGTTCAACAAAGATTGCAGCTCATCCCTTATCATCATTGTGGTGGTGGTGGTTGTCGTCGTCATGGTGTTGTTGTGGAGTTTAGCCCATTCTGTCAGCTATATCTGCGGCCGTCCTGTTCGGCCGGCCATGGTCATGGATTTTGGATTTCGTTCATGCGACGAAGACGCAAGGAAAATGAAAAGAGAGGTTGCCATGAAAGTGAAGCAAGCAAGTGCATGCATCTCTCTCGCGTGGTCCTGGAGCATTATCTAGTTAGTGGTTTGCTTTACATTTATTTGTTGCCTTCTTTCAATCGATGCTTTCTATTTATGCTATGCCTACTGTAAGTCAGTCCTACTTACTCGTCACCAGCGTGAAACGAGTTCAAGAATGCCTCCAACTTCTCCTTGTCTTTCTGGGCCTTCAACTTGGCAAAGTCGATAGGGACACCATCTTTGTCCACGTATGGCCTACCAAACAGAGTAGACCCTTGCTTGGCAAACAATTGCAAACTGTAGTAATATAAATCCATATCGTACTTGTTCACTGTTGACAAGAGCTTCCATCTCTCACTGCCACGTTCTATTTTGCCTTCAAACTGCTTATCTTCATCATTCTCTAGGTTCAGAAAATGATTCATACATTCAAATCCTTTTCCGTTCACTTCATTCCAGCCATAATACATCACTAGACGTTTCAGAGTCTCTTTGGGATACTGAGAAATCCCTACGACAAACTTCTGCGCCAGTATTATCTTGGCAACAACTAAATGATCTTCTGTTAATGCACCGCTGTGTTGATTGATGAGTGACCGCACTACCCAGTTGTCAGTGAATGCATCGCTTTGCACCCACTCCGATATGTCTGTTCTACGAAAGCTATCTGGATATCGTTTCTTTAGACTACGATAGAGAGACTCTGCTTGGTATACTGGATGCGGTAGGAAGGTGAATGCCCGCCCTTGATGGGTAGGATTGAATAACATCATTCCCTCAAAGAAGTAGCTTGAGACAATAACGTCAACCAGACCAGAATCAACGAGATTTGTTTCCTGTGCTTTCTTCAGACCGGCCAGAGTTTGTGTATCAATATTCAACACTCCGTCAACAAACGTAAGAGATTCTGGAGAAGTCCTCTTCTCTGCTCTGCGCAAGTTGAAGCAATGTGTCATTATATTCTTCACAGCACCACCTTTCGACTTGCGGATGTGAAAAAAGAAGGCTGTCTCACGCCCATGGGCGTTCCGTGGCGCTCTACTATCTACCAAGTTGTTTAATGGATTCGCTTCATTCTCATCACCAAGGCTTAATAGCGTCTCTCCCGTCTCTCCATTATAAATCTCAAAGTTTAGGTGTGCCGTGTGCTGACTGAGTCCAAATTTCTCCAGCATTTGGAGCTGGCGGCGGCTGTTTGGAGACGACAGTGTAACATCATCAAGCCGATGCGAACCGATAGATTCTGTGAAGTGTATCTTCCCCGCTATCAAAACAAACAGCACAGCAACGAACAGCGCCGCTATTATTATTCTCCCGATGATTTTCCGCTGTCTAAAGGGTGGCGAGGATATCATTTTTTTTCTGTGCGGATTAGTAGCGGCGGCTGTTTCTGCGCCATGGTCATAAGGAGTAAGTACGATTAGAGTCTTTAATAATTGTCACGACAGTCACGAGTCACGAGCGGGTCGAAACGGAGATAATTAGGGGCGGGCGCCTTTGTGTAACGTGTAACGTAACACGTAACATCGTTGTACAAGGTTGTACAGTCGTCAGGAGCATATCA
>Ga0209652_1002867_pt1 | contig 13042 bp, 7 predicted proteins | sample SaaInl74LU_5_DNA_FD_184641 | JGI IMG/M metagenome (GOLD analysis project Ga0209652, IMG submission 184641) | Marine microbial communities from expanding oxygen minimum zones in the Saanich Inlet - ESP_74LU_5_DNA (SPAdes) (version 2) | ecosystem: Environmental > Aquatic > Marine > Intertidal zone ...
CTGAGAGTTTGCCTGCAGTTATAGCTCACTAAGTGTTGCGTAACTACTCCTCTTTTGTCAGGTTGAATATGGCTTTGTCAACTACCACGATAATCCAATTAAAATGTACTGGATTAATCATTCAGGGAAGAAGGTGTATAATCAAGAGATCGGGGTAGGTGAACGCAAAACTTCCTTCATTGATACTTTCATTGGACACAAATTCGAATTTTACGACACTCAACCAAACGAAGACCCATTGCAAAATGAGTTATTGTTCGATTGGATTATTCCCAATCATGGCATCATTGGTTTCAAAAACTATGAATTCCCTCATGTACCTGTAGAGGGAGTGGAAAGACAAGTGCAACAAACTTTAAAGAGTGAATGGAGGAGGCATGAGGTAGTGAAGAGAACGTTCAGCCCATTGGCATTTGATAAAGGGAGATTGCCTGATGATTTATTTGCCAGTCTTGGTGCGTACTGGTACAACAATCGTGATGTGCCACATGTCGTCCATGAGGAATGGGGTCGTCACAAAGGTGTATTTGTTAATTATTGGGAAACAGACGTCAATTTCATTCAGATTCCATGGCACCTAAAAAAGCGATGGCAACGTCGTTTAAGAGAGTTGGTTGAAGCATGGACGGGTGTCGAACTTGAAACAACCGATATGTATGGGATGCGAGAATATACAAAAGGAGCGCGTTTGCTATCTCATGTCGATCGTGAGTCAACACACGCTGCAAGCTTGATTGTAAATATTGCTCAGCAAAATGTGTCGAAACCATGGACAATCGAAGTGCATGATCATGCTGATCGACTGCATGAGGTTGTAATGGAACCGGGCGATATCGTTTATTACGAGAGTGCCAAGGCTCTTCACGGACGCAACACGCCTCTTCAGAGTGGAACATACGTCAATTTGTTTACTCACTACCGTCCGCTGAATGATCCAGATTGGTATCTACGTGATAATCCTGAAGGTACTCCTGAGCCCTTGATAGATATTGGCACATGCAACTTGGTTGGAAAGCCTGATGAGTATTCGAAAGGAGCTGTGCAATGTCAAAATAGTGCGATTGGGCCACATTTGAGCCCATCAATGTTCACTGCAACAAGTGCAGATGACATGTTTTCATGGTGGAAAAGCGTGGGGCCAAGAGACGAAACTGTTGAAGATAATGACAATGAAGAATTGTAATGTTACTACTTTAACAAATCACAAATCCAAACACAACATATTATTACAGTGACATTGACAGCAACATAATCTAGTCTAGTTCAGCGCACATAATCTAGTCTAGTTCAGCGCAGTAGTGCAGTAGTACAATACTTAGCGGAACTACATGAAGTGAGCATCAGAAGTAGTAAAAGTTCCAACTATGCTTCTAAACCATCAAACTAACGTAAATGGGCTATCAACTCAAGTGGCACTGACATATTATACTAAGTTAATCAGATATCGACGGATTGGACAAAAACTGATGGTGTCAATATTCAAGGCTGAAGAGCATACGCGCAGTTTGTAGAGCAGTGAAATATATCACGCATGGGCCATTGCATCAGCCTTTAAATTGTTTTAGAACATTGATAAGTAGAGAGTGGTGATTAAGAACTTGAAAGTGACGTCAAGCAAGATATTCATCTAGCACCTGATCTGAGTAGGTAACAGTTTGTGATACGAAACGGTGCCTGATACTTGTCACTACGACATTGAAGATACCGAAGCATCTGCTTTTGTCCTTTTACCAACCACAAGTTCGTGCGGCTCTAAAAACTGTGTTGTTCTCCCTTGTAGTTCTCTGCATTCGCATCTTTCTCTTCGAAGCGTTTTACCCAAGAATCTGAGTGCGTATTTGCGTTTGTGTTGTACAACATTGTTTGCTGATTTACCACCTCATAATAATAATATCATCATCATCATGAGTGCAAGCGGCGGCGCAAGTTCAAAGGATGAGATATCATCATCTCGTCGCTCCTCTCTCAGCGCAAACCGCAGCCCCTCTATGGTGCTCGGACCCCGTGTATCCTCAGTCAAAATTATCAATCCAACCTCCCTCTTCGTTCCATCCAAACTAACCTCCGAAGTATTCTCTACCGATAATCCCCCCCTTGACTGGGCAGATGCCGGTCTTCTCATCCCCCATGAAGCCATTCGGCGTCAAATGGCCATGATGGTCCAATCAGTCAACGCCATGGCAGATTCTCCCGAGGACAATGAGGCATGGAAGCTGACTCTCTTTTCCAAGTGGTACATTGAATACCTCTACGAGAGTGTGCATGAACATCATGATGCCGAGGAGAAGATCTACTTTCCATGGATGATTACCAAGACAACCATTCCCGAGAAGGAGTTTGGCAAGAGTCATGAAGAGTTGATGTCTGCCATGGCTGAAATCAAACAGTGTTGTGCGGAGATTATCAAGAAGGATGGGAAGGGGTGCAGTGCACAAGTTGCTACTCTCAAGGAGAAGGTGCCCAAGTTTGATGTTGATATGAGGGCACATTTAAAGGAGGAGGAGGAGACTGTGCCAGCTTTGTTGAGGGAAAATTTCACTCAGGAAGAAGAGGGACAGATTGTTGAACAAATCCTTCAAGCTGGTGGTTTGGGATTGGCGAAAAAGTTCTTGCCTGCTGTTCTTCTTGCTGCACAGGAATGGTGAGTAGTTTGGACATTCATGCGTTGAGACTTGTTATGCTTCTCTCTCACAATCATGTATGCTGTATTCTACCACATTCATATTATGTAGGACAACTGACGCGTTCTACGCTGACTTTGTGGGCTCCATCCCTCCTCCTATTAAACATTTGGTAGACAAATATTTCTTGCCAGACTTTGAGAACGTGGTTATGATCATGCGCGATGCTCCTACGTTGGCAACGGAGCCGAAATTGAAGCGAGTTCCCTGTTGTGGCATCCCCTTTTGCTTTCCTTGTGTGATTTAAAGGCATGTCGAGCTCTTCCCGACTAATCTTAATGTCGAAGTTACGTGTTGTCTGCTGTGCAGATTATTTGTGTTTGAGGTGATGAGAGGTCTTGGAAAAATATTAGAATGACAATGATACTGTTCAAAATCGATATTAATAAAGATCTAATAATGATGAATCACTGCCCTGTGAAAAGGTTATCGGCGTCTATTTTCCTCCTTTCTTCTTGCGACCCTTCTTAGGACCACCGGCACTCTCCCATTCTGCGTTGTTGTCTCCTCCCTTACGTTTAATGAATTCTGTAGCAAAGTTATTCACCTGGGGCGTTGAGCCAAGATAAGCAGAAAGATATTGCCTGATCTCATCGCTATCAGTCAGCGTCATGCAAAAGGTAACCAGAGTCAAGTCGTCGCTACCGTTGAGTTTTTGCATCTGATCCTTGCACCACTTCTCCATTGTAGGAGTCATTTGCCCATTGGCTCCAAAGTTATCAACGGCAGCGGCTTTTTGAGCCTGCTTAGTTGCTGTAGCAGGAGCTGAAGAGGCAGCAGCTTGCTTCATGTTCCAAGCAGCGTTTGCATTGATTTTCTGAGTCGAAGTGACACCTGCAACCACTGGCATTGGACTTACAACAGCGGCAGCAGGAGCTGTTGCGGCAGCGCCACCCCATGCAGTACTTCCACCAGTAGCAGCTACGTTGGCCCAGCCACCTCCAGACGGTCTACCGCCTTGTTCGTTGGCTCGCCTGGCAGCCTCCTTGGCTTCTTCTTGTTGAATCTCGGACATGCTCTTTTTGCGACTGGCAGCAGCTGCACCGCCGCCCCATGCAGGAGCTGGAGGGGCGGCGGGCTCAGGAGCTGGAGCAACCTTCTCGACCTTTTCCTCCTCAACGGGTTGTTGTGGCTGAGCTTTCTGCTGTGCCTTCTTCTTTTGCTGTTTCTTAGTTGGTTGCTCGACTGCAGCTGGTTCAGGTTCAGGTTCCGGTTGAGGTGGCCCTGCAATTCCAGTTGATCCTCCTCCTAAGCCAAGCATCATTTTCAACTGAGCTGATTGATCAGCTTGCTGCTGAAGTTCTGCTTCAGCTGCTCCGCGCCTTTCTTCTTCCGCCAGTTTCGCTGCTTCCTCTGCACGACGTCTCTCTTCTGCTTCTTTTGCGGCTTGTACCTTAGCAGCGGCTTCAGCCTCTGCTTGAGCACGGGCCTCTACCTCAGCCTTATCCTCGCCAGACTGATTTGATTGGAATGCAGTTTTAGGATCAGAAAAGTAAGACGCAAGTGGCCTGAAGGGACCACCATTATTTTGGCTGATGGGTAAGTCGCCTTTGAAGTAACCTGCTTCTAACCACTGCTTCATTTCGTCTCCGGCAAATGGACCCTGGATATTACCCTGCGGATCAGCATAAAACCAAGGAGCATTTGGATTGATTTTCACTACTTGTTGCTTCTGCCTCTCCTGCTCCAAAGCCCGTGCCCTGGCCAAAGCCTGCTGTTGCGCGGCTTGCTGCTGACGTAATTGCTCCTCTTGCAATCGCCGGCGCTGAAGTTCCTGTTGCTCCTGAACAGCCTTCGCTTGCGCAATTTGGGCCTGAGCCACTTGCCACTGTTGATTATTGAGACGAAGTTGTGCCATAATCACACCTCCTTCAGTTCCAAGTTGAATTCGTTGAGGATGACGAGAGATCAGAGCGCGCATTTGATCAATAGAAGAAAGGATTGCAATAACGCGAGAGTCTTCCGCGTGGAGAGTTGAGAGGATTGAGTTGAGATCCGATTTGCCCCAAGAATTTTCAAGAATATTAGATACGCGCTCCATCAACACATTTTCCACTTGATCTTGTTGCTGCTGCCTCAATTGCTGTTGTTGTTGCTGCTGAGCTTGTAGATCGGCTTGTTGCTTCGCTTGCATTGCCTCCCAACGTTTCTTCTCTTCTTCCTGCTGGCGCCGACGCTCCTCTTCCTCTCGTTGTTGTGCAGATGCCCCCTTAGTTTCGTTTGGCTGAGAGCCAAACGTACCAAGGCCTCCGGCGTCTCCCCACGGATTACTGGATACAGCAGGAGCGCCCCACGGATTACTGGGAATCGCCTCGGCTTTTTCATTTGCTGATGACTCTGGCTTAGGCTCTTCTGCAGCAGCACCACTGGAAGCTTCTCCTGTTCCTGACACCCCGATCATTTGCATCAACCGAGAACTGGCAGCATTTGCTTCGTTGCCGCCCTTGATTGGCGCTTCTTCTGAGGCTACATCTGCTGATGGTTCATCAAAATCTTCGAAGACACTCACGTCGTTGCCCGATCCTGATCGAATTGTTGTCCCACTACCCGCCAACGGTCTACTCGAATCAACAGTGTGATTGTGATTATCTTCAGCTTCGGAATCATTGCCATTCTCGTCCTTTTTGTCAACATCCATCTCAGCCTCAAAGGCAGCTGCCGCTTTGGACATATCTGTAAGTTCGAATGCATCCATACCAGTCTTTCCCCTAGGGTGATCGTCCTCCAGTGATCCTCCAAAAGCACTAAAATCGGCAGCAGCAGCCAAGGCTCCTCCACCAGTCGTAGGATCGTCCCAAAGATCATCCGGGTTATCAGCCTCAACATCGTTCCGGCTTGAGCGACTTCCTCGATCACTCTCGGGAATAGACATACCACGCTGCCAACGTCCGCCTCCACCACCAGTACTAAAACCAGTTCCACGCCTTTCGGTTTGCCTTTCTCTCGGCGCTCTAGGTTCGTCATCACTCAGGCGACTTCCCCGTCTAGGTTCGTCCTTGGGAGGGGGAGGACCACGTTCGCTGGTACGACGTTCTCGGGCTACTTGAGACCAAATCTCATCGGCATCAAATGTATCCCAACACACTATCAATTCACGCAAATGTATTAGTTAGCACCAAGTAAGCACACATAAAATTGAAATATACTCCTTTGACATACCTGGATCCTGGGGCTCACTTGAAATAACCACAGTCCCCTCCATATGTTTAAGAACATCCGGCAAACCCACGTCCCCGTTGTGCCTGGGTCGTAGTGATAATAACTTTTCTCTTGTAAATCGAATGATTTTCGCTCCACCATCGTCATGATCCAAACTAGCACCTCCGCCACTCCCAGAGCGTGTCCGTTGAATATCCGAAGAAGTACCCCCCCTTTCTCCTCGGGGATGATATCCCGTTGAGGCACTACGGTGGATTGGTTTACTGTCGTTACGTTCGGATGGTCCACGATGATGATGATGATGCTCACGATCTCCACCCGTCGATGACAATCCGGCCGCCAAATCAGCAAGACTACGTCCACCAGGTCTGGGTCCACTAGATGCACTTCGGTTGTAGGGACGAGATGATTCTGAACTCTTTAGGGCACTAAATCGATCGTTGGTGGGTGCGGGGGGTCCCCTGCTACTACTACTACCAGCACGGCTATTTTTGTCAACACCACTGGATGAATTAGATGTAGGAGCACCTCCATCTTCTTCATCATCCAATAAGGAGAAGGGATTGCGATTCTTTTCGGCGCCGCTCCCAGCCGTTCCACCGGAGGCATGAGAACCGGATCGATCTCTCGTCTCGTCAGGGACGGCGGGGGGTGGTTGAAAGCCTCGACCGGAACCACCCGCGCCGCCTGACCGCCAGGCTGGTCCTAGCCGTGGCATGGAGGATGAGTTGGAGCTCATGATGGCTTTTGTTTATCTGAAATGGATTTGGATATATATTTTTTGATAAAAATATGACATCAGAATATTAGTGTGCACATAATTGGAAGGCGTGAAAGAATCATGAAAATCGACACAATAATAATGATCGGACTGCGCAAACGAGCAGACCACTGTTCAATGCATTATAAATCAACCTCTATCTCATCCTCTCAAGTAATAGTCCATCTGCACACCAACGCAGCGGCCAAGATCGACAAAATATCTATTTGGTATCCTTTCGAATTTTGACGGAATTGCCCTTTAAAAATGAAATCCAGCCTATCCCCACCCTCTTCGAACCAACATAGACTATAGAAAAGCTTGCAAGTTGCTCTTACCCTGTGAAAATCTTTACTTTGCAATGCTAATCTACTGTTGATATCTCTCATGGAGCAATGAGCAAATCTGAGCCTCTCAATTTTAGAGGAGGGCAAGTAAATTCTGGCCCATGGCCGGCCCACGAAGTACCAGATCCAAAATCGAAAGTTCTACAATCTGATTTCCGTGGAGGCGCCAGGAATTCAAAGAATTGGCGGCAAGAATATCTTGTGAAACTTGCAATAGATTGACTTGTAAAGTACAATACTCAAGAGCAGAGGTGGAAAGCTGCTGCAGACTTTTCAACGGTGATAATCCAACACCAAAGGAATCCAACGCAACACGAAGCAAGGTAAAATGTCGTTAGTGTTACAATCACAAAACTGATGACAAACCAAACTCAAATTTGGACACCAACATAATCAGGTCACCAACAAGGTTGTATGAAAGTGACGATATTACAAAAAAAGACCTTGAGCAGTGCAAAAAATCATTTTATACTAGCGTAACCAACTACAATGAACCGCTAAAACTCTCCATTGCTAAATTCACAGCGTTAGATACGATATAAAGGTTGAATGAAGCACTGGAAGCCATCCAAATTGCTCCTCATCAGCATCAGCTCAACTACGACGTTTTGAGCCGTGAATAAGATGCTACTATTCTATCATGGCCAACTATCATGGGCCGCTAGAAGCTGTCGATTGCCATATTGAAAGCATTAGTTACGATATGGCTCTAGAGTAGTGCTGGCGGCCATCCCGAATTGGGCCTCATCAGGTCACCTACGAGGTTGTAGCGACGCCGATACGACCAAAAAGAGCATGAGCCTTGTCAACGATGCTTCCACACTACCATGGCCAACTATCATGGGCCTCTAGAAGCTGTTGATTGTCATATTGACAGCATTAGTTACGATATGGTGCTAGAGTAGTGCTGGCGGCCATCCCGAATTGGGCCTCATCAGGTCACCTACGACGTTGTAGCGACGCCTATACGCTCAAAACGAGCTTGAGCCGTGACAAAGATGCTTCTATACTATCATGGCCAACTATCATGGGCCGCTAGAAGCTGTCGATTGCCATATTTATGGCGTTAGATATGATATGGTCTAGAGTAGTGCTGGCGGCCATCCCGAATTGAGCCTCATCAGGTCTCCTACGACTTTGTATGTAGCGATGCCTATACGACCAAAAAGAGCGTGAGCCGTGTAAAAGATGCTTATATACTATCACGGTCAACCACAATGGGCTGCTAGAAGCTTTTGATTGTCATATTGGCAGCATGAGATACGATATGGTGCTAGAGTAGCGCTGGCGGCCATCCCTAATTGGCCCTCATCAGGTCACCTACGAGGTTGTAGCGACGCTGCTGAACAACCACTGTCCATGAGCAATGGAACATATTCTTCTATACTATCTTGAACAACTATATAGGCCACTAGAAGCTCTTCATTGCTGTAGTCACACGTGAGATACGATTGGTTTACATACGCTTTATTGCAACATTCCCGTGACTGATCCGTGACACAACTTTTTACAAAACATTTCGCAATCGCAATCGCAACAGCCAACAGCCAACAGCAAACATACAGTGAGCCGAATCATCCCATCGGTGCATACACAATGAAGCGGCAAGAAGTAGGTTATGTTCTTCTCGAAGAATGCGAGGTTATTCTGATTGCAAGTGATAATGACAAGACTTGCGCTGAGATGCCGCTGCCGAATATAGGCGTATGGCATAATGTTGAACTCCATTCGACGCCGTCTTCTTCAGATAATAATGATTGCGATCCGCCAGCAGATATTCTTCATCGTGAGTTAGTTCTTCTATCGGAGAATAATACCACGTTACGGACTGCCTCCGCAATATCACCCTTCAATGGGGTGCTCTCAGAAATTAAAGCTCCGCAAAATCCATCGTTGTCAAAAGAACAAAACAGATCTAAAAAACGTCGCAGATCTGATGCTTCTCTATTAGCAGGGTTGGCATTAGAAATCAGTAATCAATCTCTTGTTCATCAGCAGCATAATAAAGTTGCCGATGAAAGAACAAGTGATGATCTCCATCATCTTCACATGGATACCGCGCAAATCATCTTCCATGCAAATGATGTAACGGCAGAATTTGATAATGAGAAGAAATATGGCACTTCCGAGTATATAAAAATGCGAGCGTCATTTCTAATCACATTTTCCTTCCCGATTCAAGACAATGAATCAACGGTACTATACCCAAAGCAACAAAAAAGTAGCGGTAGAAAAGTTCTCTCGACTGCGAGCCTCCAGCTCATTGGATCTATCATAAGATGTGATTGGGACAATCTTGATAACAAAATGAAGAAACTGCAATCTTCAAAAAGAGATGATAGGACAGCAACAAAACGATTCTTTCCTCTGGAACTGACGGTGGAGAACTTATACGATCGGATCAGTGGAGCTAGTCAACACTTTAGAAGTGATAATGAACCAAATCAAAAACTGGTGAACTCTACAAATTTATGGAGCAGTGGGATTCTTGGTATTCCAGAAGAGATTGTTCGAATATCCATTGCGCCATATCTCAAGGCACGATCACTACACTCACTTCGTTTAACCAATCGTCGAATGTATAAGTTTCTTCAATCGGTTGTGCCCGGATTAAAGTTGAAGCTATTTCATCATCAGATACGTAGCTTGGAGTGGATGGAGATTCGTGAGCGTCGCTGTATTACTGAAGAAGATTTACTGTGCAGTAACAATTCTTCAATAGCAGGAACAATGCTGCATGACGGCGAGTCGGTCTGTGGAGGTGACTATCATAGATCGGTGACAGGAGGGGCGTCCGTCAAGCTTTGTACGAGAAGGCCCAATTCATTGAGCAACGGGGTGGCAAAATCATATAGATTTGATGCACTTAGTGGGAGTAGCATCAATACGACTCAATTTACAAGTGCACATTCCAAGCTTTTACCGTCGCATCTTAGATCTACCAAAGCTGCACACGGAGGACTATTGTGCGATGAGCCAGGCCTCGGGAAGACAGTGACAGTGCTTTCGTTGATTCTACGCTCCCTTGGACTATCTGTGGATGCAACAGAAGATAGCAGCACAATCGATGATGAAGCTATCTTTCATTCATATTGGGAGTCTGAGTATCTTACAATTCACGTCCGACGGCCAGCAATACTCAAACTCGTAACTCGTCTCTTAAATTCCGACAGTGAGTCTGGCTATTTCATTCCTCCGATAGGCACCTTTGATTGTCAAGATTATTTTGATGTCATCGAAAAAGGGAAAGAGATTTGTTTACAAGACATACGCATCAATGCCAACAAAGGTGACTGTAAAGACTTCAAAGCTTTTGAAGCTGATATCCATCGAGTGTTTGAAAACGCAATGGCATACAATCCTCCAGATAATGATGTACACCGAGCTGCGCAGCGCATGGTCAACAACGCCAAGGTTATACTGGCGACGTTCAAATCGGAGCAAGTGAATACAGCGATGAAAGCTCTATCGCGAATCCGACTATCAGAATCATACGCATTGATCAACATGTTGGAGGCGAAGAAACGAGCAGAGCTTCATGATCCCCTAGTCGCATCTTCTTCGACTTTGCTCGTTGTTCCCAATCCCTTGCTGGGCCACTGGGAAGAACAAATCATACGTCATATCAACTTTCAATACAGTCCAAAACGTTCCATTTATTATCATACAAAGAAGCGGAATTTTGAGCCAAGCGATCCTGCAGTATCCTTTGACTTGCAACAGACGCTGAATCAGGGACCTTTTGTGTTTATTGATGACGGCACAAAGGCATTGCCTCCTGCATCTACATTGTCCCGTTTCTCCATTGTTCTCACTGCTTACAATCGCTTTACAGCTGAGTGGAAGCAAGGGTCGCTTGAGAATGAGTTGCGAGCAAGCAGGAAGGGGGTTACATATTGGGGAGACGACCTTTCTGAGGAGGCTAGTCCCCTTCTTAAAGTTCATTGGGTAAGTGGCAGCTAATTTGTATCAGATGCGCCTTGTGTGAAACCTTCTCATAATGCTTATCTTCAAAACCTTGATGCAGCTTCGATTGATCGTTGACGAGGGACATACTGTGAGTTAACTTGTTGTTGCTATTATTTGCGCGCATCATTTGTCATACCGAGCATCATCTAATGTCTATTGATTTTTGATAACAGATGGGCAAGAATCCCAACAACACTATTCAATTTTGCTCGTGGATCACAGCACAACGTTGTTGGGGTATGACTGGTACGCCTACAAACCAAATCGCTTCGCAAACAGGGCTAAGGAATTTGTTCTTCCTCCAAAACTTTGTCAAACACAATTTCTTTTCCAGAGAACTTGGTAAAGAGAAACTTTGGAATAGTCTCATTAACAATGGATGGAAGGATGATCATCTGGCGTCTTTTTACCGCCTAAAACATCTACTTTCTTTTCTCATGGTGAGACACACCAAAGATGACCTGGTTGAGTTGCCACCGCCAATATATTTGACAACTAGCATCAATTTGAGTCAGAGTGAAAAGAAGACGTATAATACGCTGGTGTCTAGTGTTCGAACAAATATCATAACCACAAGCATGGAGGGCAAAACATCTGGTTGGCAAGATTCTCTTTTGAATCCTAGAAATTCAAAATATGCAAACGAAGCACTCATCAATCTGAGGATCTCCTGTTGTGGTAGCTATCAAATTCTCCCATCCATCACAAATATACACTGGTCTGAAACTCTTGAAATGCTGAGAGACGTTCACAAGGTGAACGATACGTCAATTAATTTGGTCAACAATTTCATCTATCGTTGCACGAATGGGGAGTTATCAGGATGTCAACAATGTGGGATCCAACTACAAACGCTGTTTGTAATTCCTTGCGGTCATTTAGTGTGTCCTGAGTGCATCGATAGTGAAACAACATCTTGTCCCGTTTGTGAGACTCCTTTTGATGCTGATGACTTTCAAAGGTTGCAACCAGGTATCGACTTTCAGTTCTGCCCTAATTTAGAAGAAGAAAAGAAGGACAGAGAAAGCAAACGTTCGTTGAGCAGGGCTTTTTCGTCACCAAACAACATTGCGGAGGTTAATTTGGAAGAGGAAGAAGAGCGTGAAGTCGACGAGAGCCATACCAGGTCACGCAGACACAAGAAGGGTGAAGAATGCGAGTACAGTCGCGAATACAGCGACGGAAAATGCAAAATCTGTAGAGAGGAACATTTCGACTGCAACTTTGACAATGCAGAGCAGCGGTGCAATACCTGCTTTAAGTATGCGGAAGAAGTACCCGACTACGCTTCAAAGGCGAAATATGTGGTCGACAAGCTCATCGAGCTACGGAGCAGCTTTCAGGGGTCCGTTTCACCTGCAGCAGTGCGATTCTTTGGGAAGCGTGGTGACCTAAAGTCGATGAACCGACGGCCATTGAAAGCAATTGTCTTCTCTCAATTCAGGCCTATCTACGAATACTTCGGCAATCGCCTCATCAGGAAGTTTGGAGGTACTTGTGTCGCTGACTATGCTTTCGGTGGCACGCGATCACAAGAATTATCAAAATTTATCCACGATCCACAGTGCTTTGTGATGTTACTTTCAAAGCAAGGGTCTCTGGGTCTCGATCTATCTTTCGTCACTCATCTGTTTTTCTTGGATACGATATATGATAAAGCATTGGAGAGTCAGGTTGTCGCGAGAGCCTATCGGATGGGGGCATCAGGTCCAGTATACGTTGAGCAATTGACAGCGAAAGATACAATAGAGGAAGTTATTCAGCAAATGAATGAAGCCAGACAAAGCCACAACTCCGATCAAACGGAGAAGCACGCAAAAATGCATTTCCTACTCAAGAGAAGTCAACTTGTCAGGCAGCCACAAGTTCAGATGAATGCGAGAAGGAAGCGCAATGCTCAGGACTGTGTTGACGATGATGACAAAAATTCGCGGCAGCCGCGAACCGTTCGGTTCAAAGATTGAATTAACTCGCTTTGTTAGCCATTTTACTCATTTGGGAAGAACTAAACGGAGCCGTCTCTTTGCCCCATCCAATAACCAAACTTTGCAATCGTTGACTTAGACCTTCTTTACCTTCTGATAAAGATAGCGAACTACAGTGCTGAGTTATTGGTAACCCAATGA
>Ga0209652_1002868_pt1 | contig 13040 bp, 13 predicted proteins | sample SaaInl74LU_5_DNA_FD_184641 | JGI IMG/M metagenome (GOLD analysis project Ga0209652, IMG submission 184641) | Marine microbial communities from expanding oxygen minimum zones in the Saanich Inlet - ESP_74LU_5_DNA (SPAdes) (version 2) | ecosystem: Environmental > Aquatic > Marine > Intertidal zone...
AGAGCTGGAAGAGAGCTATCTGTGTAAATTTCTCTGCTAGTAGCTACAATAGATGCCCATCTCAAAAAGTCCCACCATCGCATCACCCACGCGCGCGCGCACTCACAAAAATGTTCCTATTCTGAGTACCGATCAAGAAGAGTTACCGCCTCCAACGCATGTTAATGCCTAAGGAGATAATGAACGAGTGCGCGAACGGTAGCCGTCTTTGTCAGTGTGACCAGGTATTTTCGCTCAAGAAGATAAGTTGTGTAAGTACAATATGTAAAAGCACACATTTTGTCTACAAAACAATTCTCATCTAAATACTACCATGACTATCTACAAATCCAATACTAACAACGCAGCAAAACTGCAGCTCCAGTCCGCTCGTGCTTTGAAGTCGAAGTCAATCGACGAAGAGCAAGGTGGAAAGAATAAGATGAAGATGAAGGATCATACCGCAGACTCTACCCTCCCGAACAACATCGTCGTTCATCATGATACTGATACTGAGAATACTGACACGATCTTTGACATGCTTTTGAATTGTTGGGGCGCGAATTTATCTTGCAGCGACTACATCCAATCGGAGATGTCTCGTTCCCAAGCTCGTCAGGACCAGGACGAAGATCAAGAAATGAAGAAGCTGAAAAAAGAAAAAGAAGCGGCAATTGCTCGGAAAAAGAAGATGCTAGCTGCAGTTGAAGCTGCACAAGCCGACAAGGCAGCAGCTGCAGAGAAAGCTAAGAGGGTTCATGACCTAGCTGTGGAGGTGGCAGATGCAAGAATGAAGCAGCAGGAAGACGCAAGAGAGGCGGCTGATGCTCGTCAGTTGCAAGCTGCGATTGAAGCTGATCAAGCAAAGGAAGCGTCGGATATGAAGACTAAAATGGTAGCTGAGGCCCGTCGTCAAATGAAGAAGGCCATGTTAGCCATGAAAATTGCGAAGAAGGAAGCCAAAAAGGCAAAGAAGATGGCAAAGAAGGAAGCCAAGCAGGCTAAACGAGCCGAGAAGGAGGCACGAGTGGCCGCAAAGAAAACGAATGCAGCTCGTCAAAATTATGCTAAGGCTGAAGCTGCAGCAGCAAGGAAGATGGCAAGAGAGGAAGCAAAGAAAGCTGCAGCAACTCGTAAGCTCATCCAACAAATGGAAGAAGAAGAAAGCCAATTAAGAGAGAAGGAAGAAAATATTCGTAATCTCAGGCAGAGGCTGAGAGCTGTCACAGCCAATGGACGTCAGAGTACTATTTCTGACGATAGTGAGACGGTCTTAAGCGAAGATGACTGCACTACAATCATTCCTCCTTCTGATGATGAGATGAGTAACGAGGACTTCGTAGACGTATTGTCCGATATGATCGAAGAGGCTAGTATCCTCTTGGGGAAATAAAGGGTCTGTGCAATAACAATTGGGAATCTCTTGTTGTGTGTTGTGGATATATGTTTTAGGTTTAGGTTGTATTATGTGTTTCATCCCAAAATTGATGTTGTTATGTTAGTCGAAGAGATAATGTACATGTTTTTATCAAAAACCCATCATCTACTCCACCATCAAATGCTGAAGAGCAGCTTCATTCTCAGAGTACATAATGTACAAGCCCAAGGTTGATAGTAGAACAGGTGATGTCTCATTCGAGATCTAGTGTTACTTTACAGAGTCAACAAATTTGTAAGCAAACAATTGTCCTGCTTCCACTTGTTCTAATCCTAATCTTCCCAAGTCAACGTAGGAGGAGGGTCCGAGAGTGAAAGAGTGCGACCAAACCCCACCAACGTCGCTTTCTCTTTTCCCAAATTTGGCAATACCAACATTTCACACACCATTGCATCTTCTTGAAAGCCACACTTCTCCAACACGCGAATAGAAGCCAAATTATCCGGGTGAACTGGTGCCACAAGTTTCGTAATACCAACCTCAATTGCCAGTTTAATCATCGTCTTGCATGCTTCAGTAGCATACCCTTTCCTACATTGCTCTTTTGCAATATAATAACTTACTCTAGCCACACCTGCCGGTAATTTGGTCTCCTCACTTTCATGTTCATCGTCCAGTCCTTCCAAATAGAGTCCTACACCGCCAATCACCCTTCCTTCATCAGCATTTGAGCACAAGATGAAATTATACCCTCCTTTCTTCTCCCACTGCTCATCACTCCATTGAATGAAGTTCAACGTATCCTGTATAGACTCATGTGGAGGAAAAAGTAGATATTTAGTGACTTCCTTTTGCGTAGGGTAGGAAGAGAAGATAGCATTAGCGTCTTCCACTGTTGGACGGCGGAGAAGGAGCCGCTCTGTATGCAATAGTTCGAACCTTTTCTTGTCTGTAATCATTATTATGTTTGGCGAGTACTGTCATTATTATGAAGGGGGCCAGGCAACCTGACTTCTTTTATCCTGGCTGAAAGGAGTACCCTACGATTGAAAAGGAGGGGAATGCGAACGCCGCGATCGATCCACCACCCCGGATGAGTGTGAGAGACAGCGAGAAAGGAAAGGAGAAAGCTTTGAGAAATCAAAACTTGCCACCAACGATTTGTGGACATAAAGAGATTTCCTGCATTCCGTTAGCAGCCTATCGGCGATTTTCCTGCAAACCATGCCATTCTCTTTTGAGCGCAACCGCATGCAACAGCGTGGTGATGGGAAGCAACGAGAAGAAAGTCCAACTCTGTTTGATAGATAATAGACACACATACTTGATGCAAACAGCGTTCAAAAATGGACTGCAACGTCGAAGATGATTGCCCATCCGTCCATACGGAACAGGACTTCGTGGCGACTGCACTCCTTGCATTGAAACGAGGGCCGTCAATGATAACATTGTCCAGCTCCTCGTCTTCGGCAAGTCTTGACGCTAGTGGTACATCCAGAGAACATGCAGATGAGGTAGCGGCCACCGCACAAGATGTGTATGTTCCATCGGCCATCTCTGAAGAGACTCCTCACGAGCATTCTACACTGCCGCTACAGCCATCTCTAACAGCAGCATTGGCGTCACAGGCACTAGATGATGACCATGTAGACATAGCACCCGTTCCACAACAAGAGCTTACCAACGTCTCACCCAAACGGCTGTACAGAGCAAAATTCATCCCTCCATCAACAAAGACTCGCCATCAAGTACCACAGCAGAAACTCCGAGAAAAAACACTTGAGTTACCCACATCCAATCATTCTCCGAGCAAAGGAATCATACAACGACGCTGGTCCAACATGAAGAACATCAACAAGAACATGGACTATAGGCCTTATCATCATCAACATCAACCGATCATTGCTGTTCCTCCGGTACGACCACTTCATCGACCTCCTGTTCAAGTATCGCATCTACCACCTCATGGAGACAGGTCATTTCGTAGTATTGCATATAGGCCAGTCTATGATGTGAACGTTGCTAGGAGGGTTTCCGATGCTGCGACTACTGCTGCTTCTGCTGGTATTCACAGTCGTTCTTCCGACACACCAACGGTCATCAATCTGACAGTTAGTAACGATGATTATGATTACGTCGGGAGCAACGAAAACAATGATGCAGCCAACATCAACATGCACTATGATTTGGGTGGCCCAATTCTTGAATCAGAAGGGCCATCGTCAAGGAATGGAGGTCCACTGAGTCAAATTTATAATGAACATAGGAAACTCTCAGGGTTCTATCATCCAATTCAGCAACAGCAACTAGTTGCCAAACAACCACTCACAGCAACAACTAATGTTGTTGCAGCTGCTGCTGCCACTGCTCATTACGGCAGTGTTGCTCCTCAAGCTCCAATCACCAAGAAGCCACGATCAACTCCAGCCCGACTCCCAAAACACATTACCGAGTATCTCAAACACTGGATGAACACCCATATAAACTATCCATACCCATCCGAGAGAGAGAAGGAAATGATGATGTATGATACGGGGATTGATAGGAAACGATTGGATGTTTGGATGAGGAATAATCGGAATCGGTATGCCAAGGGGAAAAGGAAACAGTCGTCTCATATGTTTCATTGAGTGTAGTATAGGGATTAGTATTGATGAGGACTCTAGCTGAGAGTAGCGAGGCTAGTGAGTGTAGGAGTTTGTGTAGGTATATGTGTGAAAAAGTTAAGAATCGTGAAGGTTGTATGGATATAGACCGCTGTTGAAACGTTGTTTATTCGGTCTATCCAATTTTAACTCAACCTCCACGATAATGTGTACCTCTTCTTCTACGTCGGCAAGTGAGCTAATTCTGTCGCGTAGAGGAAAGAAGAGATGATGCCGCATATCGGCATTTGTATAGATTTGTGCAGAGTGTAACTTTATTAGGGCTAGTTAGGTCTTTCTTCATGCAACTATTCATTTATTCGTCCTGCGTAACAAGAAGGAAACATGGATGGATGAGTTGAGTGATCTACTTCTATATCTATAAAGAAGCAAGAACGCAAGAGGAAAGTGTAATGTTAAATCTAATAGTTAGTTCAAATTAATTCTTTTAATTATCTTGCACTCTCCGATACCGACCCCCATTAACCCCAGATCGAGGAGATCATTGCCTGAACCGCAAGCCAGACAATGAGCCAAGCTCCTTATCCCGCCTTACTGGCGAACAAACAATGTACCGCAGTCGGAAGCCCTGCAGCCGTCTTTGTAAGTATATGGAAATTGAAGTGAGTTATCACATTCGCAGAAATCATTGAATACGCTAGCATATCCGCCACAATCGAAAGTGCTGCGGACGCACACATCAGTACAAGCGCCGTCTTTTTCAGAGAGGGGAAACCCCGAGCCCGGGCACTCGGCGTAGCATTGAGCGTCGTCACCCGCATTAGCACGGGCACACACCTGACCAGAATCGCAAGCTGGTTCACATACAGCTTCAATGATGGTGACCGTAGTATCACCGCCATCTGTAGGTTCCTCGGCTCCATCCGTTGGCAAAGGTGCCTCGGCTCCACCACTTGTAGGTTTTAAGCACTCCCCTTCATAGTCAACTTCCACATCTTCAGCACAAGCGTAGCAAGAGTTCGAATACGTGGTTCCGTCTGATCCGCAAACAGGGGTGTAATCTTCAGTACAAATGATACATGGCTCCTCAACCACAGCAGCTGCTACTGTGGTGGTGGTCGTCGTGGTGGTCGTGTCCCTGTTCTTTCTTCTTCCTCCTCCTCCTCCTCCACCTCCTCCGCGCTTGAGCTGCCTCTCCTCATTATCAACAAGGAGGGTGGGAAGTTCCTTGACAACAGGATTGGCGACGTCACTTGAGCCACGAAGATGATGGTCGGATGCAGCGGAGACATTGCTGGATGCAGCAAATGCCGCGATGGTGAGGGATAGGAGTTCACGTTGGAGAAGCATGGTGATGATAAGAAGTAGGAGAGGGGCAGTTGTTATGAGATTACGATGCTTGCGATTTGCGATTTGGTTTTATGGCAACTTGAGAGAGCGCATGAGTTTGACAAAACACGATGATGATGTGTTGCGAGCGGATCAGCGAACACGCGAAGGAGGTAAAACACGTCTCTCTGATCCCGGTAAATTAGATGCTGGCAAATCATTCGTTTCAGTTTGGCCGTCGCTTATCACAATTACTTGACATTATCAAAAACGTTCTAAGTACAGACAAAAATAAAGATCCAAGACTTAAACCAAAGTGAAAGCATGTTCTCCATCTGAGCGGTACTGCAGGCCGGAGATGTTCATCTTTCACACCAAAGAGCAATAATCATGCAATATTGGACAGACGAAAAATGATAATTGAACGCACGTAATTCGTGGGGTACCGCTCACACCGGGTCATGATCTGTGCGGTATTAAACATGAACCTTAACGGTACTCAGGGGTTTTGTCGGGTCATTATGAGGCTGTGTGCGTGTCCGAGCATTTTTTGTCAACCAAGCCGAAAGATGACACATGTGTGACGCATGAACCACACAGCGCCAGCTGCCGGCCAACATCTCTCGTCTCTGAAGCAAGAAAATGTCCTTCCCAAGCACGCAGCTAGCACCCCCCAAAGATTCGCCATCAAATCTTGTCTTACTCGGCCATTCAGAGCCACTATTTTGGTAAAGTACGAAAAATGATTGTCTCAATAGCAGACCAGTGATAGCAATTACATCATAATATTCATATTCATATCATTACAACAGCTCAACAGCAACAGGCGACATAAGCGTCATATCAGATCCTCTAAGTCTAAGCCCATTTGCATTGGCCATTGGCGGTCGGTATGCAATAATATCATCATGACGAACAAGACATTTGGCTCGAGAAAGGGGCAGAAGCCGAAGATGCAGTGGCAGACTCCCGAAGAGAGCTACTCGTCCAAGACATCACCATCCAAAACTCATCGGCAGACATCATCGTCATCGTTCGAAAGACAGCTGCCAGATGGCTCTGGCGTGAAGTCCTCTCCTATCAAGATCATCGATCCTCTTACTAAGTGGGTCTGGGTCCATAGCGACAGCCATGCTCTTTCACAAGAACACATGGTGGATTGCTGCTCACCAGAAAGTAGTAAGAATGAACGTAAATTTCTTGGCTGCAAAGACGATGAAAGTTTGCCTGAACTTGAACTTATTCGGGAGCTATCATTTAGTCCACCTCCTCCGCACAACCCTGAAACTGCTTGTACGGAAACATCGTCCTCGTCCTCTAAAACGTCTTCATACCCAGTGGAACACAGACACAACACTAGTCCCATAGGCCTCGATCTCAAGCATTCGCAAGATTTGAGGAAACGTCCACTGAGTCCCTTGCTAGGCCTACAGTATTTGCCAGATCATGGGAACATCCTCATATAACAGTGCCGAACCACAAAATAGTTATAACGCATCTCATTTTATAGTTGTATAGTCATGTAATAGTTTAATTAACAGATGAGTGCTATTAAACTGCTGATTTGGTATAAACGACGTGTAGAACATTCTACCATCACATCATCACACAGACGTGCTTCAAGCAGCTTCAGCTGCATGAGACTTGGGCGTAGCATCACCATCATCACATCATACTCCCGGAGGACAGAGAGGCTCAGCTAGTATTCTCATTATGCTCTAAAGTGCTGATTCGTTACGTAAATGAAATTTGTTGAGTTGAAGGCCTACTTTACCGCTCTCGCTCTATCGGCTCGGTGTGGTGCGTGCTGAAGAGTATGATTGATCGACCCACAGCACTTTCCTGCTTTCTTTCTTCAATTTCTATACATATCTACAAAAATAGGACAAAGAAGTCAGAACATGAAGAGTCCTGAACAGAAGAAACAGGATAATGCTGACTTCATTGTTAATTTCAACTTCATTCTTTTACATTATAATGACTATTTTGATAATGATCATGTTCTTTAATGATTGCTATCTTGTGCTTATTCCCTGTGATTCCCATACTTGCCATTGAATAATTCATTGACTAAGATGCAAGTCCCTCCTCACTGACGAATCAATCCGCAGTCAGAATGTAGGCACAAATACGAGCCATCAGATTGCTGGCACTCACAGAAGAGATTGAATACATTAGCAGATCCTTGACAGTCAAACCAAGTAGAGACGCACACGTGGTTGCCCGTACAGGTGTCGTCAAATGGATTTTTAGAGCACTTGGTGTAACATTTAGCTTTGGCGTTGGGAGACTCGCGGGCACACACCTCGTCGTCTGAGCAAGGTTGGTTGCGCTCAGCTGCTTCAGGCGTAGGAGTCGGAGCATTGTAGAGCCCTCTGGAGGAGGTAGAGCACTGAGATGCCTCTCTTCTTCGTCTTCCTCGACAAAAACAGCGAGCAAGTCTTCGAATTCAGTGCCTGGGCCACGAAGATGACGACTGGAAGTGGATGATGCAGCGACCTTATCAGTGGCAGAGAATGCCACGATGACGAGTGCGATGAGGTCACGATGTTGAAGGAGGATGTGGATAGAGTATAGAGACAGAGTATTGTTGACTTGCAACTGGTTACAATAATATAGATACAAAATTATGAACCTCGTGTCACCGATGAGAAGGGCGTGCGATATCTACTGCTAAGTCTGCACACAGCTTTAAAAGCTGCAGCTGCTGCATATCTTTTGCCTCTTTCTGCATACAGCTTGTAAGCTGCATGCATTATCTTGTTTGCTTCTATAGGCTGCTCGCAGTAGTCGTTAGATCCAACAAGATACAAGCATCTTGCTGCATCGTCGATTCTGCATGCTGTTTGCGGAGTAAGTATGCAGTAACAAGATACTCATTGTAGCTTGAAGGGTTAGTTCCCATGCTTGAAGCGAATGAGAAGTGAGAAGGCAGGCGGCTGTGTCATGAACGGATCGCACGCCACTTGGACAAGATAATGTGACACCTATGCAGAGCTTCAAAAAATGAAAAATGCGATGAAGGCTGAAGAAGGCAGGCAGGCCTGCAAGGCGGCGGAGGAGAGTCAGTCCACGGAGGCTTTCGCCACGCCGCATCAGGAGGTCACTGCGGAGACGCCGCTTGATTTGCAGCTGCAGCTGCAGCGGCTTCGGATCGACAGCCGCAGATTCCAATTTCTGGAATTATGCATCGATGACGCATCGAGCTGCGATCATGGAGAACCAATTTCTACGAGCTGGCTTGACTGTAAAGAATTTGTGATCGCATTTGCAGACGAGTTTGACAATGTTGTCAAGGTTAGTGGATTCAATAACGCCTTTCCCATCGCTCGGAGAGCAACTTGGGAGAAATTTATCACCGTATGGGAAAGCCCAGCCAAAATGACATCGGCAATGTCATTCTATTTGGCAAATGCAACCCAATGTGTTCTCAGTGGGAACACGGAATTCGGCCATTGTTACGCTACTTATGCCGCTTGTCTTGAGCAGTGGATGGCATGCACTGTCCACAAAAGTCAAGCTGCAATGGACGTATACAAAATCCTCGAAATATACATTGGCGACATGCACACATTGGTTAGCTATTTAAGGAGGCGCATTCCATGCTGCTGTTTGGACGAAACATACGTACGATTCAGATCTACCAAGAAGATTGGCCTGTGTAGCAACCCTGATTGCCCTCTGCCTAATGGACAAACTAAGCGCAGCGCCATGTTGCAGTGCACTCGGTGCCGTGTTGCGAATTACTGCTCGAGAGAGTGTCAGGTGAAAGAATGGACAAACCACAAGAGATGGTGCGACAACGATGCGAAAGCACGAGCTGAGTTTGATTCCAAAAAGAAATCATCTTGATCGCGTTTTGTATCGATACATCTGACTTTTTCGTTGTTCTGGCCATCAATGTAGAGCTGCGAGAAAAGGAAAGATTATGCCACTCTTTTTACTCAACTTCTGATGATAATATCTAGATAGATAACTTTGCTGCTTGGGAGGTCCATCAGGCGTACTATTTCTGACAAGATAGTATGGATAATAAATGCTCGTCTACCATATCCCGTCTCTATTGCGCCAATTGTAGGTTGAAGATCAATTGATTATTGCAGCTATGTTTATCTTCATCTAATTGCAACGTGATGATGGATATACGAGATTTAACAGCTTTCTCCATCCCGTAGCTGCGGGCAGCGTTCGAACTCTCATTCATTCCGTCGAGCTACTTTGCATATTTCAAGCTATTTCCGGTACGTACCGCGAAGAACAGCAGCAAACACTTCTTTACTGACAATAACCTTTGAACTCCTCCAATAAGATCCCCTGGAAAGAATAGATGTACAAACCCCACAAACAAACAACAACACAATCTACAAGTCTCCAGCTCTATGTCTATGTATCTTGCCGCTTTATGTTGCTTCGGCACAAAATAGGATATTTATGATTTTAGAAACTTCATTCCGACCCCCCACTTACACAACAACGGCCACTCCTCTTTCCAAATAAACTCCATCACCTCGCTGAATAGACAATACAATAGGAGTAAATAAATATAATTGATCTATGTAAGTAAGCCTCAATAATGAGAGATCCAACGATGATAAACAGAGGCTCGATCGCCCAACAAATATCTGATCTTGAACGGGATATCGACCAATCGTTAAAAGTGAGTGGAAGTTTGCCTCATACGAGAAAGAGTCAGAGCAGACATCTTCAGCTCAACACAATGAAGGATAACATTGCACGGCTGCGAATGAGGGCTGACGCTCTGGCTCGTCAGAAAAATTCTACTGGGGAAAACAAGGAAACGCACGTAAGTGCAGTTAGAAGAAACAAAAGTATTCCGCCGTCGCAAGCAAACGAGCGATCCAAGTCGACACTCACGAGATCAACGTACAAATCTCAACCAAAATCAAAAATTGAACATGATACGAAACAGCAGGCTGTTCATCACTCTAATACCCAGCCTTACGAGACAGAATTCTTCCAGAATCTATACCTCCGGAACAGTTCAAACGAGAACACAACTAATGCAAGCGGTCTACGAACTACCGATCTTCAGCGCAAGTCTGTGTTGGAAAGTCAGCCGTCAACACACTCAAAGACCCGGAGTACACATCTGCTCAATAAGAATGGACAGAATGATAAAAGTACAAGCAGAAGCGGAGCAACGAAATGGACGTGCAAATATTGTCCTACTACATTTTACAGTTACGAGGTTGCAAAGACTCGCCAAGGATTATGCAAGGCGGGTCTCAAGAGGTCAACTTATAAAGCATCAAAACCAATTGAACAAGACAGAAGCACGAACAAGATGACAAAGGATGCCTCTCGTAAACCTACGAAAGACAAAGATAAGAAAGAAGCAGCGGTCGTCTTGTGTGGAGAATGCGATAAGAAGATCAAGGGTGATGTTCGTACCAAATATACTTCCGTTGAAGGTGTGGGGTTTCAGTGCAGCAAGTGTGGCGATCCTACTGTATACTGTGAAGAATGCGCATTTGATTGGGGATCCTTCTGCGCTGGAATAATATGCAAAAAATTCTATTGTGATGACTGCCGACCGGACTATATCGGTGAAGAGGGTGAAGATCAGTACTGTGGAAGAACATGCATGGCTACGTATAACCCTGATTACAAGAAGTATAGTCGTCATCGCGTGCCTTATAGTGATTGTGACGGAGAGCAGGAAGCTGATAAAATTGCATCTGTTTTGGGGTACCGACAGTGCAAGGGGATTACGCAAAAGGGATATCGGTGTAAGGTGAAATCAACGCATGACTATTGGTCTGCTGCATCCTTGCAAAGCGGAGATGACTATTGTCTGCATCATGGTGGTCGGTCAAGAGACTCTGGTTATGACAACTGTGGTTATTCATCGGAGGAGGAGGCGTGGGACTGTTATTCTTTGGATGAGGGGTGGGACTGTACATGAATATATAAAAGCTGATCGAGCAATCGAGTCGTAGGGTTGATAAGTGCCCCCAAAAGCAAAGCCTTTAAATGTCATCTTAAATTGTTGTTTGCTTTGACTTTGTAGATGCATTTTAGGACTGGAATTCATACTGCCGAGAGATAGTGGCCTTGATTGATATGTATGTCAATAATACCCCATTCAGCATTCGACTCTAAGCAAGCCAAAGAAGGGTACTATACTCCAAAGTACGTGCATGATTCTTGTCAAGCTGAACTCAGCAGTCCTGATTGTTTGCATACAATAATAATATCATCCCCTACAAATGACAAGCAATAGACATCATCTACAGAGTAATACTGAAGTCAGTACAATTTCTACAATTGAATATCATTATTCTCTACAATCAGCCAACTGTGCACTCTCCTCCTTATCCCCTCCAAATTCCTCTACACCTCAAATATGTTATATTCACTACCTCCCCAAAATACAAGTGTACAACCAACAACAAACCAATCCTAAACATCTCATTCAAAACCTCCACCACTCTCTACAAACCAACCTCACCCTTATCATTCCAACCCCAACCAAAATCCAACGAAGTAGAATTCTGAATCGCATCAAATGTCAATACTGATCCAGTCTCATCACCCACACTCCCCGGTGGTGCGGTTATAGATGATGATCCATTATCATCATTCGTGTTGAGTAATACGGACAAGTCCATCATGTGGAAGGAGGCACCACGACTTCTTTTTTCGTTTTCAGTATTGGTAGAATCGGTGCTGGATGCGGAAGAAGTAGTAGTGATGGTGGAAGTGGGTTTAAGGATTGAATCAAAGGCACGGGGTGCTGCTGTGGCGAGACGGTTGACTGGATTACGCATGGTTGTGTAACGGAAGTTCGTTCAGATGGTACTCAGGTATATAGTAAAGTGTGTCTTGTGATGATTTAGTAGAGGGTATGATGTGTTGCACTGTGGAATGTACCGTGCCTATTCTGTAATAAAAGAGTCAAGAGAGAATTGATGTGTGTGAGAGATGGCTAGAATGAAACAAAGCAGAATGATGATGGCTGCTCTTCTTGTGTATGCCGAATTCCAAACTCATTCTCTTGATTGGATCAAACTATACTGCCTAATATTTACATACAGACCAACTCGCTACACAGATCACTGTGCGATGTATATATGCACCCTACAGGCTACTCTAGCAAGCATCATCAACCACAAAGGCGATATATACATCGCATATCATGAAAAGCTGTTTTTGACATACTACAATGCGAACACCCCCGACGAAAAATGGACGAAAAAAGTTGACTGTAAAAGTGTGTTTTGTGCAAAGCCTTCTCTCTCTCGACTCATGACAAATAGCTGACATTACCTGCTGCCTATATACCCACCTTATATTCACAACTCTTGATATATGTCTATGGATTGTTTCTGTACTCGCCGGAATGATACCTCTTTGTTCTGTTTGTTCTGATGGCTTGGATCTTGGATCGCTAGAGATGTCAAGCAAATCTTCCGCCAAAGAATAAGACACCATCTTCAAGGTCTACGTAGGAATTGAATTCATCGTAGAATGATACATACCACTCATATTACTTGTAGGTATGAAATACTACCTACCTACTGTTTCAACAAAGACTCCCATCTCTAAACACGTGGAGCATCGAATTCGGGCCCCGACCATGGCCAGCTTGCCCCTACACAACTCTCTGCTCTACTGAGCGTAGCCACTCCATAGAGCACCACAAATCATCCACAATTGAACAACGATATACTATATACAGCAAACAAACAATACAAGATGAAGTTCCTCCTAGCAGCCTGCCTCCT
>Ga0209652_1002872_pt1 | contig 13031 bp, 11 predicted proteins | sample SaaInl74LU_5_DNA_FD_184641 | JGI IMG/M metagenome (GOLD analysis project Ga0209652, IMG submission 184641) | Marine microbial communities from expanding oxygen minimum zones in the Saanich Inlet - ESP_74LU_5_DNA (SPAdes) (version 2) | ecosystem: Environmental > Aquatic > Marine > Intertidal zone...
ATCCACCGCCACCCGCCATCCGCCACACCGTGATCAGCGTCCAGTGAAGGTCCAGTGAGAGTGAGTGATGCAGAGTTGATATGCACAAGCAGCAGCATGTATACTCTTCGGGAGACCATACGGATGCTTCTACTATTTGGAGTAGCACTGCTGCTGCTGGCAACGAAAGATGTGTCCGGCTTCATAATACAAAATGGAGCCGCTCGTGCCGCAGTTTGTCTCCATGCATCGACCATTCAAAATGTCCAACTGCAGGGCGGTGCCGAAGTAAAGATAGGACATCTGATGCAGATAGGCGGCCTGGATGCGGATGGAGACCTGACTGGGCTAAAAATGTGGCCAACTACATCTGAGCCAATGTTCCGGCAACTTGTTGATGTGATTCTCCCTGCAATGCACGATGACAATACACCCGGTGATGGATCATGCTCTCCACAACCTCTTCGAATTCTAGAGATCGGTTCAGGATGCGGCCTACTTGGAATATCACTTGCAGCACATGGCGAAAAGGTCACTCTAACTGATCCAGCCTTTCCCTTTCGTGACACCAATCGAAGTGATTCAGAGGAGCATGAAGATTCAATGACCACACTCGATCATCTGCAGAATAATATTGATTTAAATGACAATATTCTTGAGGGTCGAGCAACATCTGCTAAATTGCTATGGGGTGACGAAAACGATATTGAAAATATTCAGAATGGTGGTCCATACGATCTTGTGATTGGTTCTGAACTTCTCTACTATGTTGAGTCGTTCCCTGCCCTCCTCGAGACGCTAAGACGACTAGGTGTTGGTGGTGTGCCTATTATTCTCGGATACAAAACGAGGCGACTTGGAGAGCAAAAGTTCTTAGATCAGGCCAAAGAGTACTTCAATATGGTCACAGAGAGGTTGGGAAGAAAGCACGAAGGATTATTTCTGGCTACCTGTACACTAAAGGAGTGCGCAGACGAGAGGGGAGAATGATAATCTTCCTCGATACTGCTTCTTGTAAAATCTGGACTTCAAACCCCCGCTTAGTATCCTGCACAATATTTGTACAAATTTACAACGAGAATAGCTAGCTTCCTGGCGTCAAAGTAGTTATATGTTTGTCTTCTTTACTTTACATTTTACATCCATTCTTGCTTCTTAACCTTACAATTCAGTAATATCAGGCATTCTCCCCTATGCATGTACCCCCTGCCACACCTACATCAGTTTACAAAAATGGGTTCGTTCTACCAACAAACGTAATCGTTTGCAAATCTTTGTCATCAAGTTTCAATCCGCCGCGTCGGCCCCTTGGCACAAAGGCAGGACTGACTGGCGTAGAAGAACGAGGGGATGATGAAGAGCTCTTCTTCAATGAAGTCATGGTAACTTCACTCACGTGACGCTTCTTGGGGGCGCCATCTTCTTCCTTGTCGTCAGCATCATGATGTGCACCCCCGTTCGGGATAGGAGCAACTTGAGGAATAGATGATGGCTTCGATGATTGATTCTGAGCTCTTTCACCTGATAGTCTGCTCCAGACGAGATGGATTGTTTCCCACCCACCAATAGCAGCGGCAGGATCTGCGAGGAAGGCGAGTTGAAGTAGCACTGTGAATGCAACGAGGGCGGATCTTGATGAGAATCCTGCGCGGCTGTTAGATGATGATGTTCTTCGACTCATGTTCGTTGTTATAAGTAGTGTTTGTTCTTCTGTGCAGATAGCAGTTGGTCGTCAAGCTCAATTGATGCCGATGATATTATTATACTATTATTGTGTTGTTGTTCTTTTGTATGGTCTGTAGCTACTGATTGAATGGCTCCTCTCTTTGCCATCGTCGTTGACACTTTTTTCGCCAATAATTTTCCGCGGAACCCGGGGTTGAAGTTGTATCCTCTTTGCATGCTCTACGTAGGAATCCGTTGGATTTTGACGCCATCTGCTCCTCGCTTCCCCTCTATTTCAGATACGTATCTGATTATGTGGATGCCATCTGATGACTCTTCCATCTTGGACTCACATTTTGTGGCCAAAAATTACATTGCGCTGTTCTACAGTAATACCATTATGGCCAAAGAGATAAGCCTCAATTTCCTCCTTCTCACCAAAATATATGGTTGCCATTCCAACCGTGATCGCATGCAGCCCTCAATCTTAAATCAGAGATAAGCTGATGAAGCCCAAGACGCAGTCGTATGCCGCAGTGGTGGCCTTGACTGCCTGTAGTGTAGCTCTGGCAGGAGAGGTTCAAGGCGAAGATCCAAATGCATCATCATCTCTACAGCCTCAAGAATCCATCGATGATAAAGACATCAACCACAGAGTGGTCGTCGTCGAGAAGAAGAGTCCTTCCAATCACCAAACCAATGTAAACAGACAAACATCCCGTCATCTGGTACCTACCGGCAGCAGCAATTATGCACCAGGCTGTGGACTATCGACTGGAACATATCATTCCATATACCTTGGATGCTATGATGATCATCAAGACGACCGTGCCTTTCCATTCCAAGTTCCATCGAATGGCCACGGAACCTTAGATTGTGAACGAGCGTGCACAAGTTATCGTTATTTTGGACGGCAATTCAAGGGACAATGCTTTTGTGGCAGCGACTATAGCCAGATTGTGAGACATGGTACTGACTCAGGATGTAATTGCTGTGGAGAAAATGTTGGAGGAGGAAAACAATGTGTTTGGGAGAATACGAAACATCCAGAATCTCAGCTAGTGGAAGCACCAGCGACTGCCCCAGCTCAAGCTCTAACTCCTCATTCTCAATTGTTCGCAAGTAGTGCTCACGTTGGTTCATTATCTTTTGGCTCTACGAACATATTCGATGAACCAGCAAAGGAACCTGAACAACAAAGCATTGCTCAAGTCCAAAACGCACCCTCCGCTTCTACAACAAAACCAACTAGATCATTCCGACTTCGTCTATACTGGCAGCGAGGATACAATTGGCAAAACTCAAGTTCAGAAAAATGGTGGTGTGCAGAATGCACTGGAAATTGCAGCAGTGGCTCCCGTCTTCAAATTCGCAAATGTAGTCAAACGAGTAGACAAAAGTGGGTTGCAGTCGACAAGACAATTCGATTTGCACCTAATACATCACTCTGCGTAACAGCCTCAGGAGTTGGATCATCCAACCCAATCAGGCTTCGCCAATGCAACGGAGGGCGTGATCAAAAGTTCGATGGAGTTCAGGAACAAGGGAAATTTGAATTGCAACCGTCATATAATCCAAGTAGATGTATCAGTCAACATCACCATCCAAAGGATAAGGAACCTCTCTACCCGGAGAGCTGCTCTAAGACGAGATCAACAAAGACGACGTATTGGCAGGTTTATTGAGAGTAATGACGGCTGTGTATTCATAGCCGACTCAAAAAATAGTCATCTATGATAAGCCAAATTATAACCAAAATGTAAACATCAATAACTATAGATCATTAGATACTGGTGTAGCAGCATCAGTTCATCTCAATAGGCACATTAATCTACTCGCAAGCAACACAACATATTTATATGATTTACTTCTCCATCACCCCCCCCGAAGCATCCATCTCAGCACCTTTCCCCAAATCATTATCTTCCCCTTCCCCCTCCTCTATTTTTTCAGCATTCAATTGTTCCTCATATTTCCCCTCGCAATACGCAGTAACATCCTCCAAATCACATTCCATTGCAATACGTGCTCTCCATTTAAGTAAACAAAGACAACACATTACGCCCAATAATTTCACAAAGAATTGATACGGAATCATGGTCATGATAGCTGTCAATTGACATGCCTCCTTCCCCTCAAACATTGGTTGTTTAGTCGACGAAGAAGCACTACCCGCACTATCTCGTCGTTCACTATTCGTTCCACTCCCTCTGTTACTATTGCTTCGATTGGTGGAACTATCCTCATTTAATAAACTTGCATCCAACTTCTCCACAGTTAATTTGAGTGAACACGTCGACCCCAACATTTCATATGTGCTAAACGTTAAAATTCGTGAAGTGTCCGTGACGGAATGTTGAGTGATTGTCAGGGGCGCCTCGTAGGTTTGATTTTCTAATACGGATATTCTTGTTATTTTCCATCTTGAGCCCAATAATCTGGTGGGCTGCTCTTCTAGCGGATCCTTAGAGATGGATTCTTTGTTGTTATTGTTTTTTGTAGCGTTGCCTCTATTGCTGCTTTTGACAGTGCTCCCCCCCTTGCCGACGGCGCTCGTGTTCGGTTGACATTCAACGCTGACGCAGCTCGATAGAATCGACGAATAGGATGGAATATCACTTATGGCATCCCAGACAACATCCACGGGCGCTGCAATGGTTATTGTTATGGGGATGGAGAACTGTAGTCTCTCTAACATCTTTGTTACAAAATGTTGTTTGCTGCACTTCTGAAAGTCAAACTAACGAGATGAATTAATTTGAGTATCTCGAAGCAAGTCAATCTTCCCGGATTCTGTTCAGTTAGCCACTAGCAACGTAGATGCACTCCTCCTTTTGTATTCATTAACTACCCGGTCAAATACCATATCTAGTCAATGCAGTTTAGCTGGCTCTCATAAGTGCATGCAGGATGCTGGGTAATACATTTTTGTCAAAAAAGCTTTGATACAAATAGTGCACAGAGCAGGAAAGCGGCTTTCCACCTATCACGAACGCTGATATCAAGCAAAGTCTTCTCAAACTAATTATGGTACTCTGAGTACCAAGTTCAAATTGTGTTCACGTTGGAATCATTTTAGAAACAAAGGATTTTCTAACAGTGGTACTTGATTTTCTAATAGTGGTACTGCCTTGTTTCTCTAGCTCCGTGGCTGAGTACCAAAAAAGTAATCTACAATCAGAGACTCACAAAAGATGATAACCCTATAATGACACTCGGAAAAGATGAGATCTTCTCAGTTCCTGTCCATTCCTGAATTGCTCCTTATCTTACATATTATTTGTTTGTATGTACTTTATGTGAGCGAGGGTGTGTTGGGTGCTTGCATCACATCACACACCTCAAGCCGCCTTCATCTTTTCTGAGCCCTCTTCTTGCTGAAACGAATACAGATCACGTCTTGTGACCTCCCCGATAGGTTGTGCATTGTTATCAACTATGATGAGAGAACGGAGGCCAAGTGTACGATACAACTCATATGTCCTCTCTGCACTTCCATGTGCGTCAAATGTGTATGGTGCGATCTGAACGTATGGAGCCAAGTCAAGATAACAAGATTTATCCTCCTCTGTTAGAGATGCTTCAACATCTCCCAAGCTAGGACCATCCGGATACATCCTTCGCAATTCACTGTGAGTGATAGTTCGATGAGTTGCTTGAAGGTCTGAATCTTTGTCAGTGTCAGCTGCGCTATAAAACAATCCTTTGTGAGCCAACAGTACCAACAAATCAGATTGAGAGATCATACCAATAAATTGCTCTCCATGTAGGACTGGAAATTGACCATGACTGCTGTAGCCTTTTAGTATCTGCACAAGATGAGCTACTTCTACCTCAGATGGAAGCTTGACTAGGGGCCTTGATGACAGTATATCCCTAGCGTGCAACATTCGATGAGTAAGAGCCTTCGGTGATTCCTCTTCAAGAAAGGGAATGTCCTTGAGCTCAAGCAACTTCTCGTAAATACTTGATTTTGAAAGCTTGTTTGCCACTGATCGAGCTGATATGTTTGCGAGGAGCAGCGGAGCCATTAAATATGGCAACCCTGTTGCCTCAACCAATACAATGATAGTCAGAGAAATCACAACACGCACTACGCCACAGAGCAAAGCGGAAGCGCCAACAACGGCATAAATGAAAGGGTCGAGTTTCAACGAGAGTGCAATTGCTCTTCCAAAGCATGAGCCTGCGTACAATAGGGGGATGAATATTCCCATAACAATTTTAGCTCCAAACAAAAAGAGCAACACGAAGAGATATACACAACCAGCAATCACCAATGATTGGATAGTGAACGCATCTACTCCAGCGTGGAACGTGTGCTTGAGACCGTAGGTTGAGGGAGTCGCCAGGAGCAGAGTCGCCAACTCATTGTATTCGCCATCAGGACAATTGAATTGGATGAAGTCCATATCGGGAGATATATTTTTCTTGCATACGGTGTAAGCAATGGGTAGATTCCATGTCAGGGATGCCACTGCGGTAAATGAGAAGAAAGACACGGCAGAAGGCGAAGTGTGAGCAAGACTATCAATCATTCATTGGATGATGCAACGTCAAAAGTCCACTTACTCAAAACCGTAAAGAACATTACTTCCAATAGCTGTAGAGGCTTGCTAAAATTCAATCTCCTCCGCAACTTCGTCAAACGAATGTTAATTTCTACAAAAGCGCCACCAATTAGTCCTGCAGCAATCCCGATAGCAGCAACTAAGCAGTATTCCCAGTAATGCACCGCGATTAAGCTCGTCTCACCATTTTCCAGAGCGAACTTCAAAGGAATGGTTTGGGGTCCAAAGCCTTTTTTCGCAGATTCCAAGAAGAACCAAGCCAAAAGGGTTGTCGCGGTTGCATTGACACACTTCCACATGAGCTGAATGGACCAAAAGCTGGATCCCTCCTCCATTGCGAAGAGTATACCACCAATTGGAGAGGTGAAAGCGGCTGAACAAGGAGAACAGATGTTAGCTTTTGGTAATGTCAAAAAATCAAAGTAATCACACAGCCTCACCTGCCACTCCAGCTGAAGTCCCAATAGCTGCAAAATCTCTACGCGAGCGATCACTAAATAGAGTGTCAAATGCAGGAATATTTCGTGGGACGATACGCCACGCATTTGCCCCCAGACACAAGCCGCTATGAATCATGGGCCCTTCAAGACCGACCGGCAAGGAGGCTGCACTTGTAAAGACGATTCCTACCCCTTTGCAGAGCATGGTCAATAAACCTGAAGCCTCCGGTACTGTAATACCATTCAAGATGGCCTTTGCATAATCAATTCCCGATCCAGCAACAATGGGTCGGTATGCAACAGGAATGTAGGCAATTGTGACGCACAACAATGAAATCCCCACATGAACTGCAAACCCCTTACGATAATCTGGCATGAATGTTTGCGCATAATTGATTTTCACGTCGTGAAGTCCATCGGCTGCACTGACAATTGCAAACCCAATCACCGCCATGCCAACTCCAATCATGATTACCAGCATACGACTACCGTAACGACGAATCTTTTCCAGCTCATGTATTGCCATCCCCAAATCAGCTTCACCGGTGGCATTTCGTGAGCAGCGGCTCGGTTTATTCTTCAAATCATCCAACTTGTTTGTGATTAGTTGTCTTTTACGAGCCCTCCAAACGGGCGTGTCAAAGAGTTCGTAGTTGGCATGAACTGCCTCCTCCTTATTTCTCCTATCGGCTGCAGATGCAGCTGCATCATCTCCTTCCGTTTCGCCACCATCATCCACCTTATAATATCGGCCCATGAACATATCCAAACTAGCATCTTTGACATGGTCTTCTTCTGCTCTACCAAGCCACGATGAGAAGACTTCACATCCCGGGAAAGCTACTGCCGTGTAGGCATCATCCACTACTACAGATGGCTCCTCATTCCGTTCGTCATCCACCGCCGCCGCCACCGTCACAACATCAGCGGCAGCAGCACCAGCTTCTTCGTCTGACATCTTTCTATGGATTTATGGCACTGCGATCACCTCAAGGATGACCTCAATCAACACCATCAACACAAAAGATACGCTCTCGAAGCCTCAACACAAAACACAAGGCCTTAAAAAGGCTATGTACTTCTGGTATGTAAACCCGGTTGAAGAAGGATGGCCTTCCTCACATCATGTGTGTCGCTCCGCAGAAATCTATATAGCAGACAGATAATGATCTAATGACAGCACATATCATGTCACAATCACCTGCAGCCATCAATTCACTTTCACAATTCCATCGATGTGTTTAGACGGTAGCTTGCATGCAATAACATCAAGGAAGAATCACCACATAAACAAACCCAACAACAATCAAATACAACAACATGGAGCAAGTACAATCAATTCTCGAGCGCATGGTCGCCCCCCTCAAAGATCTACGCGATCGAGGCATCTTCACCCAAGAAGAAATCCACTCCATCGTCCAACGTCGCCGTTCCTCGGAAATGACCTTGCAGCGTCGATCGGGGGTGCGTAAAAGTGATTATTTGCGGTATATTGAGGAAGAGGTGATGTTGGAACGATTGAGGAAGTTGAGGAAGCAAAAGGTGTTATTAGAGATGCGGAATAAGAAGAGGGAGGCTCAAGAAAACGATGAAGAGGACGATGAAGAACCTGGCAGAAGAAAAAAACACGCCTATCAAACATCCGGTCCGGGAGATGCACACATTGTATCCCACCTTCATTTCATTTATCAACGTACACTCAAGAAATTCAAGTATCCAATAGACGTAGTGCTGAACTATGCTCAATTTGCACGAGATTTCAAGTCGTTTCACATGATGAGTCGAATTTACGCCGAGGGTTTGCAACACCATCCCCGCGAGGAGGGACTTTGGATTGAGGCTGCAAGCTTTGAGTTCTTTGGGTATGTCGCTCAAGATTATGAAAATGGACCGCAGATTGGAGGGGAGACTTCGACTGTGATGGGGAGTAGTATTCAGAATGCACGTGTGTTGATGCAGCGTGGATTACGTATTAATGGGAAGAATTCGCAGGAGTTGTGGTTGCAGTATTTTGCGTTGGAGTTGCATTATGTGCAGAAATTGCGTGGTAGGCGTGAGATATTGGAGTTGGGGTTGAATAAGGATGGGCTTCCACTTGAAGATCAAAGTGAAGGTAGTGATGAGGAGAATGATCAAGGCAAACGTGGTGTTCAGCTGCCAAGTACGCTGTTGTTACCTTCTCAAATCATCTTCAAGAATGCTATCAAGGCTATCCCCGGTAACATTCAATTTCGCCTGCGATTTGTAGAAACATGCCGTATGTTTCCACAGACAGAACAGTTGGAACAGTATGTTATGGACAGCGTCACCGAAGACTTTGGAGAGAGCGTGGAAGGATGGGTTGCAAGAATTAGTTATGCGGACGAAGGACGCAAGAAGCGTGCGTCAAAGAGAGGAACAGGCAACGAAGACGTGGGATTCTTGTCAGTTGACAATGAGGAGGATGAAGGCCGTCCAACGAAAAAGGCCCGGAAAGAGAGTGACCCCGCTCTGGCTCTCATTGATGAAGCACTCGAGGCTGTCCCAACTCCACCTATGTACTTGGAATGTGCTCGGTTCTTGCGTATGCGGATAAAGACTCTTCTTGAAGGAAGAGACGAGGATGAAATAAAGTACCTGCTACAACCTAGTGAGAATTCGGTTGAGGCAGCACAGCGCCACGCAGAAATATTGGATGGGATTTATTTGTCAGCAAACGAGAACAAAGTGTCTTCTACTTCATTGACACTTGACAACGCCGACTTTCTCTTGAGTATAGCACTACTAGCGAAGGCGGAACAGGTACTTGCCGCAGCCTCACGTGCTGATATCGTAGATGCCAGCTTGCAGCTCAGGTGGTCACAAGTGTCGCAGCGAATGGAAGCAGCTGGTATGAAGCCATCATCATCATCGGTTTCCATTCTTCGCCGGGCGTTGAGGAACATCCCTATGCACGATAGGGCGTCTTACTTGATGGTGCTTACTGAATTGATGAATCAAATTATGATAACGGGACCACCCTCAAAGGCAGTAGACGAGGAGCTCAAGACATTGTTTCAGAAAATGCTACTTGTGGCCCAAGGGTCTGAATTTTCCGCCCGTCCTGAAAGCAAGAACGAAGAGACCGATGACGAGGAGCAAAATCTAGCGGCAGTTTTCCTATCTTATTTCAGATATACTGTGCTGAACAATACTTCGGCTTCTCGATCAATCTACACTAGCGTACTGTACCATTCAAATTATGGCAAAAAATGCTCAGAAATGAGCGCAGGAGAAATCCAATCAATGCAGCTATTCTATGATGCTTGCATCCAATTCGAAATGACAAACAAACCGAGTACATCAAAGGAAAAGAAGTTACACAAACGTCAGCTTTGTAAATTATACGAGTCAGCTGTGTCATGTTTCTCTAGTGCACAAAACGATAGCCGATGGAGAAAAGTTGTTGATGGGTATAGAAAGCAGCTTCAACGTGAGAAGTATAGCTTATAGTGATAGATGGCATTATTAATCGAACATAAATAAGGTACACACTTCAGTTTTCTAACACATTGAACCACATGCAAGGTCACTACGTATACTTCGTAACTAACACTACCAAAAAGTTAACTTCTTCATTTGTACATCTAAAGCTCCACACGAATCATCGCAGTGGAGACGATATTTTGTGACGGCTTCAATCTGAGAGACGTGACGTTGCTGTCAATCCCAGCCGAATCAGATGCTTACAGATTGCGCTCTCCAAAACCCCCGGAAGAAGTTGTTAGAGTAGCATTAGTAGGTGCCTCTTCAAGCGAAGCCAGTGAACCTAATGCAGATGTAACGTTTGTCTGAGAAGGGCATTCACACTGAGACACATCCGAGTTACAGCATTCAAAGTCTCCGTTGCATTCGCCAGATCCTATATCTTCTGTATTGCCACAACAAGATTTTTCTCCATTGCTGACGAGACGAAAAGATGACCGGGTTAGTTGATACAACCAAAATAACATGTGCCTTGACGAGTCTGCATTTACCAAACTTACCATGATTTTGCCCCTATCGTTCCAACGTTTTTCATACATGACTCTTGCCCATTGCAAGACCTCTCTCCAACTGGCCCCGTGTTTTCATGGCATGACTTAAGGTTATTGCAGGATTTCAACAGAATCGAACCATCATTTTCCAAGCAAGCTTTTACACCATTGCATGACTCAGGTGCAACATCTCCATGGTTATCAAAGCATGCCCTATTATGGTCATTGCAAGAAAGGGTACCGATCGTCCCGCTGTTCTTTTTACAAGCATGCTTGCCATTGCAAGCGAAAAGACCAACATCTCCTTCATTTGTGTTGCATGCATCAACGCCTAAACAAGAGCAACTCTGAATATCACCTTGATTGTCGATGCAAGCTTCGGGACTATTGCACGCTCCATCACAAATGGTGGCATTATTCCCAACACAAGCACCGATATCAGCGTTACCATCACATTGTTTGTCCAGGTTGCAACTGAATTCTTCTACTTCATCAGCCATAGCAATTTCAAACGATTGCTTAGCAATACATATAGTTGGAGGAGGCGTAGCAACATTATTCAAAGAAGAAGAAGTTTCACTGGCATTTTCGCTCTCAGTTTCATTCTCAGTTTCGTTTTCATTTTCTTGCGGAACAACTGTAACGGAGGCAGTTTCGCCAACACCTCCTCCTTCTCGATTGACATCGGTTCGTTTGGAATTATTGGCTCCAACTCCAGCTGCTATGGATATGATCACCAAACTGCAGACAACGACGAATGCTCCAATCTGCCATCTACCATACTGTTTGTTTTTGCCCTTGGTGGTCTCCTCGGCTCCGAGTTCACTTAATTGATATTCCTCATTTTTGACATAGCCCACAAATTCATCGTCGCTGTTGGATTTGGCAGACCCTTCATCTCCGTGATCACTTGATTGATTTGAGTTGAGCCCACCACCTACACATTCTTCATCGTCGCCGCCGCCGGAAGTCTCTTCATCTCCGAGTCCACTTGATTGATATTCTTTCTCACCTACACATTCTTCATCGCCGCCGATTGATTTGATCTCTTCATCTTCATCTGCGAGTCCACTTGATTGGCTTTCCTCACCATTGATATCGCACATGTATTCTTCATCATCGTCGCCGATGGATTTGACATTCTCTTCATCTCCGAGACCGCTTGATTGAAATTCTTCATCATCAAGTTCACCTACACATTCTTCCTCATCGTTGCTCACAGCGTCATCTAACTTGAATGCATGTGCAGGGGGTGGAGCGAGATGCTGGTTTGCAATGATATTTGTGACGTGCTCATCAAGCACTTCGTCATCCTGGAAGGGAGAGAAAATAATAAAAGAATTAGGAGCATGCTTATGAGAAGATGATAATAGTATTGGAGAATTCAAGTGTACATACGATGTGCCCCAGCCCGCCCAAGCAGCCACTTCTCACAAAATGTTCCATTGAACTCACCGTCATATTTGTTTTCGCCTTGTGCTTCTGCTTAAGGTACGAATGCTAATGCCAAACTCGACACCACAGGGACATAATATGGAGTTTGGTGAATGGGTGTTGTTGTTTGTTGTCGGCACAGTGACGAGTGCGTGCAATAAAAGTTTGACAAGATACATTTTACTCATATCCGGCACTCAGGTCGTTCCTCTACTATAGCTATGTGGCATAGAATCAAGAACGCATCTAAGATCTAAGATCGAAGATGGCTGAGAAGAGCAGCGGAAGGAAAAGGAAAGATATATTAGGAAGCACGCATGTATGATGATGATGTTTTCCTTATAATCCACAATGGGATCTGGATCGATCAGAATTACAGCCTTCGCACTCTGGCTCGTCGGCCACTTTTTGTCGTGAGAACAAATATTTGTTGTGATGCTAATTCATTCGAAAGCGAAAGTGCCTCGTGGCTGATTTCTTACTCACCTTGCCTTGATCTTACGCCATGCCTTTATTGCAGACCAGTGACAAAGTACTACTCGATGGAGGAACGTGCCAAACCTATGTACAAGACGTAGGCGATGCCACGGGCTTGTGGAAACTTGTCTACATCTACATGAACATGTTGCAGAACATCATCATTTTACCCTCTATCTCTATTTTCCTCGTGCTTGCAAAGGGCGCTTTGACTTGATTATCCAGTTTACTTACATCCCTCCCTCATATTTTGGGTAAAATCCAAGAAATTGTAGAACCCTTTGAATGCAGTACATACTTACTTCGTTTAAGTAGGATTGTTAGTCAGCCTATCCTCTGCGCCCTCTCCTACGACTGGCTTCTACTGCAACATCCCTTTGTCTCTTCTTGCGTTGTTTCGCTTGATTCTTAGCTTGTCTCACGTTCTTGCGGCGGCCACTTGCTCATCAAAACAACCTCGACAGATTGGC
>Ga0209652_1002873_pt1 | contig 13031 bp, 9 predicted proteins | sample SaaInl74LU_5_DNA_FD_184641 | JGI IMG/M metagenome (GOLD analysis project Ga0209652, IMG submission 184641) | Marine microbial communities from expanding oxygen minimum zones in the Saanich Inlet - ESP_74LU_5_DNA (SPAdes) (version 2) | ecosystem: Environmental > Aquatic > Marine > Intertidal zone ...
GACACCGAGCAAGGGAAAGGATAAATCCAGTGGGGGAGCGAAAAAGGAATTGAGTGCCGAGGAATTAATCAAGGCGGCTACACTCTACTTTGAAACACTTACTGAGAAAATGGTGGAAATTGCCAAGGAATACAAGGCAGCTGGGAAAGATTTGAAAGATCCAAAAGTATCACAACAATATCAAATGGAGGCATCATCAGATGCCAATGATGTGGCAGAGGAAAAACTCAAGAGTGAAATGGATATTGTCATGAGTGATTTTAGAGCGGCGGTGGATAAGCATTCCAGAGTTCCGGCGGTTGGACAGACTTTGGGCATGTTACAGATTAAACAGCAACAAGAGTTAATGGCAGCGGGTGTCCCCATGATGTAAATATAGAGAGATGAATACACAAACACACACACAATACAGTCGTCAGTCGTCGTCAACACTGCAAATGTATTCCTTAGGTTATCCATTTTCCACCAAAGCTGCTTGTTGTTGTTGCAGCAGCCGCTTTCGTTCTTCTGCAGCAACAATATGATACGACATCTTTTTCAGTGTCTTTCTAGAAATTGTATCCATCCCTAAATCTCCAAAATCTGCACCATCATCGTCACTATCATCTTGGTCAAAGGCCGCCCTTTCTTTCGCTGAGCGGAGGGTTATTCTTTGATTAAACGGAACACTCACCTCTGCGGCACCTCGAGTCGTTGGACGCCGACTCTGCAAGTTGCTTTCTGTTTCTATTTGTGGTGAGAATCTCGTCACTTTGTTACTATTTGACGATGTGTTGTTTGACTCCTTCGTCGAGTGTTTATTATTGAATTCACCATCCGCAGTATTATCATTTGCTCTGGCGTGCACATCAAGTAAAATGTCTCCGCTCGATCTTATGATATCAGGCAGATACAAATTGCCACTGTCGACGTCAAACTCATCCGGTAGATCAACCAGCTTTGCACGAAGATGTTCGACTCCAGCCTTGGTTGAAACAATGGCTAATTCTAATCTATCCAATTGACTCTTCGCTCTTTCAAGCTGACTTGATCTCGCGTAGAGTGTGTCTTGTAGTTCATCTAACGGTTTCGTACTCTTCTTGGTGGAGGAAGAAGACACGGATAGGCTACACTTGACCACTTGCACATCATTCACTAATGACTTTTGCAGTCGAGAAAGACCTTCCACTTTGGTCTGGTGCTGTGCCGAAAGAGATACAAGATTCTTGGTTGTTGATTCTTGTCCTATGACCTTGCGTATCATTTCATTCACGGTACCGACGCCTGTTGCATCCTTGATTTTTCGAAAGGCATTCTCATACACGCTTAGCTTTTGCTCTTGATCGGCAATCTGCTCTTGTGGAGAGACAGAGATGGAATTGTTAGATGTCGACATTTCACCCACATATGTACCATCGGTATCGGCACTACGGAGTTGTTGTCTCCGCTTGTTGTCTTCTTCAGCTCTCTCTTGCTTCTTGATGATTTGTTTCCGTACTTTTATGTGCTGCTGCCGCTCCCGAATCTCCCGAGAGCGACGTTGCTTGTTTTCCTCGAACGACCACTTCGCCTTGTTCAGTGTGTGTTGTGCAACATCTCTAGCATGACTCGCATCACCGCATAGTAGAGTCAACTCTTCAAAATCACGATATTTCGATTCCAATGTACGTTCCAGAGCCGTGAGCTGATTATCAAACTCTATCCTCTCAGATTTCAGACGCTTGACAATGTGTTCATAGGTGCTGCAGATACCTTGAGCCTCGTTATACTGCATCATAGCCTTATCAAGCCTATTCTCAAGCTTTCGAATCTGTCTCGACAGCTCCACGTCCTCTGGGCTAGGTCTATTATCTTCCATGACAGCTTCACTCTTCAGCTTGTTGAGTTTGGAGTTGAGTTTCTTGGAGGAAGATTTTTGAGTGTCAAATTCATTGCGCTTTTGTCGAACGAGCCTCCTCAGACTATCCACGTCGCTGAGGTGACTGTCCGCATCCGACACGGCACTCTTTTGTAAATTAGACAATCGAATACGGAGCTTCTTGTTGTCTTCCTTGAGCGAACGAATTTCATTTTCATTCGCTTGCTTATTTGCTTCTAATAAATCGATATTCGCCCTTCGATCTTGCTGCAGCAATCGCATGCGCTCACGCAAATCCTCCACCTGCTTATCGACGCCATCATCGAATCTGGTTGGCATGATAAGATGGATGGTGTTCTAGCTCGTGATCGATCTATCGTTGAGCTGGAAATAGACAGGGCAGAAGGAATGTAAGGAACGAATTCGAGGTCGAGGCCTTTAGAAATTTCGAACGCATTGTTTTCGAATTTGAACCTCTCACCACCTTGAGGCCTCGATCTGTTCCCTTTTGCTTCCTCCTTCGATTCTTTATCATAGACAACATTCGACATGAATCGTTCCTCCTCAATGCAATGACAAGACAACGATCGTTGAGTCAACGACTCTCAGACTTGCCACGGCCTAGTCACATGAGAGTTGCATCCGATTCGTTCCTTGCTAGTAAAAGTAGAGGTGTTTTCAAAGGACAGCTCATCGGTAGTCCTAAACAACCACAACAGAAAGAAGAAGATGATGGCATCTATCTGAATCACGATGAAATTAATCGACGTGCCATCCAAATATTTCACACGGAGGGGGGAGAGAAGAGTGCTTCGCGCAGCTCGAAGAAGACCTTTATTCAGTGGGTGCTTACAATTATTCATCCCTACGATCGCTCCCGACGAATGTTCGATATGACAACTGTAATTTGGGTACTTTTGCTAGTATTCTTCATTCCATTGGAAATTGGCTTTGATTGGTACGAGACCGTAACGTGGCAAAAGGTGCTATTTACAGCTCTTGATATTTGGTTTGCGTTGGATATTATGCTCAACTTTCGGACAGGTTACATTAATCATGGCACGGTTGTGATGGGCCCCAAAAAGATTGCCTCGAATTATCTATCAAAGTGGTTCCTCGTCGATCTGTTGGGGACGCTACCATTTGAGCTCATGATAAGTGCGCAAGTCTCATCAAGGAAATCACTCAAGCTTGCCAAATATTTCAAGATACCAAAGCTCCTTCGCATATCTCGAGTGATGAAGTACGTCCGGAATCACCAGTACGTTTACGATTTCTCAAAGGTACTGATTCTGATCTTTACGTTAATGCACATCGGGGCATGTGCATGGGTCATGCTTCTTGATCCGTGTAATGAGGAAAAATCGAATTACGCAGGCGCCGATGTATGCGCACAGAGTAACGTTTACCACATTTACGCCGAAGCTCTACACATTAGCGCATCGATGATGCTTGGAGTATCCAACCTTCACATTATTGGAAAGTCTGGTATGCTCAATCTTGATTTCGAAGGACGGCACGAAGATAGTACCAAAGTTTTCCTCATCAGCACACTATTCATGATGATAGGACTGTTCCTCATTGCACTGTTGATTAGCGAAGCCAATGTCTACGTCATGGGGAAGATGCAAGGCAGCGCTGCATTTCAACGAAAGACGGATCGAGTCAACCACGAAATGGAGTATTACGGAGTTCCCGACGACTTGCAACGTCAAGTTCGAGCCTTTTATGATTACATCTGGATCCACCAGAAGCAATACGATGACAAAATTGCTCTTCTAAGCGACCAACAAATGTCAACAGACCTGCAACGAAAGCTTGCACTTCATCTCTTCAAGGATGTTGTCTCTCATATTTCATTCTTTTCTGAGATCGATGACCTACTACTTGGCGAAATCTGCATGTCACTCCGGACCAAGGTATTCCTTCCCGGCGATATGATCTTTTTCAAGGGCGACGTGGGAAAGGAGCTGTTCATCATTTCAAAGGGAGTGGTAGAAGTGCTAAGGGATGACTTACCCATGAGTAAACGTCGTGATGCTCCTAAGATTCTACTCGAAAATGGATCTTTCTTTGGGGAAATTGCACTCGTGATGGAAGTCCGTAGGACGTCTTCAGTACAAGCACGAACTGTGTGCGAGGTGAACATATTACAGCAGGATGCCTTTGATGCAATACTTCTGGATAATCCTCACTTTGCCCGTAGAATGAATGAGCTTGTTGTTGCACGCCAGCTCGATTCATGTATGGCAAGATCTCATCAGAAAGGCGTAGACTTTCAAGTGTCGCAGTCGGATATGGACCTTGCCATCCTTACAATGGAAAAGAATATGAAGGAAGGCCTTGAGAGGAGGCAGATGCAAGAATCAACTCGGTCTCTCACTTCAAAGAGGCAGAAATCTGATATGACAGACACTGATACCGTCTTCTCCCCCACGTCAAGAGTTTCGTTTGACGGTAGTGTAAAAATGCCTCTCGAGAGCTACATCAATCCATCTACTCGAGCAGGCGTTGATGAGGAATCTCAGTTATTGGACCCCACCAATCGTACATCATCCGCTTCGTTGGACGTCTCTCACGTCTTGACAGACATTGCTCGTAGAAGCACCAGATTTTCAAACGAAGAGGATGATTTGGAATCTCACCACCACCTTGAAGAAATAAGTCGAAAAGCAGCAGCTCGTCCATTGACTGACAGTACTGGAGCCTCTAACAACAATGATTTTATCGTTGACGATGAAATGGATGCGTGCTCTGATGGAGAGCTGGAAACAACGAAGGATCGCAAAAGAGTTCCTACCCGGCGTATGCAACCCCTGGCAGATGATTTGGAATCTCGATTAACAGGCCATTTTAATCCTGGAGTAGTCGATGTCTCCAAGGTTAATCCGCTTATTCTGAAAGCGATGACAGCACAAACTCAGCAGCCGTCGATTCGTTGAATAGCAGAGCCAACAAGGACGGCTTATGGAGAAAATTATTGCCAAGTTGAAGAAACACAGAGATGATGTGCTTTGAAGGCCAACTCCTACCATCCTTACCAGCGAAGGTCCAACGCTCTTATTTCCATGTAGCCACTTTAACGCGGATACTTGCTGCGGCGGCTTTCATTTCGGATCTCCAATGTACGGGGTTATGCCTTCTATAATTTAAACCCGGCCCTGCTGATCTTTGTGCTGCTCAATCATGTTGCTGCTGACATTATGAATCTAAAAAATAACAGCGATGCTTGCTGCCAGCTATTTGAGAGCATAATAACGTAATAGTGTTTTGTTGCTGCGTGATTCCTCTCATGATTGTTCTTTCGATGGGTGATTGCATCAAATGTCTCACATCTCACTGCGTCTCCGTCCAAACGAAGCTTTGAAACACTCTCGGATCGAAGTCGCACATCCCATCGTCCCACTTGTTTGCGTCTATAAACTCACATTGAGAGTCACTGAATTTGGAAGAGGCATACCAACGTAATAACGTTTCAAAGCTTGCCCTATCCTTACATCTCGTTCTTGAGGCCATCCCACCAACTCTCGATGATGGGAGAGAATCTATCAGGTCGAAGTAACATGCACCGTTGGCTAGAGGAATTTTGATGATGCTCACTACATGCTCACGAAAAAACAGTGCAGCGCCTACCTTTAATTTCCTCACACTCTTGCTCTTCTTACTAACTTCGTGACCATTCACAATCATTTCCACGAGCTCATTCAAATGCGCCTGAGCTAATATATCACCCCCGCAAGCTCCCACAAATTTATCTTGCGGTAGGATATGCTCATCTACAAGATAATCATGAACATCCGATGGGATAATGAGTGCATGTTTACTCAAACCAAGTTTCGATCTAACTGCATTGAGTATAGGAGGAGCACGTTTGTCGATAATTTCATTAATGGCAACATTACTGATACCATATTTCGACGTTGTAGTTGAACTATAATGTTGCAGCAGCAACTCGGGTTTCGCCTTGTGCACATGTTGAGGATAAATGTGGGTAGCAACGACTAGTGGAGAAATGACAGCGCACCCATTGGTAGAATCATATTTAGGAGAGGATGATGCTAGCCGACCTTGGTAGGTCCCCAATCGAATGAATTCAATTTGCTTCATGTTGATGCAAGATTGTAACTGATGAGAGCATGTTTGTTGTATCGTTCGAATAGATATTCTAGGTTGCTGTACAGGCAGTGGCGACGACGTTGGGATAGATGATGTTGTAGATTGATGATGTAATTCAGTCGAGTTACCCACAGAAGACGTTCGAAGCACATCCAAGAACAAATCAGAATAGGACGGAGGCTCTTCAAACATGGGTGTCATTCCATTGCTTTTGAGTTGATCTACCGCAGAAATAGATGTTGCAAGTATAGACTGCTCAAGCTCATCAATGCGTGGAACTGCCATTGGAGGTGGTAATGGAGGCATCTCTTCATTTTGTTCAATGTCTTGTTGTGGTGGAGCAGTAGGAATGAGCTCTTCTTCATCTGCATCTTCTTCTCTAGGAAAGAGGTTATTGAGACTTGCCAATTTGGAAATCAAATCCTTTTCTTCTCCGTCCCTCTTGACACTCATTGACGACCCAGATGATGCCTCCACAGCAGCAGCAGCAGCAGTCAATCGTTGTTTCATTTTCTGTTCCCACTCCATCTTTTCCCGCTCCTCTTTCTCTTTTTGTTTCCGTATCCTCTCCAATTCTGCATTCTGTTTTTGTATTTCTTGCTTGTCCATAACTTGAACGATCCGTTCTACACCTGTGGTAACCCATTGTGCATCCTTTTGATTTTTTAGCCGGAGTTTAATTAGATCTGGATCAGGCGATGAGTAGTAATCATGGCCGGGCAAAGATATGGTTGAAAACAGTGCAAATCTTCTGCCGATGATGTAGGCACCGTCAAGATCACCTTCTTTGAGGAGCTGTTTGAATTGTGTGAGGACAGTGTCGGCAGCTGCATAGTATTTGTGGATTGGGCAAAGATTTTGTAGTTGAATCGGCGCCTTTTCATTGTGCTTCTTGAGAGATTCTCGACGTGCTTTTGACGGTTCGCCGAGCGGTGGTTTATTGTTAGAAAAGCTTCCAGGAGCGTTGCCTGGAGCATTTGGTAAATCCATAATAGTAGCGAGTACAGCGTTCTGCGTCTATGGAGGAGAGGATTTGTCTAATACGTCCCGGTCAAACGGCCGCATCCGCCATTGTTCATTGTTCACGTCTCAAATGTCGGTCTTGTTTTTACGCCTGTCCAAGGGCTTTGGAATAGGGGGGATCGGGGGGAAACCCCGGAATTGGGGGGTGGTCTCAGAGACGCGGTGTCTCTAGATAAAGGGCACGAAAAGGGGCGGAATCCCCCCAATATCGGGAATACCAGCCCCCTATCCTTGGCCCTATACTCTCCGCGATTTTGCCACTGCCACCATCCATTCTCCACTCATTCTATCATTCCACCATGACGGAAAATCCACCACTACGCCTGCTCACAGTAGGCGACGGCGACATATCCTTCTCACTATCTTTAAAAAGAGCTTACCCAGCCATCAGTGTAACAGCATCAACGCTTGTAGAATCCCCAACGGAGCTATGTAAACTCTACAACAACGCGGCCGAAAACTCGGCTGAATTCGTAGAAAGTTGTTGGAAGGAACAAATCATTTACAAAGTCGATGCAACAAATCTCAAAGAAACAATTCACGACAAGAAGTATGACATGATTCTATTCAATCATCCGCACTTGGGCGATTCGTCATTACTCAAGTCAGAACCACTTGCGGCACAGAGGCATCATTCTCTGTTGGCTCATTACTTTCATTCCGCTCAAGACATACTCAGTGGGCCACAGGGGAGAATACATGTTTGTCTTAGTGGAAACCAACCAAAAACGTGGAATGTCATGGAAGCTGCGACTAATTGTGGATTGAAATGTGTGTCTCAAGAGTCTACATCGTGTCCAATAAGTAAATGGCTATTCCCGAATGGTGACGATTGCCACCACTTGGCGGAGGCAAAATCACACTATAAACCACCGAGGAAATTTCGGAATGGAAAGCTTGGCAGTAAACATTTTCTTGCACGGTACGGCTATCGTCATCGACGGACGGAAGGGGATCTGTTCCAAGGAGATGCCAAAGAGATGAATGTTCAAGAAAGTGTCAATTTTGTTTTTGCAGTTGATGAGAAAACAACATGTAAATTGCCTGTTGAGATGGATGTGAACACCACTGCTTGCAACATATGCCGTATGCAATTTGAGAGTAATGAACATCTTCGTGCACATTTAAGGACACCAGCACTTCCAGATGTTTCATATAAGTCTTGCAGGGAGGGAAATCCAACGACGGATGATAGAAATGAGAAGTGTAGCAGTCTACCCACTTCTGCGCCTTCCGTCAAGGCAGCACCAACCACAGTGCCGACAACGGAGTCAATTGATATTAACGATGCTACAACTCTTGTTAAAGCAACAGTCGAGAAGAAATATGACGCAAAGCGTCTAAAAAATATATGTCGACAAGCAGACTTTCCGTTATCTGAATACATCAAATCCAAGAGTCAGTGTGAAACTGCAATAAAGAATGGGAGAGTCTTTGTCAATGGACTTGTCGCATTTGACACTGGACGATTTTTGAGAGAGAATGATATTGTTACGCTGGTGAAAGAAGAACAAATTCAAGCAGCTGGTGGCAGCAATGAGCAAGTGGCAAGTGCATCTGTTATCAAGTTTGTACGAGAAATATCATCAACTGAAACACCAGGATTGTCTATTGTAATCGCAAACAAGCCAGTTGGTGTTCGATGTGTTGGTTCATTTGCTTCCTCTACGTTGGAAATGAAAACGCAAAAACATTACGAATGCTCTCGGGGAGTAGAAAAGTTGTTCTGCCGACCACTAACGAAACTTGACACAGGATGCGCAGGATTATGCGCACTGGCACTATCTCCGGAACCACTAGAGCAGCAGGCAGATTTGGATTCATTGAATATTTGCTACAATTTTACAGTCCTCGTGCATGGTCAAGTGCCGGAAACGTGGAAGAACGGGATCTATGCAAAGGTACCGACCAAGGGTGTTCGTCAGTGGAAGCGACAAAAGACCGAAGACAGTGGTGCTGATGATCACGACTCATCAATCACTCTCTCCACAACCGCGATCGATTTAGAGAATGCGATATTTATCAATTCCCTCGATGTGCTATCCATCTCGGGAGCAGAGCAGCAAGACGAGCAGTGCATCTCAACGTTAACAGTTTCCTCATGTCACGATGAAGGGAGAATGGCGAACGTGATACCGTATATTCTACGCAAACTTGGATATCCTGTAGTGTGTGACAGATTTGCAAAGCGAGAGTACTCGCGTTTGCCGCGGAAAATGAAGAATGTATTAAAGCAGAAGATATGTATAGGATTGTATAGTTTGGATATCGAGTTTGAACGAGTGACACAAACTGTGGCAACTGAAGTTCATAAACGAACTCAATGCGAATTTTGGAGACATTCTCTTGAACAGGTTGAACAAAGCAAAAGTTGTTCACTTCAGGTGTAGATCTTTGTGTAGGCTTCAGAGCCTCGCGCGTTTGTTGTAGGGATGGAATAGTGGCAGTGATACAGCCGTAACAAAAGAATCATCACATCAAATTAAATTTCCTAAGAGTCTGACAAGAGCAATGGTGCAAACGAACGACATAACGCAGCGCACATAATTTTGTTTACCATGAGGCAGTCGTGGAGTGGGAAGAAAATGAGTGGGGTCAATAGAAGAGAAGGCAGCTCTCAGGTACATCGTATCCTATTGCTTGACGAAGCCACGAGCTCTCTCGACAACGAGAGTGAAGCTAATCAGACTTGCCATTCGACAACCTCATTGCCGAGAACAAGGCTCATGACCGCACAGGTAATCATCATCCACGACGAAGCATGACACTATAGCACTGTTGCTGGGCAAGTACGATGCTGTATCGGTATCGAAACGTAATGCTCACGGGAAGCTTCCGATTGATCTCCTCATTGAAAGCAATGGAGTAAGCAATCGGGAAAGCGTTGAATACATGGCGAGCATTTTTCGTCTTCTGAAGGCTTACCCCGAGATAGTGATGAACATATTTGTGCGCAAACTGCTTATCCGAGTCAGAATGGAAAGAAGAGGAAGTTCGGCAATGTATGAAAGGGGGGAGGTGAAGGGAGCCGCCGACGGTCTAGACATTTTGTGTTACATTATTCAATTGCTTCATTTTATGTCTACATCGAAAAGAGAGGAGTCTTTCAAGGCTGAGGCCAAGAAAGCCCACAAGAGGAAAAGAAAATATGCATAACCTAGTGTACCGGTCGAATTTATTTTTGTGGCGTTTTTGATCAATCAATCATGAACTAAATATCATCCAAAGGGTCCCTGTTGTATGCTGAATCGATGCCATACTTCCAGCCAACAGCCTCCAGAAAGCTATGAAGTTCAGTGTTAGCGATGTCCACCCTTTGCACTGAACAAGTCACGTTTTCAGTATCTCTCGTGAGGCCAATGAAGTAACCCAAATCTTCATAAAATACATCCTCTGACATATTAGGAGGGAGGGTAACTTTTCCAAAACGCAGATAATTCAGGATTTGAGCAAACACATCCGGATCACGGTCTATGAATAATGGTTGTGTGGTGCGATGGCATATATTTTGAACGCGTCTTCGTTACTGATTCCTTCGTTTTGAAGATCCTCCCACCGACATCAAACGTCACCAAATCGGTGGGTGTATTCTTCTTTTTCAAGAAGTTTGCTGTTCGGACACTGTTCTCCGTAGGTTCGATGCCGTAGAAATCCAAATCAAGAAAAAACATATCGTCAGGTACAGTAGCTGGCAACGTAAACGGCCATAGCGGAGATAGTTCAAGACGTAAGCAAAGGTATCCCCATCACGGTCGATAAAGATGGGCTTCGTATGATCCTTATTTTCTGCCAAGTGTCAGACACTAGACGCTCCAGCATGTGAATTCCTCCATGATTCTGGAGGCATGAACGAGATGTCTTGAAGATTTTGCCTCCAACGTCGAATGTCACAATGTTGTCCATGCTGCTTTCCTCCATAGCGTCGTTGGTGCGCTGCTTCTTTGATGCTTGGGATTGGTCGGCTGCGGTTGACATCATGGTGGTATCTGGAACACACACGCCGACCGTCCCCAGTCCCCAGGCCAGCTTTGCGACCGATCCCCAGCTTTTTGAACGGACACATTTGAACGGACAATTTTGTGGGTATCTGGAAGATCCGGATTGGATACCACATCACAAGGGACCCAACACAACGCATTGTAGAAAAGATAGAAAACTGGTGGCGAAGTGTATCTCTTGTTGACAATGGTATACCCCTTAGCCCACGTCTCGTCGTACAGTCTACATCTCATCCCTCGCATACGATAGTCACCGTTGTTACTTATTATTTACATGATGGAACAGTCACCGGCAGTATCGCTTGAATTGTCATTCTTTTCCAGATTCGCCCAGGCGTTGACAGCGGCTTTGTGCTCCCATTCATCATCTTGGGGATAATCGATACCATATTTGTAGCACTCGCCTTTGCTTGTCATAAGAATTGGCGGTTTGGAAGTCCCATCTAAGGCAGGTACCCACGCTATTTCTGTATCAGCAGAGATCGGTAGAGAGTAAAGTGGCCTTTGAGAGCGGAGGTCCCACATCATTGCCCCTTTACCTGATCGTAAACGGTTGCATACAAACTTTGCACCGCTAACAATTATCGGCTCAGAGCTCACGCACTTTTGCTGAATAGTCATCTCTGCTTTTCCAGAGCGTAGGTCAAAGATCTTGACACAACTTCTGTCACTTGCAACGAATGTGTCATTATCTCCGATTCTTTCAAAAGTTGGCCGCTGAACAATTTCAATATCATCACCACCAAATCCAACCAATCTCGATACTTCACGTAGATTCTGATCATAGATAGGAATCTGACTGCTATCCAAGTGAGCAAAGGCCAGCATACCATTTGGGAGATAACCTACTGATGAAGGTGTATAGATGTCAACAACCCTTATTGAATCGGGTTTTACGCCGGCAGTTACTTCCGCCTCCCCTGTGTCATCCATCCATGTGTCATCGCTGAGATTGATTATTTCGTGTTCGTTCCATTGTGAGAGGTCATTCTCAATGTTGCTCATTGACACCATGCGGCGAACTCCATCATGGCGATTAGCTTCACTGAGGTCCCACTCTTGAATGATTCCATTCTTGAGGTATCCAATGCGTTCAGAGCCGAATACGATTATATTCTTACGACCCTCGTCCTTGGATGTTACCTTTGGGCGTTTGAAAATTCCTGCAGTCAGCCTGGCCTCTTTCCCTGGATTCTTTGCGAGTGAGAAGATATAGCTACTGCTCCAGGAATCTGTTGAAAAGCCCTTGATACGACGGTCGCCTTGCACCCAGACAAGGTTATTTGTGCCATCGGCAAGAGCATTATTTGGGGTAGCCCAAAATTCATGCGATAGCTCACGTGACGTAAATGACCGAGACTGAACATCTTCATCTTGACCGCTAAGATCATAACCATAGAGGTGTCCAAAGAACTCACGATTTTTCCATCCCGAACCGGTGTGAGAAAATCCAATGCTGCCATCGTGCACCCATACACTTGATGAGTAGATGCTACTAAAATCACCAGAAAAAGTGTCGTAATCAATATGACCATGCTTGGCACGGCATATGGCAAAATCATTAGGAGTTGTCACTTGATTTGACGCCTTGGACCGTCCCCCCTCATCGTCAGCTGACATATCCTGGTGAAACTTAGCACGTGGCAACGCATATTTAGGACCTGAAGGTGCCTTCTTAACCATTTTCTTTGCTTGTTGCTTTGCATAGTCTAAGATAGTACCCAGCTTCACGCCATAATAGGTATCATTCTTACTTGGCCTATTATCATCGACAGCCCACGAGCCAGACCAGCCGTGATACATTTCAGGTTCGTCGTCTTGATGAAGTAGATGCCCTTCACTGTCTCTTCCTTCTTCGCCGACATTATTAACTCCTGCGGACTTTTTGTTGTCTTGTTTTCCACGATAATCCTTGAGATCATTCAAGGCACGAACGATGCCTGCAAACAGGCACACCCGACATCTGTCACGTAATACACGTACGTCTTGATGTTTTTGAACATCAACGTCACGAAGGTTGATAAAATCGTCAATCAACTCATCCACGCCACAATCTT
>Ga0209652_1002876_pt1 | contig 13017 bp, 20 predicted proteins | sample SaaInl74LU_5_DNA_FD_184641 | JGI IMG/M metagenome (GOLD analysis project Ga0209652, IMG submission 184641) | Marine microbial communities from expanding oxygen minimum zones in the Saanich Inlet - ESP_74LU_5_DNA (SPAdes) (version 2) | ecosystem: Environmental > Aquatic > Marine > Intertidal zone...
GTAATATCCGTTATTCATGTTATCTAAATAATTTATTGCCTAATTTATAAAAAATAGATTTAATTCCAGTTTCCGGGGATCCGCCCCATAAAATTCTTTCATCTTCATCCCTACACCAATTATAAAAAGGAGTACTTAAGAATAAGAAATCCCAGTTAGTAACTTGAAGTATTTTTCTATCTGCTCCGTTTGGTAATCTAACCTCAAATGATAATAATGAGTAAGGCACATAGTTATTTGATACTTCTAATAGAGTAAAACCCCAACATGCATCACCATCGTGTAAATAAATATCTAGTAGATTAATTTTAAGATTCCATTTACGAGTTTTCCACTCAATTTTTTGTAAAATTCTTTTTATCATTTTTTATTGTACTTAGTTCGTATGTTGAATTCTTAGTTTTAAATTTAATATAACCTATTTCTTCTTCTATTATCTCAGTTAATGGTGTTGTTTGCCATGTAAAAAATTTATTAAAAGGTGACATAATAAGAGATCTTCCAACCTTGGGCTTATGGTGTGTGCTTTTAATTCTATCATTATCTCCCCATTCTAGCCACATAATAGCAGAAGATTTCTTTATTAATCCATCTTCTAATCTTAACAGCCTCCATTCTGGATCTATACTAATACCTAACCCCTGCATATATGTAGCAAAGATCTTTGGATCGTTAATTTTATGAGAATAATTTTCTGTTTCGCTATGCATTCTTTTATTTTTCTGTAAATGCGACGTTAGTTATAGCGGTTAAATAATTTTTGTTTCATTAATAATAATTAATAGAAGGGATTCCATCTTCAATAGTAAGATATTCATAAGGGAGTGTATCAATAAAGAAATGATTGTCATCAAATGCAATTCTATTCATGTGAGTGTGGCCAACTATTTGAATAGTGGTATCATTAAGCTGATTTCTTTTTAGAGCATCAGGTCGAATCCACATCGGACCTTCACCATCATAATTACCATACGCCTCCATACCGCTATGATTAAATGACCTCTTATCATAAGACCACAAGTCATTAATTTGTTCTGCAACATTACCGGCTTCTGAGAAATTGGCCTCATACCATTCTTTCGAAACGCCAGCATGTGTAAATAAAAACTTATCTACCTGATATGCTACTTGTAAATGTTCTTTAGTTTCTTTTAAGAGTTCACCAATTTCTGGTGCGTGCCATACATTATATCCACCATATCGACCTCCGCATTCTGACATATAGTGAAAGTCATGATTACCGATCAGCATAGTTACTTTAACATCAGTAGATTCCTTCCATGCAATAATCTCTTTAAAATTAAAGATCTGCTCAGCATGTGAAACAGAGAACGAGTCAAAGTAGTCACCAATGAATACAAACTCAGTAGCATCACCATGAGCTTGCATAATTCGCTTCCATGAATCATGCCCATGAATGTCTCCTATTACTACTATTTTGCTCATTTAAATTTCTTTTTAAAAATACTGCATGTGCTCTGATAGACAACCTTATCTTTTGGTTGATTACATTGTTGTATGTAAGCTGGGCCTGAGTGTTTCATCAGTCATCATTTTTTTTCATATGCTTAGCTCTTTTAGCTTCTTGAACTTCTGGAGCCCAAGTTTCTATTAGACCTAAAAGGTCTTCTTCGGTCATATCATATAATAGATTTTTATCTATTGGGATCTTAGCATCCATGAAGATTTCTTCAACCTGTAATATAAGATTTGCTCTAATGTTTAAGCCTTTTAAAACGCTTTTCTCAGCTTTTGTAAGATTGTTTTCTTGTTTTGACATTTTTGTTTATTTAAAAATTTGTTATCGTTAATTACTTTACTAATATAATAAAAAAAATTGATATACTAAAATATTTATCCAACTTTTTCTAACTTATTTTGTTCTGCCCTTACATGTTTACAATGACCCCTTTGAAATGTTGCAGCCGGGCAAGTACAGCTCCACATATTTCTTTCAAATTTAACTTTATATTCTTTACCAGGCTTTGAGCCTTTAACAGTAACTTCATATAAGCTATTCTTAGCAGCCTCTATTGAAGGCTCCTCTTTAACTGGAATAGCATCCATATCAATCTCGATCTGCTCCCTAGTGGTTCCCTGTGGCACCTCATGCCATCCTGGGCAGACAAATGTCTTGTCTATGATATTTACGATTGCAAATACTGTTTTATAGTGTGGATCTGCTGGAATTATAAATTTTTCCATTATAGTTCTTCTATTAATTGATCCATGTCTGATATTGCTAATTCACATTCATGAGCTTCCGAACCGCCCTCTTCAACCTCATCACAAGCCAGAATATAAAGCTCAATAAGTTCTTGTTTTAAGACTGGGTATTTAGTGGTTAATGCTTTTGTATGGATTGATAATTCGTTAAGTGTCATATTATGAAAGGATTGATAAGTTATCTAATTGATTAAGAGATTCCGAGAAGTCTACGCCAGCAATTTGAGTACACATATAAGGTTTATCCCATTTACCAATATGAACCCAAGTATAATAGTCTGGAATCATTCCGTAATCTCCATCTTCAGTGGAAGCTCCTTTGCCTTCATTTAAGATTGGCATAATGATATCCATGATATCTGCAATGGCTGGATTACTTTCATACTCTTCAGTATTTCTATTCCATGTTTCTGCTCTATAGTCGTGATATGGGTTAAGTTGCGAATATTCCGTCCCGAAATTAACTGGACCTCTCATGATTGCAACTTTAATACCGGAATAATGTTCGGTTGTGATTGATAATTTGTACTGCGGAAGTGCAGCTTTAAGTGCTTTTCTTTTAGCTTTAACTTGTTCTTTTGTGATGTAAGGCATATGATTTATGTTTTAGTTTTAATTACAGTACTAATATAATAAAAAAGATTGACATAAAAAAACTTTTTGGCAATTATTTTGCTAAAATCTTAAAATTTTATCTAAAGGATATGTGTTATCTGCGCTTTCATCTCTTTCTGGGTGCCACTGAACTGCCCAAATTTTTAGGTCAGTATCTTCAAATGCTTCTGGGATATAACCGGCGTCAAATGACATGTGAGTCACTTTAAAATTATCTGCAACCCTAGAACACCATTGGTGGTGCCTTGAGTTAACTTCAAACATTGAATCATCCAATGTTTTTATAAAATGAAATTGTGATTTCTTTCCAGAGTGGTCTACATCTTCTGCAAAGTTATCTAACTTATGATAATCCACAATACCTTCGTTTAAATCATCTACAGTTCCACCAAAATATTGATTTAAAATTTGCATACCTCTACAAATCCCAATAATTGGCTGCCCACACTCAATAGCTATTTTTATCCATTGGAATTCTTTTTGATCCCTTTCTGGGTCCTTGCCTATATCTACACCACCACAAAGAAGAAGTGGAGCATCTATTTTTTTATACCTAAGGTCTAGAAATACAGGATCACGACCGTTTGACTGAAGCCAATCAATATAAGTCTGTTTCTCTATAACACCACTTGGTGGTGCAACAAATATTTTCAAAATTAGCTATCTTGATCTGGGTTTGGGGCTATCCATTCAGCATTTAGTAAAATTTGACCAATTTCAGACTTTGTATAAGGTCCTTGCTTAGAAGTTAAGTTTTTAATGCTACTTGGTATGTAATCTTCAATAATAACATCTACTGGTGCTTCATTTTCAATTACCATGCCCATATCATCTATATCTGCTGGATTAGCTCCAGAAGTATAAATCTTTTTAGCTTTCCATTTTACAAAACTTTTTAAACCATCATTAGTGGTCCTAAGGGTTTCTGCAGAAGTTTGAAGTACTTCGGTAAAGTCAATTGTATTAACTTCACTAATATCGAAAACCATATATTGTCTATTTTCCATAATTATTATTTTATTCTTTTTTCTATTCCTTTAAAGTTTAATGCCACTTCTTCTAGTGTTAACTGTCTATTATATTGCCTAGCAATAGCAAGATCTAGTTCGCTAAATGTTCCCCATCTTGTATCGTATGCAAATCTTGTACCTGCCCAGCTTCTATTTATTTGAGAAGCTTGCACATTCATTTGGCTATCTTTTGCACCATTGACATACATTGTAAGGCTATCGTTAGTTCCATTTCCAACTATAACCCAGTGATACCAAGTATCTGCTTGGAATCTAGTATTAGTTCGCATACTTTCATTATATCTAGAATCATCAAAAACCATTAGTCCTTGTGAACCACTACCATTATCCGGTGTTAAGTACATTACTAGATCATTTCCGTTTTCACCGCCCCATATATGTCCATTTTTACCATATTCACCTACTGGAAGTGTTCTCATTTTAAATAAAAGTTCAAATGTAAAATCAGTTCCATTTGAAGTATTAAAACTATATTCTGTATCAAATGTTGCATAATCATCAACCCCATCAAATGACAAGTATCTAAATGGTCCTGCTTCACTGTTTGTTGTAATAAGCTGAGGTCCATTTCTTAATGTCAATCCATGATTATAAATACTAGTACCTTTTGCCGTAGCAACATGTTCTCTTTCATAATCTAACACGCGAGTAAAAGGAGTAGGTTCTCCAACTTCTATCTGAACATTTTGAATATGCATTTCTACAGGATCTCCAACTTTACCATCATTAATCCAAAGAGTAAAACCAATACGTTCCCTTACATCATCTACAGTTCCAGTCCATGTAACCACTTGTTCTGTATTATTATAAATTACAACTTTACGATCTGCTGGTGCATAGCCTAAATAGCCATTGCCATCATTTCTAGTCATTCCGGTTTGTAGCCATGCAAATGTACCGTTATGTTCTAAAACTCTTTTAAATCTAATAGTAATAGAAACAGTTTCGCCCACATTAACCATAGATCCAATTGGCCATAACCAACTTCTCCAACCAGCTCCAGTATTACCAGTAGGTGTATGAAAATTACTTACATTACATACAAAGGTATCATCCCCCTCTGTATAGGTATAGCCACCAGACCAACCAGTTTGTTGTGGCGTTGATGTTGCTAAATTTACTGCAGGTATATGATCTCTTATTATAGCTTCTTCTTGAAAATCTAAATTTACTACTAAGCCGTCGGTTGTAAAAGAACTATGGTTATGATAGCCTAATATTAAAACATCATCATCCTCTTGTGCCGCTTGTAAAAGCTTATTATAGTGCATTTGGTGGTCCATGTCATAATATTGCTGTAGATAAGCCTCTAGCTCTTCACTGCCATTTGCTTGAAAAACTTTATGAGGTGTATAAATATTAAAATAACCCTCATGTTCGTAAGCGTCTGTTCCTGCATAAATTCCAGTTTCTTCACTTGGGCCACCACCAGAACCTTCATTACTATAATATATAGTCCAATTACCTTTATATGTGCAATCAGTCCTACCTTCAGTTTCGGCTCTTCCGGGGTTATATTTTACCTTGTTTATCATTTAAATACTCTTTTTTTATATACTAAATCTGCTTCTAAAAGCATTAAAATTATCTTTTACATTAGTTGCACTAAATGCTGTTTTGTTAATTTGAGCACATGCAATATCTCCGGCGAACTTAGCACCCCAAGAACCACCTAATACATCTATTCTATTATTAGAACTTAAACCGCTCTCTATTGTTTTATCAAAAACTCCATCAACATATAAATCCATAGTTGCTTCAGTCATTCCACCATTATTGTGGTTTACCCATGTTAAATGGTGCCACTCACCATCTGCAACTGGAATTGTACCAACTCCTGTTAACCATCCAGAATTATAATGTGAATAACCAATAACTCCACCATGTATTTTTAGATTAGAATAAACTGGGCCACTGGCTGAATTAGATAGAATTGGTTGACCTGCAATACCAGAACCAGCATTGGTAGTTCTTATCCAAGCAGAAGCTGTCCAGTCCACATTACCATTTAAGTAAATTGTTCCAGGGCTTCCGTCTAATAAGATATGGTCATCGCTACCATCAAACCTCCAATGTCCACCAAATTCATTATGGTATTCAACACCATTCACTAGCGTACCGTTTGCACTCTCTTCATTTCCAATTGGTAAGTCATTCTTAGCTAAGTTAAAAGCTCTTTCAGGCTGCTCCGGATCAAATGAAACTAGATTACCAGCATCCCATAAATGAGATAATTTTTCAGAAATTATAGATCCTCCAAAATAGTTTTGTTCTGACTCAGCATCTGTTAGTCGCTTATCATAAACCATGATTTTAGCAACAGTACCATTCATATTCCAACTAGAACCATATCCAAACCAATTCATTTGAGTCCATTGTGTAAAATCTACACCCTTTGCTTCAAACATGTGATAAAAACCCTGTTTGCAAGATTTTGGATTGCTAACGCCCTGTAAATCTATTCTATAACTTGGGCTTCCACTAGATTGGTGGTAATAATTTGATGTTGGGTGGCACGCTGCAATATAATAAGATCCTGTTTGACCTCTTAGCCATAACTCTTGTGTATCTGTAGTTTTATACCAAATTGCTACAGTAGCATCTGAACTATTTGTACAGACTACTTTTTCTTCTGGGTAAGTATCTTCAGGATCATGGTTAAAAGATTGTGTTTCATTTATTGTAAACGCAGAATTAGAATAAGTGGGATTGTTATTAATTCTTAGATTATTTCCACCACCTGATAAATCCATCCACGTAGTACCTTGTGATCTAGTACCATCAACAAATGGTGTTAGTTTATCATTTTGTTCTACCATCGGAGCACAATACCATACTTGGTCATCTACTGCCCTACCTATATAATTACTCATATAACATGCATTCTCATTTGCAGCAGTTGTAACTGTAACTGAAATTCTAATCCATTGATTTACCGGCCAATTACCAGTATTAGTATCACCGTTCCATGCAAGATTTCCTAAGTTGTTATTATTTACACTTTGTCTAAAATAAGGTTGACTAGCTCCAGCTCTATTCTGAAAGTAGTAAACTGACATTGTATATGTAGTATTAGGAGATACACTAGTATTAGCACATCCAAAGTGTTGGCTACCTGTTGTTACAGATCTACCAGACATTAATTGAACCTTAGACATATTCACATTAGGTAAGTCTGGTTTAGTATTATTACTAGCATTGTATATGTACTCTCCAATACCACTATTTGTCCAGTTAACGGCTCTTACGTGATTGTCATTATATGCTGAAATCAGATTAGTAGTTGGCTCGGTATCTACAAAACTAGAAATATTATTAGCATCTACAAAGAGAGCTAAATTATCAGTTGCATAATTTCTTATATTACGGTCTAATACTAAAACTAATTCTTCGTTTTTTGCCCAATCAAGCGCAGCACTAAGACTTAAAAATCTATCTTCAGATGCATCAATAAGTCCAGTTACTGAAGTTCTTAACGTCTTTATTGCTCTATTTACTTCTGCTAATTTACCCATTAGCTCGGATTCAGTATTTACTATAGCGTATATCCACTGTGAAATTTCCGGTGTTTCCACTTCCTCAAATGGCGATATAGGTTCCGAAACTACGGGGACCGCAGCTCCGGGGACCGCAGCCTTGGAAGATGTTTCTGGGTAGTATATTGCCCAAGATCCTTCTGGAATATTAACGCCATTATATAAACTTGTGTTTTTAGAAATACCACCGCCAGTATTATTTGGTGAAGTCTCTATGGACCATTTACCTTTTTGAATTGCTTCACCCCTAGACACAGTAAGCCTAGGATTTCTTAATTGAAATGAATGTGTATATCTTGTATAGTCAGCTCCATCTTGCCACCATAATCTGACTTGATTACAATCGATCGGCAATGTAAAAGTCCATTTTGCAAGTTGCCATCCTTCTACATCCTCAATACCAGTTTCAGCAGTATCTGTAAATTTAATAGTTCTTACATAAGACCCATTACTATAGCCTTGAATTTGAAATCTAAAAGTTGGAGTACCCTCTAGTTTTTTGTATTCTACAGAGACTGTATAATCAGTTCCTCCAATTATATTACTAACTAAATGAGTCTGTCTAGTATTGGAATTACTATCATGGATTTCAACCCAATTAGGGTTAATAAATTCTCTTGAACCTACGTTACTTTGTCCAGAACCATCAGTTCCTACATCTTCAAATTTACTTGTTAAAATATTATCCCTACTTGAATCTACTAGTTTAATTTTATTAGGCATACTATATACGTTTTTTTTATACTGTATATATTAAGAAAACTAATGCCCACTTCCGAAAAGCTATAATAATTTAAAATGTTCTTACTCCGTCATAAACGGCTTTGATTACTGGGAACCTCAATGAGTATTCTCCAGACTTGCTTTGAGATTCTTCAAAATACTGTACGGTAATCTGCTTTCCTAGAATTTCATTAGGGTTTTCAAAGTAGTGGCGTCTCTGTTCGTGACTAAAGCCACTACCTACTCTTACCTGATTTCCTTTATGTTCAATGATAACATTCTTTAGCATTAATTCCTCAACCTCAGCACCATCTACAATGACTCTATGGTAATCGTTTTCAAGATCTACTACAATATATTCTTCATCATGCATCTGCTTAACTTTTAAGATCTCGTTAGATCTCTTACCTTTATATGTAGAATTCTTTCTAAGCATTAAGCCTTCCCATCCACCGGCTTTAGATTCTGCCATCATTTCTGAGAAGATTTGATCGCTTCCAATCCACTGATCTAGTACTCCGATGAATTTAGATTCTTTAGAGATATGTTCTAGATTTACAATCCTTTCAGCAAAAACTGATTTTGACTTTTTAGAGCTAAACTCTTTCATCGTCAACATATCGAACATCCAGTAGAATGGAGTTTCAATAGTATGATCTTTACGTTTGATTTCTTTAATGATACCCGCAAAGTCTTCATCACCATTATGGTCTACAATACAAACTTCGCCATCAAGAACTGTGTTCTTTAAGCCAAGTGCTTTAATATCTGTTTTAAGATTGTCAAGTGTCAAGAATTCTTTACCTTGACGTGAGAAGAACTTAGGCTCTCCGTTTTCATCAATAACTGTAAGACATCTTACACCATCAAGTTTTCTTGAGACAAACCAACAGTCATTCCAATCTACTTTCTTCTGAGTCTTCTCATCAAAAGCTTTGGCAAGTGCCACATCAAACGTAGGAATAAGTCCTGGTTTTACCTTATTAATTGTAGATGCAGTTGATCTAGTCTTTAGGTTTCTATCGATAACATTCCAAATAAGATCTTTATAGAGTGGATTATCTGACACGTATCTATTAACTGCTTTAATAGCATCATGGCCTGTAAGTATTCTATCATTTAGATAGTCTAGCAATAAAAAGAAGTCTTCAAACTGATGATAAGGACTTACCAAGTCAGAATTCTTCTTACAATTAGCCGAGGTAACTCCATATTGTTTAAATGGGTCATACGTATAATTAAGTGCTTTACATACTGACTCGTATTGAGTATATGTCTTTAACACTTTTAATTTGTCCGAGTTAGAGTTCGTAGCATTTGATGCTTCGACGAAATCTGATATAAGTTGAAAGTCTGTCATATTATCCGAATATTTTTCTTAAAATTTTAGTAGCTTGAGTGTCGTTGTTTGCATTTTCATATACAAAGTCTACAACTCTTGATTGTGAATAACCTGCGAAGTATTTGTATTTAGCTTCTTCTAATAGTGATTGCATTGTCATAATGTTTGTTTTTAATTGCAGTACTAATATAAACAAAATAATTGACATAAAAAAATTATTTGGCACTTATTTTGCAAATTATTTTAAAAGTTCAGAGCAACCAATAGAATCTGCAAATGCATTAACAATACATTCTAGTTCTTGTAAATCAGCTTCAGTAGGGTTAACTACATTAAAATCAAATTGAATAGTGCTACCTCTAGAAACTTTAGGGTTTTTATCAAGAAAAACATTACATTGCTCTGACATGCTTGTGATTACATTCTCTAGGTTATCAGTAGGAGCAATAAACTGCTCTAGCAATCTCATCTTAGAATGTATTTTAATACCTAATGTTGTTTTATTTCCGGTGAACATAACCAATTCAATTCCAGCATATCTGCCTTTTTCTGTTTCCGGGTGAGTTCCACCAATATAAAGATACCTACCTTCTGCAGGCTTGCTTCTTCTATTCTTAAATGATAAAGAGTCCATTATATGCTGGCCATAGGCCTCCATCTCGCCGAGTTTAATAGTCTTCATTTCCTTCTTCTCTTCAGCACCATAAACATCTGCAAAATAACCAGAGTCATTAAATCTAAGGTGGACTGCATATCCATTATCCATTCTCTGAATATCTTCTAAATAGGCTGCATCAAATTCTTTAAACGCAATAGCAAACGTATGTACATTACCATCACCATATTCTAATTCTAGTTTTTTAGTTTTACCTAGTATTTGATAGTGGTGATCGTCATCCCATTTTCCATTTCCGGATTGTGACATTACTTCAAAATAAAATAATTCATCTTCATGTTGGAATGTTAAATCGGCACGTTTTGTAGTTGAAGTCCCGATTCTAACTTTATGTTCTAATGTTCTATCAATATCTTGTAATGGGCTAAAGTTACATGCCTCAAGGATAGCATTCATTTCTTCGTCTCCAAAAAACTTATCTACGAATTCTACTTCTCCTTTTGCACCATATGCTTTAATCACATCTGCTAGAGTATGATCTTCTAGCCTATTTCCTTTTGTATATCTTTTCATTATGCAGTTAATTTTTTAATTTCATCCATTCTTTTCTTAATATCTACACAGGCTCTAGAGTATCTGTCTACTTCAGGGTATTTAAATCCTAGCCAAAGCATATCAATATTAGCCGGACCGGCGCCGCCAATGATGTCATCAATCCACGTACAGAACGAATGAAGCGATGCAGCCTCATCGATGTATAAACTTTCTTCTATGTAATAATAGCCATCTAGAAAGCTCCCAGTTTGCTTAGCCCCCATTAAAAGAAGGGTTTTAGTTCTTTCCGATAATTTAGTATGTTTCTTCATAGCGTCTAATTTTAATTGGTGTTCGTAGTGTGGATTATTCATGTTTTTTGTTTGTTTTTAATTATAGTACTAATATAAACAAAATAATTGACATAAAAAAATCTAGAGGCACTTATTTTGCAAAAAGTTTCCAATTCTTTTCTGCAGCAATAGCTTCTAACTCATATGGATGTGTATTGTATTCATAACCGTCCTCGTCATACATTCTTTTCATCTCTTCACTATCCTGTAAATAGTGTGTGTATTCATGTAGTATTGTTTCTGCAATCCACTGTGGACTGCTAGCCTTTGGCCAATAAATCCAAATTGTATTAGTCCCTCTTTCAAAATCAGCATCTGGATCACAATCACCTTCCATTTCATCTATGCCAGTTAGTCTAGCATAAATGTTATGGTGGAGTTTAACTTCTGGAAATTCAGGATAAAAGTCTGAAAGCCCGTAATGTTTTTTAATCTTAGGGTAGATCTTATTTACTATATTTTGAACTTCGGTTTTTTTCAATACTATTCTATATTAGAGTTTCCATGCATTCTAAATCCTAAGATCGGCGTGTGGCCAACTATTTGATTTTTACGTTGCTCTATCATGTTTTTAGTCATAATTAGAGTTTCAACATCTTCTTCAGTTTTTACCCAATCTGTAAATAGGTAAGTTAGTAATTTTGATTTTAGCTTTTTCATATTATGCAAATTTAGCTCTTAGTTCTAAAATCTCTTCTTTTGATTCAAATCCAATGATGTGGAATACTTCGTTACCTTCGCCAAAATTAGGTAGTACAAAATCGGCCTCAATTAATTCATCCCAGATTTCTGTTAACCAATAGTTTTCAAAGCATTCAGCATTCTTTAACATATCAGCCTTCATATCTTCTAGGCTATAACCTTCACCATATCCATAAGGATTAATGATTTTTGCCAACTTATTAGCAGTAGTTTCATCTGAGATCATATTAATAACAGTTTTAACCTCATTAATCATATATGCTCTAACTGTTTCATTGTATTCATACATTTCTTTTGACCAAGGTTTAGTAATTTCGATTCCGTGTTTGTAAATTTTAGGTATTTTTGACATATTTATTATTTTTAAGTTTTAATTACAGTACTAATATAACAAAAATAATTGACATAAAAAAATATTATGGCAATTATTTTGAAAGTTTTTAAGCTTCTACTCTATCGTGAACTGGGATTGGAGCTCTACCAGGAAATCTTGAATCTGAAGTGTGGATAAAGTTACCACCAAACATTGTGTGTTTATTGCTTTTGTATAATCCAGCAGGAACTGCATAGAATGCATCTTCTCCAAATAGTTTTCTTTCTACTAAAACCAATTCATCATCTGGAATTAGAGTAAGATCTGCTAAATCGACCCCATTGCCGTGGTGTAAAATAATTGAATCTTCTCTTGAAGTTAAACCATTGTTTGTTGAATCTCCTAAAGAGTTTCTAAGTACGAATGTTAAAATATTTGACATAGTTTGTGTTTGTTTTTAATTACAGTACTAATATAAACAAAAAAGGCCAAACAAAAAAATGTTTGGCCAATTATTTTGATAAAAGTTATTAACAATTATCCATGTTTGTTTTTTATATGTTTCATTATTTTAAACTTGTTATTTTATTACCTGATTTTTGTATAATGACATCGTCACTCTTTAACATAGATGCCAATGCTCTACCAAAATCTTTTTCGGCAACTGGTGTTGAATGAAGATAACTCCATTCCTTCGCATTCTTGTTTGCCCAATCCATCCAAATTTTCTTAAGCTCTACAAAGAATAATGAACCATCATTAATTGTATCTAGTCTTTTCTTAATATCACCTCTATTCTTGTTTGCCCATTTTTTAAAATCTAAATACGCAAGCTGATTAGGAGTGTCTTGGAATTGTTTTCTGCCTTCTGCCAAAAAATCTTTATATACTTTAATATATTTCATTACTTTCTTTTCATATATTTAATTACTTTCTTTTCATATATGGCATAATTTCTTCAAGCTCTGGCATATATTTAGAAGCCATTTCAAAAAAGCCTTCCATTAACATAGCACATAATAGACC
>Ga0209652_1002880_pt1 | contig 12996 bp, 11 predicted proteins | sample SaaInl74LU_5_DNA_FD_184641 | JGI IMG/M metagenome (GOLD analysis project Ga0209652, IMG submission 184641) | Marine microbial communities from expanding oxygen minimum zones in the Saanich Inlet - ESP_74LU_5_DNA (SPAdes) (version 2) | ecosystem: Environmental > Aquatic > Marine > Intertidal zone...
AGACATCTATTCCCGAGTACTTTGCCACGCTTGAGGGCATTGACTTCATATTGTCTTCATCAACAATACCAAGGGTTGGTTTCAATCGTCGATGAGCTATACCCGTTTTACTTTTGGTAGGGACGTCATCAAATATTGCTGTATGTGAAGAAGAAGTGAGTATCAAAGCAAGGAAACAAACAGATCAACTCAGCCTATTCTAGTTCATCAACTACTTACCTACACCTGTAGTTTCACTACCCGTTCCTGATGTGGTCGGGATGGCAATCAGCGGAGTTATAGGACCAGGAACTGGCAATCCCTTCCCCAACGGTGGGTTGACATAGTCATAGAAATCGTCTGGTGGATAACAAGTGTATAGATTCGCCGCCTTGGCTGTGTCAATTGTTGATCCCCCACCCAAAGCGATGACGACATCGTAAGATCCATGATTGTTTGTTTTCTCTGCCATGAAATTGATTGCATGTTTGAAACTATCATTATTTGGCTCCACCCTGATTTTGTCGTAGATATCCAGCACGTGTCCAGCTGGGGCGTGTTGTTCAATGGAAGATACGACAGTGTCGAAAGGATCCATTGTTGCAACGTGCGGATCAACAAAGAGTAGGATACGCTTTGCATTCATATAAGCTAGATCGTGGCCTACTTCAGATGTGGATGATGGACCATACCGAAGAGTGGAGGAAGCTAATTCGCATATTGGATCGCTGCCAAGTGAAGAGAGGCATCTGCCTGCCACTCTCTTCAACGGGAAGGATGAACGTCTGCACCACATTATGTTGTTGTCGTTTATATATATGTATATTATAGTCTATTCCCTGTCAACACTGATGGAGGTGGTTGTAGATGACAAGACGGAAGAAACGGCCACGTAGCGTACACTTGATACACCAATGAGCTGAACTGTTGGCTCTCTTGTGTCTAATTTTTGTGGAAGATTCTTGTTCATGTTCTGTTTTTGTGCTTTGCGCAATGTGTATGAATATGATAGCTAGCTGTGTACTGAGGACGTGCAAAGATAAATGAGATGAGAATAGACACAGCAATGTCTGTTGGCGATGTAAACTTGCTCTTCTTACCTTGAGATCTACCTTTTGTTGATGATGAAACGGAAAAATGAGATCTGCATTTGCATTGCAAGGCATGGATGCGATCAAAGCAATCAAAAAAGCGAAGGCGGGTCATCGCTTTTTGGGATCATCCAAAGTTCTGATGGATTTCTTCGATGTGTCCTGTGGCCATCTGCGTATCAATGTCGCTGTGACAATTGGCAGATGGCAGCTGCACTTTCACTTCAATAAATGTGCTGACATTTGCCACCGCACAATGAAACCATCCACTCTGATTGTACCACTTTCCCTATTGGTTGTGTGAAACTCCTTTCACAAGCAGCAAGTGCCTTCCCGACATAGTACAATATCATGGCAAGCAGAGTTCGAGCCACCGGCAACAACCTCATTCTTGCATCTCTCCTTGCAACATTATCCTATCTGCCCTTCCAGCTTGTGGCTCAGTTCACATTGATAATTTGTGTACTTTTATTTGTGGTGGATCCTTTCCCCACTTCTCGATTGGTGAGCGTGGCTGGCGTTGCGGTTGTCCTCGCGATTGCCAAAGCTAGGCAGCATTTTCTAATCTTGGAAGCTAATCAAGAAGAGCGTCAACAGCAGCAGCAGCAGCAGTCGGATAGCGCTACCCTGGACGATAAATCAGATTGATGCACCCATCAAGGGAATAACTCACCTATAGTATATACAAATCATGAGTACGGCACCCAAGTTAATACTGGCAAACAACAAGGCAATCAAAGCAGCTTTGATTGATATTTCGGGCACACTCCACATTGGAGATGACGCTATTCCAGGAGCAATCAATGCCTGTCGTAAGCTATTCCAATACAACAACCGTCAGCTCAAGGTAGTATTCTTGACCAACACGTCCAAGGTATCATCCGAGACACTTCTGCATCAGTTACGTGACATGGGGTTTGGCGAATCGTGTATTCCAGATCGAGATGTCATTGTGACGAGTGTCAATGCTACGAGGCAATATCTTGTAACTAATGGGTTGCGTCCTTATTGTTTGGTAGAAGATGACTTGGTAGAAAAAGATTTCCAGGGCGTTGAAATGAATGATCCGAATTGTGTTCTTGTTGGTCTTGCTCCTAGTAAGTTTAGCTACGACAAGTTAAATGGAGCATTTCGGTTGCTATCAAAGTTGAAGGAAGAGAAGGAAGCAGCGCATCTTCTTGAACATGCTGATTGTGGAGATAAGCCAAGTCTAATAGCAATACACCGTGCCAAGTATTATCGTGATTCGGATCATCAATTGTCTTTAGGCCCAGGAGGATTCATCACCCTCCTTGAGCAGACTGCCGGTGTCACTGCTCATGTAGTTGGCAAGCCATCTCATGCATTTTATCATGCAGCAGTATCATCCTTGGGAGTGGATCCTGCCAATGTCGTCATGGTAGGGGATGATGTTGTCGGTGATATAAAAGGGGCACTTGAGGCTGGTTTGGGAGGTGCCATTTTAGTGCAAACTGGGAAATATGTCGATGGAGACGAGCTTGGTAACAAGACTGATGGAGTTTTGCCAACGCTGACACTTCGATCTATTGTTGAAGCGGTCGATTGCATATGCTCTAGCGACGAGAAAGAAACTACAACAGCAACATAAAGTGATGAAAATATACTCGCTCAAACATATCTTAGTATCTTAGCAAATGTATACACGTTTTTTTCTATTGTAAATGCCCTTTAATCTGCACAGCGTGTTGTTTGGTCGGGGCTAAGTCCTGCCCCAACTGGAAGATAGCAAAGTTCCTCACTTGGTGCGGTGGCAGATACCTTGACAGTTTCACCGACAATGGTATCAGACACGACAGCACTCTGAGCTTCTGATGGTGGGTAAACTTGCCAGAACTTGGCTTTCTCCTCGTCCCAGTTATCCAAAATGGCCTCAGCCTTCTCACTTCCAGTCTTCTCGAAGTGACGTTCGATCATATTTCTCAATTGAAGCTCTCCAGCGGCGGTACCAACACGTTGGAACTTGACAATTTCCTCATTGACACGCTCGTCGAAGCGGCCATCTTCGTCGTAGAAATATCCAATACCACCAGTCATACCGGCTCCAACATTTCTTCCGACAGTTCCAAGTGCAACAACAACACCTCCAGTCATGTATTCGCAGCAGTGATCTCCAGTTCCCTCGCAGACTGCGTAGGCTCCACTGTTTCGTACGCAGAAACGCTCTCCTGCACGGCCATTGGCGTGGAAGTCTCCACCAGTTGCTCCATACAGACAGGCGTTTCCTACAATACTAGAGTCGGCGGCAACAAATCCAGCATCTGCCTCGGGAAGGACCACAATCTCTCCTCCGTGCATGCCCTTTCCAACGTAATCGTTCGCCTCTCCAGTGAGTCTAAGTTTCATTCCTGGAAGAGTGAAAGCACCGAATGATTGTCCAGCACTTCCAAAAATATTAATGTTCAAGTTGCCATCGAGACCCTTGTTTCCGTATTGACGTGAGATATCTCCAGCCAACATAGCACCAGTACTACGGTCAGTGTTCTTGATGTTGAAGCTGACAGCGGTATCTCCGGAATTCTTCTCAATAGCAGCCTTGACATCTTCGTGGTTGCACATTTCACGATCCAAGTCGGAGCTGCCTCCGTTCACGTGCACAACACTATCCTTGAGTCCACCACCTTCGGCAGGGGTTGCGCGGAGGAAGGCACGGTCGTCTTTGCTCTCAGGGATGCTTCCAAAGAAACCAGACAAGGAAACTCCCTTGGTCTTGGCAATACGTGCGAGTTGCTCTTCGCTCTCCATAAGTAGATCAGCACGTCCGATCAAATCTTCGAACTTCGAGTAACCAAGGTGGGCCATGAGCTCACGAATCTCTTCGGCGACAAACATGAAGAAGTTCACAACGTGCTCGGGAGTTCCAGGGAACTTCTTACGAAGCTCTTCCTTCTGACTAGTAACACCAACTGGGCATGTGTTGAGATGGCAAACACGGGCCATGACACAACCCTCGGCAATCATTGCAATTGTTCCGAATCCAAACTCTTCAGCACCCATCATGGCAGCAATAGCAAGATCTCTTCCGGTACGAATACCTCCGTCGACTCTCAAAGTGACGCGGTCACGAAGACCGTTGTTCAAGAGAGCAGAGTGAGCTTCAGACAATCCCATCTCCCAAGGCATACCTGCATGCTTGATGGATGAGAGAGGAGAGGCACCAGTACCACCATCACCTCCAGAGATTTGAATGACATCAGCTTGCGCCTTGGCAACACCACAAGCAACCGTTCCAATACCAATGGAAGATACAAGCTTCACAGAAACACCGGCGCTTTCGTTGATAGCGTGCAAATCGTGGATGAGTTGAGCAAGATCCTCAATACTGTAAATATCGTGATGGGGAGGAGGGGAAATGAGGGTGACACCAGGCTTACTGGCACGAAGAGTGGCAATGTAGTCAGAGACCTTGGGGCCAGGAAGCTGTCCACCTTCTCCGGGTTTGGCTCCTTGCGCCATCTTGATCTCCAATTGCTTAGCAGTAGTCAAGAACTCGGGAGTAACTCCAAAGCGTCCACTGGCAACTTGATGAATGTAAGAATTGGCGGAGTCGCCGTTCTTAAGACCAGCAAGGTGGGGGTATGTTGGACTGCGTCCCTTCTCATCGACATCGCTAAGATCCTTGATACGGACAGTATCTTCTCCACCCTCACCAGAGTTCGACTTTCCTCCAACACGGTTGACAGCAATAGCAAGAGTCTCGTGGGCCTCACGACTCAAGGCACCGAGGGACATGGCACCAGTACAGAAACGCTTCATGATTTCAGCAGCAGGCTCAACCTCATCAATCGAGATGCTCTCACGGTCAGATTCGAAGTCAAGAAGATCACGAATGTTGGCCAAAGGAGCGGACTCCAAACTCTTCTTGAAGATTTCGTAGTTGGCAGCATTCTTAGGTTTGACACCGTCATTTTCAGCCTCGTCGCGGTCGGTAGCAGCGCTCACAGTTTTATCAAGACCAATGGCATCGTGGAGAAGTTTGGCGAGATCAGAAGAGTTGACGTGGTATTCTCCCTTCTTAGGCACGGGCTTGTAGTAACCATAATTGATAAGCTTGGCCTTCTCGTCGGCAGTTTCTGGCCTCATCATAGCAGTCTCTTGGGCAATGTCGCTGAGACTAACTCCTCCAATACGGCTGGTAGTTCCCTTGAAACTAGTGTCGATGACCTCTTCACCAAGTCCCATAGCCTCAAAGATTTGAGCTCCTTGGTAAGATGAAAGAAGAGAGATACCCATCTTGGACAAAATCTTGAGGAGACCGTTCTCAACTGCCTTACGGTAGTTTTGTTGAGCCTCATCCAAGGTGGTGCTGTCGAGCTTACCGGCCTTCATCATGCTTTGGGTCCTCTTTGATCCGTGCCATTGCTTCACAGTTTCAAGAGCAAGGTAGGGGTGGACAGCGTTGGCACCATATCCGACAAGACAGGCAAAGTGGTGAGTAGACCAAGCACTTCCAGTCTCGATAACGATTCCAGTGTCCATACGAAGACCTTCATCAATAAGACGATGGTGGACAGCTCCGACAGCAATCATGGGAGGAATGTAGGTTGTTCCATCCAAATCGGCTTGGTCGGCAGACTTATCACTCAAAATCAATACCTCAACACCGTTGCGCACGTCCTCAACAGCCTTGTCACAGATGGCTTCAATCGCATCCTTAATTCCGTCAGGACCATCAGCAAGAGAATATCTAGTAGAAATAGTAGCCTGCTCGAAACCTCCATTCTCTGGCTCGGCAAAGGAAGCAATCCTGTCCATTTCGTTGGAGTTCAATACGGGAGATTCAAGGTGAATGAGGCGGGCACCCTTCTCAGAAACCTTGTAGATACTCTCTTTCTTTCCGAGTGTCATAGCCACAGACATAACAACACCCTCACGAAGAGGATCGATAGGAGGGTTGGTTACTTGAGCGAAACGCTGCTTGAAGTAATTGTAAGGTGTGTGTGGGCGTTCGGAGAGAACGGCAATTGGAGCATCATCACCCATCGAGTAAGTTGTCTCCTTAGCAGATCCAGCCATGTCTTGGATTTGCATACCAATATCCTCAAGTCCCCATCCGAAAGTTCCCTGCGCGAAGGTGGTGGTGGCATCATCATAAAGACGGTCATCAGCGAAGGTCATCTTTGTCACGTCCTTGCGTCCCTGCTTGACCCATTCGCCGTAGGGGTGACGAGAAGCGATTTCGGACTTGATAGCAATATTGTCCTTGAATTCACCAGTAGCCAAATCAACATTGATCATCTGACCAGGTCCAAGACGTCCCTTCTGAACAATATCTGACTCCTCCAAATCAACTACACCAGTCTCACTCATCATGTAAACGGTACCATCACTGGTGATAGAGTAACGAGCAGGACGAAGACCATTCCTATCCAAAGAGGCACCAATACTCTTACCATCAGAATAGACCAAGAGAGCTGGGCCATCCCAAGCTTCCAACAATCCTCCGTGGAACTTGTAGAAATCGACAATTTCAGGGTTGTTGCTCAAGGCGGGTTCGTTTTCGTAAGCAGTTGGGACCAAAGACATGAGTGCACAGGGTGCACGGTGGCGTGACTTGGTCATAAGCTCAAACACGGCATCAAGGTTGGCAGAGTCAGAGCGTCCCAAATCAACAAGAGGCTCCAAAACATTTGGAACATCCTGAGTGTTGCACATCATGACAATGTTATCTGTGTTCTCGGCATCGACGAGATCTTCCAACTCACATTCAGGGAGAGCCTTCGACTTTTCTCTGGCCTTGACCCAGTTGACATTACCGACAAGAGTGTTGATCTCTCCATTGTGTCCAACAACACGCATAGGCTGTGCCAATGGCCACTTAGGGTTGGTGTTGGTTGAAAACCGACGATGGTAAATGACAAATTTGGTTGTGAAGTCTTCATCCTGCAAATCTTTGTAGAACTGAGGTAAGACACATCCCTGAACCATACCCTTGTACACAATCGTTGCAGAGGAGAAGGAAGCAAAGTATGTCTCACTGTTAGCATCCTCCCATTTGAGTCCTGCCTTTTCAAGTTCAACAAGAATGCGACGACGCACGAGGTAGAGAGTGCGCTCGAAACCATCACGTGTCTCTTCATCATCATCTAAACGTTTGGGAGCCTTGACAAACATTTGCCACATGGATGGAACGGCATCCCTGGCCTGTGGTCCAAGTGCTGAAGGATCGACGGGAACTTCCCTCCATCCCAAAAACTCCAATTCATTTGCCTCGCACACTTTCTCGATGACTTCCTTGACCGAATTCCTACGATCCTCTTGTTGGGGTAGGAACACCATACCCACACCGGGCTTGGGACAGTTTTCGGTACGGTATTCAGAGAAGAGCTTCCAGGGGATTTGAGTCATAATACCCGCACCATCACCGGAGATACCATCACCTCCACAGGCACCACGGTGCTCCATGCAGTCAAGAGCAGTGAGACCTTGCTGAAGTACTTTGTGTGTACCAAATTCTTCTGTGAACATGAGATGTGGTGTGTAAATATGATAGGTGAGTACAAGCGCAACGAAAAAAATGAAATACGACAACAGGAAGAATCTTCACTCTTGTTCGCTTGCTTGCTTGAAATCATCATCTGCAAACTACATGCGTTGGCATAACTACATGCATTTTCTTCTCGGCTTTGACATATGCAATCACCTCCGCGGCGCATTTACTTACCACCAGACTTGGTATTAGCAATGAATCCAACTCCACAAGCATCCCTCTCCTTCACCAATGGTGCTGGTCCCTCAAACATATTCTTAGTCTCTCCCTCCTTGAGTTTGAAAGCTTGCAACGATGTCACTCGCTCCATAGCCGCACCGTTGCGTCGCTGTGTCAGTCCATGTTGTAATTGAAAAGAAGAGATGTACGATGACGCGGATGAGGCGACAACCGCTATCAGGGCAGCACTGCTCAGTCTCATTTTGTTGCTGTTATTGTGATCTCTTTATGGCAGAGGAACAGCTTGGTTTAGTTGTCGTAAATAATGACGAGGTGTGTTGAAGCGCAGAAAAGCCGAACCTTTGGCACAAGGACGGGCGGCGGAGTGCTGCGCCTTTGCCCTCCTTGACACAAGGACCGGAAGTTGATGGCTGTCAGCGTTTTGAAAATTCAGCCAAGCTTCCGCGCCCGCCGCGCCTTTTTTTCTGCCCCACTGAGGTGGTGAAGGAAGGGAGGGATGAGAGGAGTTGTGTGGCTGAAAGGAAAGGCATAAGTAAATTGTCAGCTAACGCATGTATTGAATTCCTACATATGAAGATAGAACTAACTTCAGGCGTGTAATATGGCAATAACGAATAAAGCGGTACTTATTCCTCCGTTGATTATGTTTACGGTACTCAGATACCAAGATAATTTTAACGGCCCACGAGAAACACATTCAAAAGTGACATTCTCTCCGCCCACCTTCAAAATTTCTCCCGCTCGCTCGATCTTCTCGCGCCAGGTTTTGCGCCAATGAGGCAAATGGAGCGAACGCAAAGCATGCACACCTCCCATGCACAACGAGGCGGCACCAACCAAAGACGCCCACAAGATATCGAGCACTGGTGCCTACACCCAAGCGGACGCCGACGCCTTTAACGCTCACATTTACTTCTTCGTAACGGTCAAGCTCAACCGTGACAATGGCATTGTAGAGTTTGAGGTTAGCGAAGTGCAAAGTGCAAGAAATCAATTTTTTTCTCAAGTCAGGTGTCCTTGGAATAATAAATAATATATATTCAGTGGTAAGCTTGCCCATCATTATCTAATAGAGAGGTCACGTTGTGCAGCAATCAAAAAATATACCAACAACAATGTCGGGAAAGAAAAAGAAGAGTAAAAATACAAAGGCGGCGGCAGCAGCAGCAACTGCGGCGGCTTCTCAAAAGACAACCTCCGACGATGGCCCCGCAATGATAGGTGATGCCGCTAATGAAAATGAATCGGTGGCTGCTGCTGCTGCTAACTCTAGTGGCGGTAAGGAGAGTTTCATTCGTGATTTACCTCCTCCAAGTCAAATGGTTCAACCTCGAGGAGCAGCAGCCTTTGCAACACCAGGGGGTGCTTTTACTACTGGAGCCACCACCATTCCCTCCTCCGGTGGCGGCGGGGAGGTGGAAACAAATAATTGCCCTCCACATTTTTCTCATTTGGAGCAACCAATCCCCATGACACACTCGTATTCCTTACCATCACTGCCGACTACGTCGCTGCGGCCTCGTATGACTTCCATTTTGGTAGAAGGGGGAGGAGGTGCATATAATGATCCCTCCAACCCATCACTCATCGACAGGGACCTCTTGCAGCAACCACCCACTGCACCTGTCCCTCTTTTATCTCGGACGTTGTCTACGCCTGAATCATCCTCAAATTTACGTTCTGCCTTTGGTAGAGCTGGTTCTGCCTTTGGAAGATTTAGCACTGCCACTTCTTCACGTCCGAATACTACTACCTACACCCAAAGTGATCCTGGGTTCTCCGCCTTTCACCCTGTGACATGGAACTGCCAACGTAGCTTGAGTAGTGCAGGGAGTGGAAGTTTGGTTGGAAGTGAGATTATCGAGGAGCATGATGTGGGTTCTGGTCTGAAAACAAGTGCGAGGACATCTTCTGCTCCCTCTAATAACATGACACGTGGGTTCTTGTTAAAGGCACGTGAGAAGCTGCAGACTACGAAGTTACAGACTACTAAGCGTAGAAGTGGGAGGGAAAATCCTGCAAGGCCTAGTCTGAGTGATACAGAGGATGCTTCCTCTCCGCCTGCCACCGTTATAACAAATAATGACGATGGGGTTGAAATTTCAATTGTGGCAGAAGATAAGTCTGTTCCGCCCAAAATAGAAAGGGTGAAACCTCCCTCAAAGATTGGCGCGTTGAGGAAACCGAAACGGTCAGTGACCAAGTCTAAGCCGCCGGTTGCAAATGAAGGCCAGCATGAAGACCCTCCTCTAGAATTGAACTTCTCGGAAAGTGACGATGATGGATCTATTGATGAAGTTAAACATGAGCCCGGTGTCGAAATTGCGCTCAAGCCCAAGTCTAATCGACCTCCAAGTCGGGCGGATAATGTTATATCTCAAGTGCCATTCGATGAGAAGGCTCAACCAACACCCAAGACTTCCGCTGTAGGTGCTGTTGCCGCAAAGTTCAAGTTCAAGTCGCCTCAAAGAAGTTCCAAGGCTGTCAATAGTCCCTCCTCTTTCACATCCTCCTCTCCTCATCAGTCCCCGAACGCTGGAACAACAAGCTCCAGCAGCAATGGGTCACCGGACTCCCGTGGAGGTCTGAGCACCATTTCAAGCAATTCCAATTCCATCGCAAGTGCTACAAATACTACTCGCAGTAAAATTAACTCTGCAGCTTCTTCCCCAGGAGGAGGAGACTCGTGTGCAAAGGAGTCAATGGGCAGTAGCACCACGAATTCTGAGATTAGGGATATTGTGAAACAGAGCCAGAAGAAAAATATTCGTCCACTACGACCAGCTGGCAATAAGGAGGGTAACGTTGAAGATTATGAAACAGTGTCGGTTGACATGGATGGAAATGCCACAGTCCATTCCTCTTCTGCTGATAGTTGCAGCTCGCCGTGTTTAAGGGAGGGTGCAATCAATCCCCATATTGAAGGATTGGCTCTTACTCCAGGAGGGGCGCCATCGGTTTCTCCGAATCGTTTTTCTGTCGCTGCTCATGAGGCTCCCTTTGATGAGCAGAGTAGTGGCTCTCCTGAAGTTGTCGGAAATACAGACTCACCTGTGGTGAAGAAAGAAGGCGGTGGAATATCCAGATTTATCTCCTTCAACTCAAAGAAGGAGGTACGCAGTCAATCTCCTCACAGTACTGATGCTCAATCGTCTGCAAGTGCCAGTAATGCGAGTGTCAGCAATGCAACTTCTTCATCTTCGTCTGGAGGCGGTAGTCAGCAACCCGTCATGTTTGTTGCATATGAAAGAGTGGAAGAACGAGACTCTCCATTTGATGAACATCATCATGAGGAGAATAGGATTGCAACTCCTCAGAATTTGATTCGACCAACTATCACTAGTGTTGCTAGCAACACTGCAGGACAACGACCACCATTTAGTCCCCGAAAAATGATGTCCGGGAGGGTGTCGACTCCTTCTCCTACACATGCGCAAAGAGATACTCTTCTAAGCGGTGCCAATACTCCAGCGAGCCCTCCCACCATAGCCGATCGACATGTATTGGTTAGGGATTTGGCTGGCGTGGAGAGTGGATCTAGGTCTGCTATTCCCAAACCAAAATCAAATCGGATGCCCGGACAGGATCGTATGAAGATGATTCTTGTCCCACCAAAAGTTCATGTCGCGCCAGTAGTCAGTCCAGAGAGGCATCATTCTCAAGCAGCAAGCGTCAATATTGAGAATTTGCAGCAACAGATGAGTTCTGCTATTATATCTCCAGAGAAGGCTACATAATCATTCTTCTGTCTCGGAGACCACCACAGCCTCTATTTTATCTGGTGTGTGGGTTTATTTTGTGTCTGTGTTATATACATAGTATCTGGAACTGGAAATGAAAATGTCTTGAAAGAGTGTTGTAAAAGTTAACCTTACTAATTTGTTATGTTTTGCTGCTAAGTACTTCTAATTCGTACATTCCTACTTTTGCCATTTACTCTGCATGTCTCCTCCATTTAACCTCTCCGCCATGAGAAGAAACTCCAAAGTGCCCATTTGTGCTTCCTGTCAATCCAGTCATACTAAAACTACTTGAGCTCTTCTTGATGAGCTCCTCAATCGCATAAGCAGCGTACTTGACGTCTTCCTCGTCACCCACACATGCTTGTTCGAGTACCAACGAAGACACTCCAAGTTTAGCGAGGTCTTTCCCAAGTTGTATTTCAGCATTGGCTGGCATCATTGATTGTATCTGTGCAATAGTGACAACAGATTTGTTGCTCAAGCTTTCAGCAAGATCCTCACTTGCATCATCATCGATGCTTGCAGGCAGAACTTCTTTTGATAGTAAAATGACATTACCCATGTTTTCTGATTGCACTGCCTCCTTCATTTCATCCAAGGAAGAAACTTTCCAGATGATACCCACTTCGCTCAATAGCGATGTTACTGCCTCATCCAAACTCGCTCCATAATCGGCTACAACAGCAGTGACACCTCCATCTACAACTGTCTTTACAACATCAGCATCCGACAGGGATCCAGAATAGATTACAGGGAGTGGTCCAGGAAAGTCACCTCTGGCACTCTCCTGTTCCTTGACAAGTTTTGCAATTGACTCCACATCTGATGACCAAATTGCTGCTGCCTTGGCTGATCTACGAAGTTGCATGGAAAGGATTTTCAGATCACCATCACTAAGTTCGTTGTTGAGTCGAGAGTATTCTACACCGATGGAGGCACCTCGTGGCTTTTTGATGGATAGTTTGAGATTGTCTAGTTTGTCGAGTGAGGTTTGTGTTGGTTGCAAAAGAGTGCTTGACATGGAGAGGGCGAAGTTATGTTGAGTTGAAGGTACTGATTGAGGGACGAACGCAAGGCAGGATGAGGTGGATACAATGCCAATAAGGGCGAGGATGACACCTACCCAGCGTAGTGCAGCATTAGTGGAGGCCATCATCATTAGCTATTTTCCAGAGAGATTGCTTGCAATTGTGATCTACGGTAGAAGGGCTTCGAAGACTGTTTACAGAGTACAGAGTCGATCTCCATGGTGGTTTTCTTCTGCTTCGTGCGTCAGAGTGCTGTCATTAAAAGTATTTAAATGACAGCACAGTATTCTTTTGACAGCACGTGTGTCATGTCAGTCACAAGTCAAAAATCCAAAAATCAAATCAAAAACCAAAAGCATGAAAATGGCATGGAGACATAAGAAGTGAGGTCTCTTGCAGCTAGCCATTCCCATTGCACCTATTCAATCCTATTGTAGCACTATATTGCCGCTGAAGAGAAGTCTTAC